>JACCDS010602415.1_pt1 | contig 21356 bp, 26 predicted proteins | sample 7446441 | NCBI WGS metagenome assembly JACCDS01 (sample SAMN15323445, study PRJNA562643) | freshwater metagenome | isolation source: river surface water | place: USA:Blue River Watershed | collected 2017-08-17 | reverse complement strand
CGGACGGCACCTACGAGGTGTGCGGACCGAAGATTGGAACCCGTCACGGCGCCAATCCGGAACGACTCACCGAGCACGTGCTGATTGCTCACGGCCAGGACCTGCTGCAGGACTGCCCGAGGACTTTCGCCGGTCTGATGGACTACCTTCGTGACAAGCCGATTGAAGGCATCGTGTGGCACCACTCCGATGGGCGCATGGTGAAAATCAAGAAGGCTGATTTCCCGTACTAGCCGTTTAGTACGCAGGGAGAGGACTCGTTCCTCTCCCTTTTTTATCCGACAGCGACGTAGACCCCGTGGCGCGGGAGGGTGTCAAGAGCAGGCGGCTGCCTTTCTATACGAGCGACCACTCCCGTCGCTCGCTCATGCTCTCACTGCGCTCCTATCTGTCGTCCACGCACCCGCCCGCCGTTCTGCTGCGCCAGGTGCTTCTGTTCGTCGCGGTCGACGCGGTGTACCTCAGCTTTTCGACGGCCTACGCGTTTTCACATGCAGGGACGCGAGGCGCGCTGCTTTACCTTGCCGCGCAGTATCTGGTCTCGGCCGCTGCGTTCATCGGCTGTTTCGCACTGATGCATCGGGAGGCGCTGACATCGGCCCAGAGTCTTCGACTCGGCTCCATCGGTATGCTCGTCGGAATGCTGGCTGCCGGAGCGTTGCCCGAAGGGGAGGTGGGCTTGCTCGCGTTGGTGCTGGCAGGGGGAGCACGGGGACTCGCCTGGGCCGGCCGGCAGTGGTTGGAACTGCACCATACGAAAGGGAGCGAACGCGAGGCGTACGTCAGTCTCCTGCAGACGGCGACCACCCTTTTCAGGCTGGTCGGGCCGCTCGCCGCTGCCGCGCTCCTGGTTTTTTCGAGCGAAAGCTTTCAGCTGCTGTTCCTCGGACTGGGAAGCGCTGGATTGGTGGTCTCGCTCTTCATGGGGCGCGCAAGGGGCTTGACGGCTCCTGCGCCGGGCCCCGTTCGCCCCCTGCGAACCCTGGTCAGCCGCGAATATTGGCAGACCGCTCCGTTCTACGTCCTGGAAGGCGCCGGAAGCTCGCTGCGGCAGGCCTTGTACGTCTCCGGCACGTTGATGGTGGTCGGGACCGTCAGTCGTTTCGGCCTCGTCGATTCATTGGCGTCGGCCGCGGCCGCAGGTTTCCTGGCCTGGCAGTCCACCCGACCACAGCCGGGGCCGAGCCTGGCGCGCCTGCGATTCAGCCTGTGCCTGGTCGGCCTGTCCTGGCTCGTCTTGCTCGCAGCCCTGAAACTGAGCTGGTTGATGCCCGTGTTCATCGCCGCGTACGCCTTGGGCAATCCGCTCTTGCAATCGGTCAAGGCCAGCCTGGTGCTCAAGGGCTTGTCGATGGCGGGTACCGCGGCCCACGACGCCGCCATGGCGCGGGAGCTCTTGCTGTTGTCCGCGCGACTGGGCGCCCTGACCCTGGCAGCGGCCCTGGCCAGCCCCGACGTGACGCCGGCAGTCGGACTCGCCCTGGTGACAGGCCTCGCCGTGGCGCTGTTGCCGCTGGAATACCGTTTCGCAACCAGTCTTGCGCAACGTAACGGCTGACGCTCGGCCAGGAGCGGTGGTTTCGGCCCGCGGTCAGCAGTCGGCTTTTTAAACTTTGGGCTAAACCGGGTGGCTAAAAGATGGATTGAACGCTCCAGCCATCCCTCACACATGCTCATCAACCTAGGGTCGGACTACTTCGAGTCCAAGAACGGGCGAAAGGTACCGATTCGCCTGGACACCAAGAAGCTCATCAACGGCCACGTGCTCATCGTCGGCTCCAGCGGCGTGGGCAAGTCGTACACGATTCGTCGCATGATTGGCGATGGACATGCGTCCGCGCCCAGTGTTCGTTTCCACGTGTTCGACGTGCACGGCGACTTGGAAATCCCGGGCGCCAGCGTCGTCCAATTCTCCGAGCAGGCGCCTTTCGGGATGAACCCGCTGCGGGTGAATCCGTCGCGTGAGTTCGGCGGCGTGCGAAAGTGCATCCAGTCGTTCATCCGCATCATCAACCAGGCTTCGACCACGGCGCTGGGCGTCAAGCAGGAGTCAGTCCTGCGCAACCTGCTGGAGGACACCTACCTGGATTTCGGGTTCGACGTCAATGACGCATCGACCTGGTCGATGAACGCCTACGAATCGCGCCTCGTCTCGTCGGGCGCAGACAACCGCCTCTACCTCGTGGTCCCCTTGAACATGAAGGAGGAGGCCAAGGCCTACGGTGCACGCTGGGACGGCGAGCAGAAGTTGTGGTGGGTCCACACCCACAAGTACACCGGTGACATCACCAAGTTCGCACCCGCCTACAAGGAGCGGACCTATCCCACGGTGGCCGACGTCGCCACTTACGCCAAGCGACTGCACGAGGAGCGCTTCCTAGGGTCCGACCAAAAGGCGGTGCGTGCACTGGCTGCGCTCAACCGCGCTGCACGCTCGCACCAGAAGCGAGTCCTCGACCAAGTCAAGCTGCGCAACCAGAACATCTTCGACGAGGATGCCGAGGCCCATCTGGAGCTGGCGCGTGTCAAGGCCCTGGAGGCCTACACCGACTACGTGAACTCGGTGCGCAGCGGCTTCGAGCTTGAGAACCTCATCAAGTACGACTCTCCCGACGTGCTGAAGTCGGTGCTGGACCGCCTGCACAACCTCAAGGCGACCGGCATCTTCAAGAGCTCCGCGCCCCCGTTTGACGAGCAAAACCCTGTCTGGCGCTACAAGCTCAACCCGCTGAGCCAGGAAGAAAAGAAGATGATGGTGCTGTTCCTGATGCAGGACATCTTCTACCGTGCTGTTCAGCGCGGCGAACAGTCCGACGTCGTCGAGGTCATCGTGCTCGACGAGCTATCCACCTACACGTCCTCGCAGGACGAGAACGGAGACGGCATCATCGGCGTGGTGGCCCGCGAAGCGCGCAAGTTCGGCTTGGCGCTGTGGGCCGCCAACCAGTCTCCGGCCAACGTGCCGGAGAGCCTGACCAGCTCCGTCGGCACAAAAATCGTGCTGGGTCTGGACGAGATGTACTGGGACGCGGCCCTGAAGAAGCTGCGCATCGAGATGAACCTTCTCAAGTGGATTCAACCCCACCACACGCTGGCCGCCCAGCTCAAGGAGCGAGGCAACACCAAGAGCCGCTGGTGGTGGGTCACCATCTGACGTTGAAATAGCTTTGAGACCCTCGAGAGCATCGACCATGAAACGTATTCTTCAATGCCTGGTGGTTGCGTGCGTGCTTGGGGCCGGCCTGACGGCGTCAGCCCGGGAGCCCTCCCGCGAGCCCTTGCAGCTGGACACGCCGTACTCCGCTGGGCCCGACGTGCTGGCACGCGTGGAGGTGAGCGACGGCTGGTCCGAGCTCTATCGCGTCAAGCCTGGGCAGGAAGCCGCAGCGATGGCGCTGTTTCATCGCCAACAGACGCCAATGCCCCTGGGCATGGTCGTGGACGGGGAGGCGCATGTGTTCCTGCACGCCAAGGAGCTGGTGCTGAGCCAGACCCAGGCGAGCAGCACGCGTGCGGGCACCCCTGTGAGCTACGACCCCGAGTGCCGGGTCATGGCGCAACCGGGTGACCTGCTGACGATGACGTTCAATGCGCCCAAGGACGGATGGTCCGCCACCTTGTCCGTTCGCGTTCGCGAGACCTTCGTCTACGGGCAAACCAACCCCTGGTCATCGGACAGCACCCGCATGGACAAGGTCGGCCCGGCCAACTGTTCCCTGGTGCAGCAGAATCGCGTGCTCTACCAAGGCACCCTGACGATGCGACGCTCGGGACGGGTGATGTTCACCGAACCGGTGTTCTATCAGACCATCATCGACTGACGACACGGGTCGGTCGCTAAACGCAGGCAGGACAACTCAAGGACTGCCATGTGCAAAACTGAACATCATCTCGCCGAGGACGGCACGCTCAAGGGCAGCTGCATCAGCTGCCCGTTCAACGACGGTGTGACCTTCGAGGCCAGCGAGGGTCAGAACCTGGGATGCCTGCCTTCGGGCTACGACATCATCCAGATGAAGCGCCGCAGCGGCCAGAACTGGGCCTGCCACGACGACGAATCCAAGGTCTGCTCCGGGCTGTGCCACAGCGCCAAGGACGCAGGACTCGACCTCAGCGAAGGCGGACTCGTCCGCTACAGCTCCTGGTACCACGCCGGCGAGGAAGCCGCCGTCGACGAGGCGCGCACGGGCTACCTCGTGCAGCAGCTGACCGGCCACTACTTCGACATGGCGGTGGAAGGCTACCGCTACGGCAACGGCTCCTGCCAGGAACCGACGCACTTCTCGCCGTGCCTGAAGTACTACTACCCGCGCACGGGCGCCCAACGCCTGATGTCGCGCGACGAAGACAGCCGCGTCTTCTTCACCGTCAGCACCGCACCGGAACGCTGCGAAGACACGGGACGCATGTTGCGCCGGTTCGTCGGCTTGCTCGAGCTCGAGTCGTTCAGTCAAGACCGCCGAGACATCGGCCTGAAGTACATCACCGTTGACCCGGCACACCAGCAAAAGGGCCTTGCCGCCAAAATGCTGGCCCTGGCCATCGAGCACCTTCAGAAGACTCGGCAGGCGCTGCACGTCTCGTACGCCACCGACGAGGGCAAGCTCAAGTTCCAGGCTCACCTCCAGCGCGAGCTGGACGCGAACTTCATCACGTGGACCCAAAGCCCGTCCTGAAAACGGGCCGCACTTTCACTGCCCGCCAACGCTTTCGAGCCTTGGCGGGCTTTTCTTCGTGCTGCTTAAGCCGAGCACGTGCTATACAGGGTTTCCCCTTAATACACGCCATGACCCTGAGTGACTCTATCGGCTTCATCGCCGCCACGCTGACCACGCTGTCCTTTGTTCCGCAGGTGCTGCAGAGCTACCGTACGCGGGACGTTTCGGGCATCTCGCTGAGCATGTACTCGCTGTTCACGGTGGGCATCGCCTTGTGGCTGGGCTACGGGCTGCTGAACGGTGCATGGCCCATCATCATCGCCAACGCTCTGACGTTGCTGCTGGCCCTGAGCATTCTCGGGATGAAGCTGCACTCCTTGCGCAAGCGCTGAAGGCGAGCTCCATGAAAAAAGCCCTCACGAAAACTCGTGAGGGCTTTGTCGTAATCACCGCCTGAAAGGCGGGGTTGTCAGTGCTCGGCGACGCGCGTCTCGGCCTCGCGGGCCTTGGCTTGACGCGCGGCGGTCATCAGACGCACAAACGTGCGCAACAGGTTGCCTTGGGCTTCGGCGCCGCGGAACTTGTCGATGCGTGCGCTGTGGTTCTGGTGGCCGCAGTAGTCCTTGCGCGAATCGCAGGAGCGGTACAGCGCGGTGACGCCGGGACCCCCCAGCGCACTCTCGGACAGTTGGAGGTACAGGTCGTCGCTGTGCAGGGTCACTTCACCGCTGACAGCCATGCCCGCCTTGTTGCTGCGGACATCGTAGTCCTGCTTTTGCAGGCCCAGCGCGGCAGCAACGCCGTGCAGGAACTTCTGGCCGTCGCGGTGGAAGGCTTCCTTGGCCGCCTGGCCCTCGTCGCTGTAGCCGTTGAGGCCTTGCGCGAGCAGGGTACGAGGCACGGGGGTGTACTTCATGGAGCGTTTCCTCTCTTGTGGGGTGAGCCTAGCACGCCGGCGAGCCGGCGTGCATGCGTCGTCGAGTTCTAGACCGTAGCGCTGGAAGCGCGCACGGCATGCAGCAGCGCCAGCTGCGAGCGCATGACCAGCTTCTCGTTCTCATAGACGGCTTCCTGGCGGGGGAAGCGTCGACGCGCTTCCTTGAGCATCGGCAGGAAAAAGGTCTCGGCTTCTTCGCAGTAGCGCGCCTGCTTCTCGAGTGAGAAGACGCCCAGCATCGACTGCAGGTTGTTGATGCGGTCGGCGCCCTTGACCACGGAAGCGACCGGGTCCAGGGCAATGCGCTGGAAATAGACCTCGGTGGGCACTTGCGTGCCGCGGTGCTTCTTGGTCAGGAGCATCACGGGGTGCGCGATGTCCTTGCCGAAGCGGTCCTCCAGCTCTTCGAAGCCGACGTCGTAGTCTTCCGCGACGTCGTGCAACAGGCCGGCGGCCAGCGTCTGGACTGGCAACATCAAGCCGCTGTGCAGCGTGCGCAGGTATTGCACGATTTCCAGCTGGTGCTGGAACTCTGGCGTTACGCCGTCCTTGCGCGAGCCCCGGTGGAACTCGCCCGCGTACTCGAGCGCGTCGAGCGCCCTGTAGTAATCCGGCTGGACTTCGGCACGGGCAATCAGCCAGTACCGCAAGGCCAGGCGCAGTTTTTCGAACTTGTTCATGGCGGTCTTTCTAGGTGGGGTTCTAAGCCCTGTGTAGCGAAACCCGCCCCGAACCCGCCCGCTGTGGTCAACCGACGCCAGGAAGAAGAAGAGCACCTCATCGAGGTGCTCTTGAATGAACGCCGGGGTGCTCAGTTGAAGCAGTACTCCAGCTTGCCACGGCGATAGCGGCCTTTTTCGACGCCAGTGAGCTCGAACCCATAGCGGTGCACGAAAGCGCGGCTGTAGGTGTGCAGCATCTCTTCGGCGACCGAGCAATGGGGCTTTTCGCACTCGAGCGTCTCGAGCATGCGGTCGATGAGCCGCAAGCCGACACCGGAGTTCTGGTGCGAGGGCAGCACCCGCACGCACCGCAGCTTGGTCTCCTCGGCTGTGCGCTTGCCCAACGCGACGCCTACAACGCGGGGTCCGTCCTTGGCCAACAGCAGGCTGTCAGTGCCCAGCACGATGCCCGGCACGACGGTGTTGATGTACCAGTCCTGGAAGTTTGGATAGAGCTCGTCCAGCGTGCTCAGCAATGGCAGGACCTGGAAGGCCTGCACGAAAGAGGTGCTTGGTTCGATGTTCACGTTTGTCCCTCAGGAAAATTCGTCCTGCAGCGTGTAGGGACGCCCTCCTGGACCGTCGGGAGACCACAAAAAGCAGAACGGCCGCAAATGCGGCCGCTTGAAAGGGCGGGTGCGCCTGGAGTCAGCGCAGCATGACCTGCTCGAAGCCCAGGTTGGCCACCACGTAGGCCCGCCGGCTCGCCGTCGTGCGCAGCACCAGAATGTCGCCGACCGAAGTCGAACGACAGGGCTTGCCCGGCCGCCAGTGCGAATCGATGTTCTGCGTCGAGGCATAGGCCGTGTCGAGTGCGGACTCGGGCCGATTCGGGTCGTGGGGCACCAGCACGTCCGCGCAGCGGTCGAAGTCGGACTTGGCGTACTCGTTCTTCAGCCCGCCCAGGCCAAACGTCGGCGTACGCGCCTGCCAAACCTCAACCACGACGGCGTCAGGCCCGGCCTGGCCCGCAGCTTGTGCGTTCAGGGAAGCCCGCGCCCAAGGCGTCATTAACTCCACGAACTGCTCCGTGCCTTCGCCGTCGGTGAAGCTCTGGATGAGCGCCAGCGCCTCGTCGGACGAAGCCTCCAGTGCGCTCAGCGCCAGCGCAGCTTCGTCTCGAGGGCAGGTGGCCGCGCGTGTCCAAAGCGTTTCGTTCTCGCCGTTCACGAGGGCCAGACAGTCTGCTTTCATGTGCGTCCTAGAGTTCTTGGCGACAGGTCGATGCCCGCGAGTCTAGCCAAATCCCACAGAAGCCGACACCTCTTCTTCGGGTCCGAAAAACGTCTTCTTTGAAGCGCGGGCGACACATGAACAGTCAGCGCTCGCTTCCTAAAATATATAGGCTGCCAATAGCAAAAAACAGATTTTAGGGTCGCTGCAGCTAAACCCGGTAGGTATACGTAACTGGTGCCGCTCGCACCGCTTTCAATCTACGGAGACCTACTACACATGCCGACCCACATCATCGGCCTGGGCAAGCACGCCCTGGCAATCCAAAACATTCTTTCCGTGAAGACCGAGCCGGTGCCCGCACCCGTGGACCACGTCATCGTCATCGATATCTCCGGGTCGATGTACGGCGACCTTTCCGAACTGCGCCTGCAACTGAAGAACAAGCTGTCCACCCTGCTCAAGGAGAAGGACACCGTCACCATCATCTGGTTCTCGGGCCGCGGCCAATACGGCGTGCTGGTCGAGCAGCTCGAAATCCGCTCTGTTGCGGACCTGTCCGGCCTGCACGCGGCCATCGACCGCTACCTGCAAGCCATGGGACTGACCGGCTTCAAGGAGCCGCTGCAGGAAGTCATTGCGGCCATCGACCGCATCAGCGCCAAGCGCAAGGACAGCCTCTTCTCGCTGTTCTTCATGACCGACGGCTACGACAACCAGTGGTCCGATGGCGACATCCTGGCCGTTTGCAAGAAGCTCGAGCCGAAGCTGGCCAACGCCGTCATCATCGAGTACGGCTGGCACTGCAACCGCGCGCTGCTGGCCAAGATGGCCGAGACGCTGGGTGGCAAGCTCATCTTCAACAAGGACCTGCAGGAATACCGCCTGACCTTCGAGAAGGAAATCGGGGGCGACCTGGGCGGCAAGAAGGTGCCCGTCAAGCTCGACGGCGCCGCAACCATGGGCTTCGCCTACGGCGTCATCGCCGGCAGCCTGCTGACCTTCGTGCCCGACGAGCACAACGTGGTCATGGTCCCCGAAGGCTTGGCCGACGTCGCCTACTTCACCGCCACGCGCGGACGCGCTTTCGACCGTCACGCCGACGGCAGCGGCCTCATCTGGGCCGCGCTCACCGCGCTGTCGCAGCGCATGGACTCCGACGCCATCCTCGAAGTGCTGTCCGCGCTCGGAGACGTGGCGCTGGTGGACTCGTTCTCCAGTTGCTTCTCCAAGGAAGACTACGTGTTCTTCCAGGACGCGGCCATGAAGTGTGCGGTCGACGCATCGGCCCGCTACGCGTCCGGCTACGACGCGGCTGCGGTCCCCAAGGAGGGCGCCTACACCGTGCTCGAGATGCTGAGTGACCTGTCCTCGTCCGACGAGAACCTGTTCTACCCACATCACGAAGCCTTCAGCTACGAGCGCATCGGCGCCGCCACGCTGCAGAAGGACCGCTCGGTGCGGTTCGAGTATGCCGACAAGGGCCGCGGCTATCCGGTCAACGGCATCGTCTGGAACGAGGACCGTCCGAACGTCTCCGTGCGTGTGCGCATGGAAGGCTTCGCCGTGTTGCCGGAAGACCGTGCGGCCATCCTGCCTGAGAAGGTCGAGAGCTTCGTCTACCGCAACTACACCATCGTGCGCGACGGCATCGTCCACACGCGTCGCCTGCCGGTCTCGCTGACCGAGGCCACGTTCGCCAAGCTGCAGGCCAACGGCCTGCTCAAGGGCGAGACCTGGGCTGCCGGCAAGGTGATGGTGCTCGACTACCCGCGCCTGCCGGTCATCAACCGTCTGATGGTCAAGGGCGCGACCGCCGCGGCCACCTTCGAGAAGGTGATGCAGCTGCAGCTGCTCAAGGGTACGCAGAAGGTCCTCAACGACTTCCGCGACCGCTTCATCCCGAAGGAGTCCAAGAAGTTCCTGGTGCTGTACGGGCAGGAAGCCACCGACTACCTCGCCACGCTGGGCGTGACCGACTACAACGGCTTCAACCCGCCGTCGGAGACCGTCAAGAGCGGCGACTTCTACATGGCCAAGGAGCTGAAGATTGCCGTCAAGGGTCTGTCGTCGCTCGCCAAGGTTGCAGACGTCGATGCAGCGATGGCGGCCGGCAAGAAGCTCAAGGCGTCGGAGTTCGTGCTGACCCCGGCTTTGCAGAAGGTCAAGGATTTCATGGCTTCGCCGTTCTACACCGGCGCAGCCGACCCGGCAGCCCTCATCGGCGCCTGGATTGAGTCCGAGTCGAAGGCGGTCACCAAGGCCACCCGCGAGCTGATGCAAGAGCTGGCCCAGTGCAAGTTTGCCATCGTCGTCGGCCACACGTGGTTCAAGGACATGGCATCGCTGGACGACAACAGCCTGGACATCACGCTCGCGGGCTACGGCCCGGTCGCGGTGACCGCCACGTTGAAGGACGTGCAAATCGAGAAGTGATGCGATGAGGCCTGCGGGCCTCTTGCACCCAGAAAGCAGAAGAGCCGCGCCGGGTCGCCCCGCGCGGCTCTTGTTCGTCTGGACGCGTTTTCAGACGACCAGGTCGCATTCATCCGGTGCATCGGCGCGAACCGACCGCACTGGCTCGAACGGGGTCACTTCTCGCGCCACGACAAAGCGATGTGCCTTCACCGAGCCTTCCTGGGTGATGTAGGGCACGATTTCGAGTCGACCGCTGACGCGGGACCAGTGCCCGGGAGAGACCAGGTCGGCCAGATGCTCGTCGATGTAGGCGTGCACCGTGAACCAGCTCTGCGTCAGGTACTCGCCGGCGTCGAACTCCTCCTTCAGTCGGAACGCGAAGAAGCGCCGGCCCTGCGGGTCACGACGTTCAACGGGTTCGGAGTCGGCAATGCCGCAGAGAATCATGGGGAGCTGTGTGCTTGTAAGTGCCCCACGTATAAGCACCATGCGTGCGAAAGTCTCAGGCCGGCGCAGCTGTGCAAAAGAATGCGCCCGACTTCGCAAGGAAGCGGGCGCAGGAAGGACGCGAAAGAGAGTGCCTTGGCTTCAGCGGGTGGCGGTGTAGCGCTTGGTGATGTGCTCGATTTCGTCGCGGTAGGCCGGGCCGATGCCCAGCGCCGTGATGATGGGCTGACCGTCGAAGTGCGGAGGCAGCACGTGGCCCCGGTCGATGATGAGCGCGCAGGGAATGCCGGCAGCCTGAGCGTCGCGGTAGGCGCGTAGCAGCTGGCCAAGGTTGCGAGCGTACATGCAAATCTTGGTGCCGTTGCCGGTGCCTTTGTACTGCGACGTGATGTCAGGCCGCAGCAACTGTGCCTGCTCGTGCGCGTTGAGGTAGGCGTGGCCGCACTGCGCGGCCAGCTTGCCTGCCGGCATCTCGAGGTCCGCGCGGTAGATGGCGTACAGGTTCAGCGGGCGGTGGTCGTCGGTGAAGTCGAGCATCGTGCGGGCACGCTCGTCCAGCATCGCCTGGATATCGGGGTCAAGGTTCATGGGGTTCTCGTGATGGCCTAAAGCCAGTCTAGCGAGCACCGGGTTCGACTCAGCTCAGCTTGCCGAGCTCGACTTCGGTCAGCCCCAGGGCGCCCAAGGTTTGCACGGCAGCGCGCACCGTCGGCTCGAGCGTGCGCGACGAAGCGCGTGCGAAGAGCGCTCGTCCCAGTGTCGACACCGGCAAGACACCGGCCGAGGCCTTGCTGTCGCTCTTGCGCGCGAACAGCACCTGCACCTGCGGGTCGGACTTGCCCACCGTGCGAGCCGCTTCATCTGCGCCCAGTACCCCCTCAGGCAGGGCAATGCTGGGCTGCTCGACCACGACCACGCGTGCTCGCACGTCCTGCGGTGCACAGCCCTGGTGCTGCGCAATGCTGGCCAGGGCTGCTCGAAGCTCGCTCTCGCCCTCGTGGAAAGCCCACATTTGCAAGGTGCTGAATGGCAATCCCATGCCCAGCAGTCGAAAGCCTGCCAGGTGCTGGTCGGCGCCGGCCTGCGTCACGGACCGAACGGTGTAAGGCAGCGGCAGTTGCAGATTCAGGGGCAGCGGCGTGGACAGCTTTTCCAGCGCCGCCATTCCGTCGACCTCGGTGTCGAACGACAGGCGTGCCCACATGAACCGGGTAACCGGCGCCGCAGCGATGCCGGTGGAGAAGCGGAAACACTGGCGCGGTCCTTGCGTTCGCGCGGGGTCTTCCTTGGCCGAGCGCATGCTGGCCAATACGCCTGGCCAGCCGGCGTGGATGTCTGCGTCGTATACGCCGGGGTCCACCTGTACGCGGCAGCCAGACAGGCTCAGCGCCTGTGTGAGTGCGGTCTGCAGGGGCTGCACCTCGTCGACGTCGCCGATGACGTCGCAGAACGTTGGCAGGACCTGGCAGGCAATGCCCACGAACAGGTCGAGCTCCGGGTTGGTTGAATCACGCGACGGCCACAGCGAGCCGGTGAGTGCGTCCAGGAAACGGGTCAGTCCGTTGCGTACCGTGGCGTTGCGGCTCTCAAGCGCACGCGCGTACAAGGCGGCGATGTCCGAATCTTCTGCGTTGAACCACCGGGCACCGGTGAGCTTGCACAGCTCGAGCACAGCACTGTGAACCTCGGTGTCCGTGGCTTGGCCCAACGTCGCCAGCGCGCGCTCGGTGGCACTGAAAAATGCCTTCTTCTGTTTGCCTTGGCCCATGGAAAGAGGTCAGGAGAGGAGGGGAGAATTCTTGTCTAACCACGCAGCTTAAACGCGGATGCCGTAGCTCGCCGGTGCCGCTGCGCCGCGCCCTTCTTTCTTCTTTCCGTTCAGGCTTCTTCGCGGCTGGCCTGCTTCAGCACTGCCAGAAGAACGTGAGCCGGGGCGTGTGGCCACCAGGGCTGCGCTCGATGAACAGATACGCATTGCCACCTCCGTAGTTCGCAGCTTCCATGGTGCAGCCCGACTCGAAGCGACGCAGGGAGGGGTGGTCTTCCTGGGGAGAGACCAGAAAACGATGACGGCTGCTGAACTGCGCGAGGAACCGCCAATCGGCCGGGTCGACTTCATCGTCGTGCTGTATCCAGGCTGGTTCCCCGCCCACGCGGGTGTCGTAGCAGTGCACACCGTGCTTGCGACCGTTATCGAGCGCAAGTTGCTCATCGAATCGCCGCCAGCCGCGTGCACGAACCTCTGGAAGTACGGGCGTCGTATCTCGCGGCGCCAAGGTCGGCCCAGCCCGCAGGTTTTCAGGTTCAATGATGAAGGCCGCGTTCGCGCCCGAGTCGCGTTCCCACGTCTCGCATCCGCCTACAGACTCTGGCTCCTCGCACTGAAAGACGAACAGGCGCCGTCCCGGTCGGCCCAGGTCCAGCCTGCCCGCGGCATGGTCCAGCTGAACGCACAGGGTCATGGGCAGGTCGCATCCGGCGCAAACCGGCCAATTGCATGGTGCCAGGCCATCGGGCAGGCCGCCCATCTTGTCGCAAGTGCCACGGGGCGCCTCGCGGTGCGACAGGTCAAGGTCGGGGATGAAGGCGGGGGTGACGGACATGGGCGCGATGCGGGAGGGAGTGCGTCGTCTAGTCAACGTGGCCCCTAGAGTTGCGCGGCGGCACGGATGCAGTCCGCGCAGACAAAACAAAAGGACCACGCGTTAGCGTGGTCCTGGAGAATCAGGAGTAAAGGCTGGGAGGCCTCTACAAATAAGGGTGTACAGCGGAAAGCTGCACGAATCAATCAGGAATCAGAAGACTTCTCAGGCACGGCCTGAGAGGTTCGAGAAGCCAAGGGCTTCAATCGGCGGAGGAGCATCGGGAACACGATGAACCCGATAGCGTACGACATCACTGAGAACCCCAGTGACGCGTAAAAACCAACTTCCGTGCCAAAGCACAGAAGAAGGAAGACTGCAACGGTACACACCGTTGCAAACCAGCTCGACTTCAGCAGCTTCAAATAGCTGCCGACAGTCTTTGCTGACGCAATCAGTGCATCCCGCCCATCTACTTCTTCGCCAATCGCACCCTGGTCCCAAACGAGTTTGAGAACCGTGAAGACGATGTGTCCCGTCAGACCCATGCAGGCCGCAACGAACAACCACCATCCAGCAGTACGAGCAAAATCAATCATGTCCTATCCTTGTGAAGAATCAAGTTACCCAGCCAAGCTGGGCGAGTGCCGCGTAGCAGTGGGGAGCGCTACGACTTCAGCTTGAACGTGGGAACGAGGTCCTCACAATACATATAGCAACCACGTTCAAAGTCCTTTCGGCTCGCTCAGGTCGTAGAGCCGGACGCGTGTTTTGCCCTCTCCGCGCTTGGCGGGAAGCTGCAAGACAAAGGGTGGAAATGGCATGTGGCGAGGGCTGTCGTCAGCCACCAGCCCCAGGCCGTCGGGGTTGCGCGCAGTCTTCTGGACCAGGCAGTCCAGCAGCGGCTTCAATCCCCCGTAGGCGTTGTCCCAATCGAGTTCGCCCGCGCAGTGACGCTCGACCACCAGCGCGGCCTTCTGCAGGCAGGCTTCGGGCTTTCGACCCTGAAGACCCCGGGACAACACACGCACGCGCCAGCGCTGGCGCAACTGGCGATAGGCTTGCCAGTGCATGCCCTTGATGGTGTTGTTGGAGGGGGTCTCTTCCTGAATCTCGAACTCGAAGGCCAGAGGTTTGCCGTCGCACCATGTCGGGGTCATCCGAGGGCCTTTCTTCTCATGTCATCGCACCGTCGCAACAACGGGCGGCTCGCCCTTGTCGAGCAGTGGGTTGACGGGGCGGCGGTTCTCCGCCCGCTTTACATCATCGAATCGCTGCGGGCTAACACGGCGACGGGCGCCTGTTCATTGGCGTGCTGACGTGCCGAATCGGGGTAGGCAGTGAACCCTGCAGAGTAGGCGTTCTTGCCCAGAGGGATGTTGAAGGCCGGGCCCGACAGGTTGAGCTCAGGCTGCCGACGCAAGGCGGCGCCGTTCGGGGCCTTCAGGTGCCAGTTCGAGAACCCGGGGTCCTGGGGGTCCGATTGCGGCTCATAGGTCATCACCGGGCCATGTCTCCCACGGGACGTCGCGCGCAGGAAGCCCCAGGGCTTTACTCGGGCCGTGTGCGTGAAGAGGGTCCACACGTCGCGGCCTTCGGCTTCGGGTAGGACCACTCGATGGAACCTGCCGGGGCCGATGAGATTGAGCCAGCGACGCTTGACGCGCCCGCTCCAGAGGTCTTCGTGATACCAGCCCGCCAGAATCAACGAGCCGGACCAACGGAAAGGGTGGTCATGCAAGCCGTCCTCGTCGCACGCGACGAAGCGGTGCAGGTAGATGCGCAGGCCGAAGAGGGTGCCGACGTAGGACCGCTCAAGGTAAGGCTGTCCCATGTGGGAGATGTGGCGGGTGGGCAGCTTGCCCTGCAGCCAATAGCACAAACGACGCATGACCATTCGTAAGCCTTTAGGTTTGATGCGCATTATAGGCAGTTCTAAACTTTAAGGCAACTACGGGCGTGTGGCGGAAGGCTTAAAGGAAGAGCCTACACAAGCCATGACGCATCCGATTCTCAAGGTGGCAGGCGCCGCTCTATTGCTCAGCCTCGTGCTGGGGGGCTGCACGCCCGAGGACGCCGTGCAACGCTACTGCCGCTCGGACATGGCGCCTCCCTCCCTGAGCGTGACCATTGACATGGACCCGCTGGTGGTGGACCACGAGCTCGACCGGGCCCAGATTTCGGCGCTGTTGCGCCAAGGGGGCACGCCAGTCGAAGGTAGTCTTGCCATGGGTTCGACAACGGCGTCCCTGGAACAGCGCAGCAGCCTGAGATTCGACAGCAGGCACCTGCTCGGTTGGTCCTGCGCCAAGCCTCAAGCGACGCTCACACTTCGGCTGACCGCTCCGGTGGTCCACATCGCGCGCGAGTTCCCGGTGAACAGCTGCCGCTATCGCACCGTGGAGCTGCACGAGATGATGCACGTGCAGGCCTACGAGGCAGCACTGGCCCGAACGGCCGCCAAGGCAAAGTGGCTGTTCGAGGTTCGGTACCCGCAGACGACGCTGGTGATGGGCTTGTCCGAAGATGCGTTGCAGCAGCGAGCCGAGCGAGACCTCAACGACTGGTTGGCGCCCGCGGTGTCTCGGGAGTTGGCCTTGGTGCGCGAACGTCAGCAAGCCATCGACAGCCCGCTGGAATACACCCGGCTTACCTTGGCGTGCCCGGAAGAGCCTTTGCCGCCTCCAGCAGGGCAGTCTCTGGGGCCGTCAGAAGGCCCTGCTGCTGCAACTCGGTGAAGTCGACTGATTCGATGGCGAGGTCGCGCCGAGCCACCGCTTCGACGATGCGGGCGTACAGCCGGGCCCGTGCCACGGGCTCATGGGTAGCGGCCAGGGGGTCGCGTTCTTGCAGCCAATGCTTGGCTGACTCCAGGTGAATGACCTGACTCAGGGTTTGAAGCGGCTTCACGGCTGCATCCCCTCAGGTAGCAGCTGCCAGCCCTGATTGCACAGGAACCGGGGACCCGTCGCCAGGTCGACTTCGATGTCCAGGTAGGGCGCGGGGCTGCGGTCCACCGGGTCCAGGCCCAGCTCAGATAGCCGCTCGTTGACCTTGTGCAGATAGACCTCCGGCTCATGCACGCGGAATTCAGCAACACCCCCGAGCAAGGTGCCGTCCTCGCTGAGGAACGAGGTGCGCACCCCGAAGGTGTCCTCGGTGACGCTTTCCACCAAGGTACTCAGCAGACGCAGCTCCGACAGGTCGCAGGCCTGGTCTCGAGCGGTCTGCTGAAGCTTTTCGACGAACCGCACGGCATGCACTTCGTGCAGGAATTGGGTGAAGCCAGACCAGGGCGCGGCAACGTCCAAGAACTGTGCCGCGATGCGGGCCCCAGGCACTCGCAGGTCGACCGTGTACTCGGCATGAGCCAACTCTCGCAGTTCCTCAACCATCTCCATGAGGTCGCCCTCGGGCGTCTTCAGCGCCACCAGCACCACCGCTTCGTTGAGGCACAGGTCCGCGGCTGCCGGCAGGGTGGGGGCAGCCAGCAGCTGGTCCAGAAAGCTCAGTTGCACGCCTGCCGCTCGGGACTTCACCAGCTGGCACTGGCGATGGGCTTGCAAGGGTCCGAAGTCGAAGGCGTCTGCGGTTTTGAGGAAGTGCCGGTCGACGTAAACGTCCTCGTCCGGCAGTCCGAGCACGGTGGCGAGGGTAGCTTGCAAGTCGGAGGTGTCCGCCCATCGCTGCAGGTCCACCCCATTCGGTTGGACGATGAGCATGTTCAGTGCCACGCAGCGCCACATCGAACGGGAGGAGTTTGCAGACGTGATGGGCTGGTTGAGTTCGTCAGAGCCTTCGGCACAGATGAGGTCCAAGCAGGCATCGAATGCATTCGCCACGTCCCGGTCCCCGGTCAGCGCAATGTCCGTGTGCAAGGCATTCAGCGCCACGTCGTCACCGCGTTGCAATGCCGCTTCCAACCACGAGAGCACACGGTGAAATGTCTGAGGCTCCCCCTTGCGGGCGAGTTCACCCAGGATGGGCAGCAGAGGTGACGGGCGCATGAAAGAATCCGGAAGCACGATGCTCACGCATAGCTTCCGGATTTAGGCTTTATGCAGTGGCGGGCGCGCATGGCGCCATGCCTGAGCAAGTTGCAGGGCGAGCGTCAGGCCGTGTCGTCGCCCGGCGAATACAGGCAGGCCGAGGCGGTTACGCCCTTGCTGCGCAGCGCCATGTATGAGCCCGCGGCCTTGGTCATTTCGGCGAATGCCGTGCGGGTCGAGCCCACGTCGCTGGGATTGAACATCGCCACGTTCCCGGATTGAATGCTCAGCACACTGGCCAGTTCCAGCGACGAGCCGTGGGGGCCCATCAACGTGAAGGTCCAACGACCCGTGGCTTCCAGACGGCTGACCAGTTCCTTGAGGGTCTTGCCGTCATAGCGGCTGGACATGTTCTCTTCGCCGTCGGTGAAGATGGCCACCAGGATAGCCGTCGTCGAGCTCTCAATGAAGGGTTGCTCGAGCAGCGACTCCAACGTCTCTCCGATGGCGTCGTACAGGGCGGTGCTGCCGCTGGGCGAATATTCGTCCGGGCGAAGCGTACGCAGCTCTTCCACCGGTCGCGCCACCATCACTGGACGAGTAACGGTGTTGAACAGGGTCAGGCTCACATTGGTTTTGCCGGCCTGCTTGGCGCCTTCCTTGATGACCGATACCTGGGCGTTGAAGCCCTCCAGCGCGGATTCGCGGTGCTTGTGCATCGAAGTGGACTCGTCAAGCACCATGGCCGCGTAGGTCAGCGGCTCGGCCGTCAGCCCGGTGGCCTTTGCGCTGAAGTGGCTCAGCGGCAGCTTGAGCAAGGCCTGCACCTTGTCGCTCAAGGGTCGGCTCGTCGGTTGTTGCAGTGACTGCAGGACCTGGGGCATGCGAGGGGCGCGCGGCAGGCCAATGGTGGGAAAGAAGGGCTTGTTCATTGGGAAATCTCCTTGCGGTTTTTGAAGAAACGGGCGATGGGGTTGTCGTCACTGCTTTGAGCGAGCGAGGCCAACACCGGCGGCGATGAGGAGACGGATTTCGGGGAGCGGGATGCCATCAAGGCGACCGGGGCGGACAGGGCCCTCGTCGACATTGCTGCAGGGGCCGACAGCGCGCCGCAGACGTCCAGTGAAGCCGACGCACTGAAGGTCAGCGACTCCGAAGCCCGGACCTCCGTCGCACCCACTGCGCGAGGCGCAGCGTTCGACGCCGAGCGCTGCTCCTGAAAGCGCTCGAGCCCCATGCGCAGCAGCCCGGCGACGGCGACGTCGGTGGTGACCCCCAACTCAGACTTGACCTGCTCGATGGCGGACTTTTCGCCCTCGGTGATGTACGCCTCCACACGCTTGAACTGCCCGTTCAGGCGTGTGCGGAAGGCCTTGACCCGGGATGCTGACGAACCGTAATCGCTTTCGGATTCCATTTAGAACTGCCTCTTTCATCGTTACCGGTAACGTGTAGCCGGGTGTTTTATACGCAGTGGAGCGGACTGATGGCGAACTCTTTAAATGACCTCGCTATAGATTCCTCAACTTTAGGAGGTACAATGAACTTCGTTCGATTGCTTACCCTGACTGTGGGGTTCAGCGCAGTCCTGTTTTCGCCCTTGCAGGGCCAACTACCGCTCGCCAGCACCCTGTCCGCGGCTTTCGCGCTCGGCTTGGCTTGCGCCAGCTGCTGGGAGCTGGCTGCCAGCAGCTGCTACTCGCGCTAAAGCGCGCGCTCCCTGACCGTCTTCTTCATGACGCATCTGCCTCAAGAGCGGCCGGTCGCCCGGTGGGTGCCCCCGCACATCCCGCCGGCGCTCAAGCTCGCCTGCAAGCAGCGGATTGCCGAGTGCACGGCGCGCTACAACGCGGCGGGGACCCGCTTGCCGATGCCGACCGTCAGTTTTGACTTGAAAGGCAAGACAGCGGGAAAGGCGTTCCTGGAGCGCAACCATGTCCAGCTGAACGCGGTCTTGCTCACTGAGAATGCTGAAGAGTTCATCGAGCAGACCGTCGGGCACGAGGTGGCCCACTTGGCCACCCATGCGCGCTACGGGCACAAAGCCCAGGCGCACGGCGCCGAGTGGAAGCAGATGATGCGGCTCATCGGGCTGGAGCCCCATCGCTGCCACTCCTTCGACACGAGCAACAGCGCAGTATCGAAGGCAAGTTTTCGGTACCTCTGCGGCTGCCAAGAACATCTGCTCACGGCGCGTCGGCATGCCTTGGCGCGGCGGCGCGGCTATGGCTGCAAGCGATGTGGGAAGCCGCTTCGCTTCGTTCCTGCCGGCACCGCGGCTCCTGTGCCTCCACAACCCTTTGTGCGAGTTCCGCCCCCGGCTCGCCCACTGAGGCTGCCACCCGCAGTTCCCCCCTCACGACGAGGCCCTCCTGATTCAGGGTCTCCCGCGCCTCGACCAACCGGCGCACCCGTGCGTCCTCCTACCGACGCCATGGTTCGCTTCGCACGCGACCTGGCTCGCTCCCGGTCGCTGATGTTGACCCCGGACATCCTCGCGTCATTCGACGCTGTGTCGCGGTTCATCGAACAAGCCAAGGCCGTTCCCGTGGGAGGGGGCAGTTCTGCCCTGCGCGGTACGCCTGTCGAAGCCCCGACCGAGCGGCAACTCTCCTACGCGCGCCACTTGGCGCAGCGTACTGGTCTGGCGATTGCGGAGGACGTATTGCGCAGCCGGGCGGCGTTGTCGGCGTGGATTGACCGTGCAGTCCTGGCTGGTAGGAGCTGAGCCATGTTCGGTGCGGTTCTAGGAGATTTTCTCGGCTCCGTGTACGAAGGCGGTTGTTCGGCACGGCGCGACGTGCCCCTGGTGTCCTTCGGAGCTTGCGTCACCGACGACTCGGTTCACACCTGTGCCATCGCGCAAGCCATGCTCGAGAACAAGGACCCTGCCGTGCTCCTGCGGGACTGGACTTTGCGGCATCCGGGACGCGGCTACGGCGGTGGGTTCATCGAATGGGCCCACACGCCTTCGAAAGGGCCGTACAACAGCTTCGGCAACGGCTCCCTGATGCGCGTGTCGCCCGCCATCGCGCTGTCGCGTACGCTCGAACAAGCTCGAGCGCAAGCCCGGCATGCCACAGCGGTGACGCACAACCATGACGTAGCGCTCAAGGCGGTGGACGCCTACGCGCACGCGCTATGGGCGGCCTTGCAAGGGGCGGGGCTGCCCCGAGTTCTCGTCTTGCTGGAGAGTGCAGGGTACCGCCGACACAGCGTGGAGCAGCAACACGAAGAGGGCCGGTTCACCTTGCGCGCCGATGAGACCTTGTGCGATGTGGTGAGTTGCCTGGCCGAAAGCAGCTCGTTCGAAGACTGCATGCGAGTGTGCTTCTATCACGGGGGCGATACCGACACCTTGTGCGCCATCGCAGGGCCGTTGGCCGAATGCATCTGGGGCATCGACCCGCAACTGGTCGAGCAGGCGCTGCCAGGCATCCCCTCGGAGTTCGTCGACGTCCTGGAGCGCGAATACGCGCAGTTGCGCGTGCTGCATCCTCGGTTGTTCGCCTGACCCCAGGGGGACGCCTGTCCTGGTCGCTAGACCAACCAGGACCATCAACATCGACCTTTCATGGACACCCATCTCATCGAACGCGAACCGGTCGAACATCTGCTGGTGCTGCAAGGCCCCGCCGAGCACCTGGACCCGCTGTGCACGCAGGCTTTCCGCCTGGCGCAATGGCTGCCAACGCCTTCAGGCATGATGCAAGCCGACGAACTGGACGTGCTGGCCTTTCATCTCACCTATGGAGATTTGGAAGAAGCAGCTCGAATCGCCAGCGAAATTGGCGAAGACTGGCCCTTCTCCTCCGACAAACCAACCTCACGAGAGGTGCGCCAGTTCCTGGCAGGCAAGCCGGAGCTGCAGCGCAACGCCTTGACCGTCTTGCGTAACCTGCAGACCCACGGCTACGTGAGTCAGCGCGCCTGGCGCAAGGACACCTGGGGCGCTGCTTCCGATGTCGAAGCCGGTGTGTTCGAGCGCGTACAGGCGGAACTGGCCGTGTTGCGATTCTCGGACGCCTCGAGCCGACTGCCTGCGCTGCTCAACATGGCCCTGCGCCGGCCTGCACAGGTCGACGTGAGCTGCATCATCGTGGACACTTCGGGTTGTCGCCAGTACTGGTTTGACAGCGCCGAGCCCACGGACGCCGATACACCGCTCAAGCTGCACGAGCAGCACTTCGAAAGCGAAGAGGAGCTCATCGCGGCATCGTGGCTCGCCCACAAGCCAGACCGCTTCTTGTTCTGATTGACCTTCAAGGCGACCTCCGGGTCGCCTTTTTCCTGGCCGTCGCTCTAAGATGCGCGCCATGGCTTTCACGATGAAGTGGTTCGGGCCTCCTGGCGGTGCTCGTTACGAGCAGGAGTGCCCGCACGTGCCGGTACCCATCGGGAAGCCGTGCACCTGGTGCGACGAGCCGATT
>JACCDS010435293.1_pt1 | contig 21360 bp, 15 predicted proteins | sample 7446441 | NCBI WGS metagenome assembly JACCDS01 (sample SAMN15323445, study PRJNA562643) | freshwater metagenome | isolation source: river surface water | place: USA:Blue River Watershed | collected 2017-08-17 | reverse complement strand
TTCTTCCAGATCAACGATTAGCTGTTTTTCTTTTTTTAGCGCAACCAATAATTCTGTTTTCCCCGATCCCGTGTAGCCACCTATTAATTGAAAGGGGTAATTTTTTTTAAACTGTTCCAGTACCCAATTGCGATAAGCTTTGTATCCTCCTGTTAATGTATAAATCTTAAATCCGTAGAGATCTAACAGCCAACTTATAGCCGCACTTCGCATCCCTCCTCTCCAACAATGCACCAATAAAATTTTATTTCCTTTCGCAATACGTTCTGCCTCTATCACACGTTGTTTGAGTGTGGGACCAAAAAAATCAAGTCCAATTTTGATGGCCTCCTCCCTGCTATTTTGTTTGTAAGTAGTGCCCACAATTTTTCTCTCTTCATCGGTGAAAAGCGGAAAGGAATGTGCGCCCGGTATATGTGCGTGTTTGTATTCGCCAGGACTTCTCACATCCAACACAGGATGTAACTGGGCTAAAGAAAGAAATTGTTCTATATCAATCCGCTGGGCTGACATATAAAAAAGGGGGACCGCAGCCCCCCCCGTTCGTTTATCTATTCATCGAAGCTAGGAATTCCTCGTTGTTCTTGGTTCCTTTCATTCGGTTTTGTAATTCACGCATCGCTTCTTCTGTATTCATATCCGTGAGGAATACACGAAGCAGGTTCATTCGTTGTAATACCGCAGGCTCTAATAACAAATCGTCACGACGGGTAGAGGATGATGTAAGATCGATAGCAGGATAAATACGCTTGTTGGATAGTTTACGATCCAGCTGTAATTCCATATTACCGGTTCCTTTGAATTCCTCAAAGATCACCTCATCCATTTTACTTCCAGTATCTACCAGTGCGGTTGCGATGATGGTAAGTGAACCACCATTTTCAATTTTACGCGCAGCACCAAAAAACTGTTTTGGTTTTTGCATGGCATTCGCCTCCACACCACCTGACAATACTTTTCCCGAAGCGGGAGCCACGGTATTGTGTGCACGCGCTAAACGTGTTATTGAATCTAATAGAATCACTACGTCATGTCCGCATTCTACCAGGCGCTTTGCTTTATTCAATGCCATGGTGGATACCTTCACGTGTTTTTCTGCAGGCTCATCAAAAGTTGAAGCAATAACCTCCGCTCTTACACTTCTTTCCATATCGGTTACCTCCTCAGGTCTCTCATCAACTAGCACTACCATTAAGTAACATTCAGGATGGTTGGCTGCAATGGCATTAGCCACCGCTTTCAACAACATGGTTTTACCTGTTTTCGGTTGCGCTACAATCAATCCACGCTGACCCTTTCCAATGGGGGTAAATAAATCCATGATTCGTGTGGAATAATCAGAAGGCGTGGTGAAGAGGTTCAGTTTTTCAAATGGGAAAAGTGGCGTTAAGTAATCAAAAGGAACACGGTCTCTTACTTCATCCGGGCTTTTTCCATTTAAGAGGTCAACCTTTAAAAGGGCAAAATATTTTTCTCCTTCTTTGGGAGGACGAACGGGTCCATATATAGTATCGCCGCTCTTTAAGCCAAAGATTTTTATCTGCGAGGGGGAAACGTAAACGTCATCGGGTGAGGATAGATAATTATAATCGGAAGAACGGAGAAATCCATATCCATCAGGCATCATTTCCAGTACACCCTCACCCATGATCATACCGTCAAATTCAACGGTAAAAACAGGTTCTTTCCGGGGTGCTGGTTGGAAACGCTGAGGTGCATGTTCAGCCTGGGCTCCAGGTTCGGGGGTGTTTTCTAATATGCTCTTTGCAAGTAAATCTGTTTTGGTGGGAGTAGCCGGGGTTTCCACAGCAGGTGCAGTGGAGGCGCTATTCTCGGGAGTTGTTTCTTCGGGCTTGTCTTCTTTACGGGGTCTTCCTCTTCTCTTCGGTTTGTTTTCGTCGTTAGAAACTGGCATTCTTGTTTTTTTAGTGATTGAAATTTGTCTGGGAAAGCAGAACGAGTAATTCGTTCAGTGGAATAATAAGTTAGGTATTCTGATAGGGCTTGAAAAAGATGGCCGCAACGGCCGTTTGCTAGTGCAATACTACAGCAAATTCGAGAATCCTAAAAATTTTTTCATTCCTTGTTTGCTAGCCACTCTGTGTTCAGGACTTACCTTTGTGCCTCAAAGCTTGGGTGCATGTTCAATAAAAGGATCAAGATTAAGGAGTTGCTATTGCAGGAGCCGGCTGGTCAGCAGGTAACTGTAATGGGGTGGGTGCGTACGTTTCGCAACAACCAGTTTATTGCCTTGAATGACGGAAGCACCAATAATAATTTACAAGTGGTGCTTGAGTTGGGGAAGTTTTCTGACAGCATACTAAAGCGCATCACCACTTCTGCATCCCTTCGGGTACAGGGTGTTATTGAACCCTCACTCGGCAAAGGACAAAAGATGGATCTCAAGGCCACATCGATTGATGTGCTCGGTGATTCGGATGCAGAAAAATATCCGCTTCAACCTAAAAAACATTCTCTGGAATTTTTAAGAGAAAAAGCGCATCTCCGTTTTCGTACTAATACATTTGGTGCGGTATTTCGTGTTCGTCATGCATTGGCTTTTGCAGTACATCAGTTTTTTAATGAAAAAGGTTTCATCTATTTACATACACCTATTATTACAGCCAGCGATGCAGAGGGTGCAGGTGAAATGTTCCGCGTTACCACCTTACCTATGGATGGAACTGCGCCTAAAAATGAAGACGGCTCTATCAATTACAAAGAAGATTTCTTTGGTCGCGCCACTAATCTAACGGTGAGTGGTCAATTAGAGGGCGAACTCGGTGCTACCGCTTTTGGAGAGATCTATACGTTTGGTCCTACATTTCGTGCTGAGAATAGCAATACAGCCAGACACCTGGCTGAGTTCTGGATGATAGAACCTGAAATGGCGTTCTATGATCTGGAGGATAACATGAATTTAGCAGAGGAGTTTATCAAGTATATCATTCGTTATGCCATGGAAAATAACGCGGAGGATCTACAATTTTTGGATCAGCGTTTAGCCGAGGAAGAAAAACAACTGCCCCAAGATAAGCGTAGTGAAATGAGCTTGTTGGATAAACTCAGGTTTGTGGCTGACAATCAATTTGAGCGGATCACCTATACAGAGGCGATTGATATATTACGCGAGAGTAATCACAATAAGAAAAAGAAGTTTCAGTATCCAATAACCGGTTGGGGGATGGATTTACAAAGTGAACACGAACGTTATCTGGTAGAAAAGCATTTTAAGAAACCCGTTATTCTTTCTAATTATCCTGCTGCAATAAAAGCGTTTTACATGCGTCAGAACGAAGATGGTAAAACGGTTGCTGCGATGGATATCCTAGCCCCTGGTATTGGAGAAATTGTGGGAGGCTCACAACGCGAGGAGAGAATGGATCGATTAACTACGCGTATGAAAGAGATGCATATTCCGGAAGAAGAGTTGTGGTGGTATCTGGATACACGTCGTTTTGGAACGGTGCCGCACGCGGGATTTGGATTAGGTTTTGAAAGAATGGTACAATTTGTTACCGGGATGAATAATATCCGTGATGTTATTGCATTTCCGCGTACACCCGGAAGCGCAGAATTCTAATTACTCGTGCATACAAAGTATGGGCACGTTTCCATGGTAGATTAATTGTTTGGAAGAAGTTTCCTTGAATATTTTTTCGATCAGGTTGTGTTTTTTAGGAATGGTAATTACCAGGTCTAGTTCATTATTAATCGCAAACTCATTAATTCCATCTTCAATATCGCGGTGTTGTATAAAATGAAAAGCGGGCTTTAAATCGCTTAACATCGTTTGCAATAGCAAAGATTGTTCGGGCATTTCATCTTCTCGAGTTTTTCCATCGGGATTAATATTCAGTACATCTAGATGTGCACCAAACGATTTTACAAAAGATTTGATGGCGGGAGCGGGCGTACTGTCTACCACTTTTTCGAAATCACAGGCGAACCCAATTTTTTTAATTCCCTTGCCGTATGTTTTTCCAGGCGGAACACAAATAACTGGCCAGGTTAATCTGCGAATTGCCATTAAGGCATTGCTCCCAAATAAAACACGCTCTAATCCACTGGCTCCCTTTGTTCCCATTACCACTGCAAAAGGTTTTATTTTATCGCAAAGATTTTCCAGTTCGTCCACCACACTTCCCAAGATAACTTCAATATAAATTTTAGTTTCCGGACCAACCAGATGTTGTACTTCCTCTTTCAGTTGTTGCATTCTTGCGGTAGCCGCTTTTCTTAACTCCTCAACGGAAACCAGCACAATTGGTGCATCAGTATAACTCACAGGAACCTGATACATATGCGCAAGCACTACATTGGCTTTTACCTGTGCGGCCATGTGAATAGCGTAATGCATGGCATTGGTGGCCGTGGGCGAAAAATCGGTGGGAACAATAATTGTTTTCATGGGGGAATTTGTTTCGGCTTAAAGATAATCTTCAAGCCACCCCACACTGCTGATGTTGGTCAGCACCCCAATTGACGTTGAGTGTTATTGATTCTGTTGAAATGCACGAACGCGGGTAGCTACGTTGTCCCGTACGTTGATATAATAGAGATTAATATCTCCAATATGGTAATTGCTGGTTTTATATAAAAAGCTCCAAGGGAAGGTTGGTTTTTTTGTATATAAAACTCCACTACTGATTTGTGCATCAGCGGGTGTTGGAAATATCTTGTTGAATTTAGTAAGAACAGCCCCCTTGTTATTGGTTCGTCCTACAAATTTATTATCGGTGGTCCAGCTAATGGGATTGGTAACTAATACAGAATCTCCCCTTATGTTTTCTTTGGTAACACCTGGAGAAAGGTATCCTGATTTAAAAGTTCTCCAACTGCAAACACAACCTATTTGTTCAGGTGTTGCACAAATAGGAATAGTAGTGAGCGTCTTCATCTGCAAAGGCCAACCCACTGCATAGGCAGCAACAAGTTGATTGCGTAGTTGCTTTCCTTCAAAAAATTCTTTGAGTAACCAGATAGTATGCAATGCTCCTTGACTATGTGCTGCCAGGATAATGGGTCTGCCATTATTATAATGTTCGAGATAATAGAGGAAGGCGGTTCGCACATCTTGATACGCTAATGCCAAGGCTTTGCTTGCCGATACTGTATCCGCACTGTAAAAATTTCCGATATGTGCCTGTCTATATCGTGGTGCAAAAACACGACCATATTGATTAAATGCACTGGCTTGCAAAAGAATAGTGGAGTAGTCGGTTTTGGCATTTATATAAGGATCGTCAATCGTTGCATTATTACGGGCAAAGTCTTCTTTATTGGTAAAGGTGGTAGGATGAACAAAAAACACATCGGTGATAGTATCTCTTTGTTCCTTTCGAAGAGGAGCAGGGATGCTATCCGATGGGTCTTTTTTCCAAGGGTGTGCTGCCCAGTGGTCCAAATTGCTGTAGTCGGGCACCCCTGTATCACTACGAAAAGTATATTTTTTACTGTAGGTCTGGTATTTATCAGAACAGGCCTGAATTCCTAAAATTCCGGCAAAAAGGATCAAAATTTGATAAAATCGGCTCATAAGGGGGCAAATTTCGGTATAAAACTGGTGAAACAAGATTAATTTTAGATATTTAAAAAAATAATAGTACTATGTTTTGCATAGTACTATACATTCTCCTTATCTTTGCATTAGCAACTACGAGTTTAATTATGAATATTGATAACACACAAAGCCAGATGCGCAAGGGGATTTTGGAGTTTTGCATTCTCTCTGTAATCAAAAGAGGAGAATCCTACCCCGGGGATATCGTGGATGAAATGCGTGCTTCCGGGCTTCAGATTCTGGAAGGCACTCTCTACCCTTTATTGACCCGCCTCAAAAATGCTGAAATGCTCACGTACCGTTGGGTTGAAAGCCCTTCGGGCCCTCCTCGAAAGTATTTTTCACTTACCGAAAAGGGTCAGCTTTTTTATCAAGAACTGGGCCATACTTGGGAAGAACTCTCCTTTGCCGTAAACAAAATAATTACCCCTAAACCAACCAATCTCTAATTATAATCAGTTGTACTATGAAAAGGATCATTACCATAAATCTGAGCGGACGTGTTCTTCAAATTGAAGAGCCTGCTTATGAGCAACTGCAACAATACATTGCCAGTTTGCGCACCTACTTCTCTAAAGAAGAAAGCCGCGAAGAGATTATCAATGACATTGAAGGCAGAATTGCCGAGCAGTTCTATGGTTTAATTCAACAGGGTGCTGCGTGTATTACGGAAGAACACCTGCACGAAATCATTGCTGCTATGGGAAAACCAGAAGAATTGGCTGATGCGGAAATTATTGAACCTACTGCCATGCAGGAACCAGGCGCATCGTTTAGTCAATCGGGTATCAATACCGGAACAACTAAAAGAGAGTTTTTTAGAGATGCTAATAGCAAAGTATTGGGTGGCGTGGCAAGTGGCATTGCTAATTTTATCGGAATTGATCCGGTAATTATTCGTGTTTTATTTGTACTCCTTAGCTTTTCAAGTTTTGGAATAGTAGCATTGGGATATATTCTTCTTTGGATTCTTGTTCCAGCTAAAGAGCTGGAGGATTATAGGGGCCGTCGCTTTTATCGCAACCCCGATGATAGAGTTTTGGCAGGAGTAGCCAGTGGGATTGCTGCATATTTCAATGTGAGTGCGCGCAATATTCGTCTCTTGTTTTTAGCGCCCTTGTTATTGCAAATTCTGTTTTCTATTCTAGATGTATTCAACGGCCCTAGCATAGCAGTAATTTTATTTAATGTGAGCTTTGGATCTTTATTTGGGTTTTCGGTAATACTTTATATTATTCTATGGGTTATTCTTCCTACGGCAGAAACCTCTTATCAAAAGATGGAAATGCGTGGAGAAACCATCAACCTGGAGCGGATTCGTCAGTATGTAAGTGAAGGCGGTGTCAATAAAAAAATGGAAGAGTGGGGAAATGATGTTGAGCTAACCGCCAAACAATTATCTGCACGAATGGAGGAACTGGCAAAAGAAGCAAAGCAAAAAAGTAGCACCTCTAAACCACTTCGTATTATCGGGTTGTTTTTTAAAATACTCTTTGTATTGTTTTTCGGCGGAATTGCCATTGTATTATTAATTGCGTTGCTAGCGCTGTTGTTTGGAGGTATTGTTTCATGGCCCTTGCAACATTATATCTGGAGTTCAGCGCAACAACAAGTTTTAGCCTGGGCCACCTTTGCTTTATTTTTATTAGTTCCCGTAATTGGTTTTATCATATGGTTAATCCGTCGATTAATCAATACTAAAGTCGGGCACACCTATTTGAGTTGGACCTTTGGTGGACTTTGGGCCTTGGGCTGGGTTGCATTGGTATTGTTTGCTTCTAGCATCTCAAAAGATTTTAGATATCAAGAAAAGAAAATCGAAAACATTGCAATGCCCACCACATCCGCTAACAAAATGGTTGTTACGGTTACGGAACCTGAATTAGAATACAGCGGAAGCTTTAGTTGGATAGACGGAGATCCATCTGGTTGGGATTTAACACCCGACACCTTAAAGCTCTCTAATATTTTGATTAAAGTGGAGCCTAGTCGTGATTCCTCTTACCAAGTTCAAGTAGTGCGTGTGGCAAATGGTAAGGACGAACAGGATGCATCAGAGCGGGCGAGTGCTATTCGTTATCAAATTAGCACAAGTGCAGCAGGCGGTCAGCAGTCTGTGGTTGATTTGGGAAATGGTTATTCAATACCCGCCTCCTCTAAATACAGAGCACAAGAAGTGCGTGTAATCCTCCGAGTTCCCGTGGGCGGGCGCATAAGCTTTGATGAATCGGTTCGTTCTAAACTTTCCTCCTTCGAGGTAAAAATTCGGCAGCGTACCGATAGTAAGTACGATCGATATGACTGGACAGAACATCATTTCAGGTATCGCTCTAACATTGAATACATCATGGGTGCAGATGGAGAGCTTAAGTCTGCTGATGGCTCTGGTCCGGCTCTGGAGTCTATGAATATCGAATTGGAACCACCAACACCTCCAGCTCCTCCCATCAACAAGGAGGCTATGCTTTTACCCCGAAGCAAGATTTATCCTGTTCAGGTAAATGGCCCTTCACCATTAAGACTTCTTTTGGGATAGACAGACAGGCGCTTTGACTTACATTTGTGTTCTTAATAAATGACGAATGTCAGTCAGGAACACACCCTTCTTTCAGAAACACCAGGAATTAGGTGCCAAGATGGCTCCTTTTGCTGGTTATAATATGCCCATTTCTTATTCTGGGATTAATGACGAACATCAGACGGTTCGAAAGAATGCAGGCGTGTTTGATGTAAGCCACATGGGCGAATTTGTTCTCAAGGGCTCCCATGCACTCGATTTGATTCAGCGCGTGACTAGTAATGATGCATCAAAGTTGGTAAAGGGTAAGGTGCAGTATAGTTGCTTTCCTAATGATAAAGGAGGTATTGTTGATGATCTATTAGTCTATTGTCTGGAAGAAAACAGTGCGTATATGTTGGTGGTGAACGCATCCAACATAGAGAAAGACTGGAACTGGATTCAGCAGTTCAATACACAGGGAGTTGAGATGCATAATGTTTCAGAAAAAACTTGCTTATTGGCTGTACAGGGTCCGAATGCTACACGCATCTTACAGCCACTTACGGAAATGGATTTACTGAATCTCGCTTATTACACGTTTGTAAAGGGAACATTTGCCGGAGTAGAAAATGTCTTGATCAGTGCTACAGGATATACAGGGGCTGGCGGGGTAGAAATTTATTTTGAAGACAATGGCGGTCAGGCTGAAAAAATATGGAATGCCATTTTTGAGATTGGAACTCCACAAGGACTCAAACCAATTGGACTAGGTGCACGTGATACACTTCGGTTAGAAATGGGATTCTGTTTGTATGGAAACGATATTGATGATACTACGTCACCGCTTGAGGCTGGTTTGGGTTGGATAACTAAGTTTTCGAAATCTTTTACAAACTCAACCGCACTTGCTGATCAAAAGGCGGCGGGTCTTCAGCGAAAACTCGTGGGTTTTGAAATGATTGACAAAGGAATTCCACGCCACGGGTATGAAATAAAAAATTTAGATGGCCAAGTAATTGGCGTGATTACCTCGGGCACACAATCTCCCAGTTTAGGGAAGGCTATCGGATTGGGATATATCAATACCGCTTTCACTTCCTTGGATACTCTTGTCCATATACAGGTTCGTGATAAACAATTAAAAGCAAAAGTTGTCAAAGTACCTTTTATTTGAGTATGCCTACAATTCATCTAACTACATTTATTGCAGCACCTGCTAATATCGTATTTGACCTGAGTCGTCATGTGAGTGTGCACAAAGAGGCGCATGTCGGATATAAAATAGAAGCCGTAGCGGGCACCCGTTTTGGTTTACTGGAGAAAGGCGAAACAATTACTTGGAAGTCTTATCATCTTTTTAAAGAGCGCTTACAACGAATCAAAATTGTGGAAATGATCAAGCCGGAGATGTATGTGGAGGTTCAGTTGCAGGGCGATTTGACTATGTTCAGACACGAACATCATTTTAAGCCTATCGATAATGGAATGTTGATGATTGATTTACTTACCTATGAATTTCCTTATGGTCAACTGGGTCGGCTATTTAATGCAGTTTACTTCAATCAGTATATGGAAAAGTATCTCCAGCAAAAAATCTCGCTAATAAAAAATTATGCTGAAACAGATCGCTGGAAAAAACTATTAGTCCGCTAGTTCTTTTTAATCAAGCGCAGGCTTTGTAGAATTTATTCTAAATTTGCGCACGCTTATCAACCATGTCTAACAAACCAACGCTCTATACTTCACTCTCTCCCGCTCTTCTACATCTTTATGACCTAAGCAACAGCGTAGTTGTGATAATAGATGTATTTCGTGCCACTTCTACTATTGCTGCTGCCCTATATAATGGCGCTCGTGCAGTAATTCCCGTGGATTCTGTGCCCAAGGCCATTGAAATGGGAAAAAGTATTGACGGAATTGCCGCCGGGGAACGCGATGGTATGATCGCAGAGGGCTTACAACATGGAAACTCTCCATTGGAGTATACCAGAAGTTTTATTGAAAATCGCAATTTGGTATTAACTACCACTAATGGTACTCGATTATTACAGATGGCCTTAGATAGAAATGCTTCCACTATTATTGCGGGTAGTTTTCCTAATCTTTCTTCTGTATGTTCTTTTTTGATCAAGGAAGGAAAAGATGTAGTATTGGGATGTGCGGGTTGGAAGGACCGTTTTAATCTTGAAGACACGCTTTTTGCTGGCGCAGTCATTAATCAGGTGCAGGAACACTTTACCATACATTGCGATAGCTCTTTGATGGCAGGGACACTCTATCAAAAATATGCTAGTGATTTATTGGGATTTGCGCCACAGCTCACGCATTATCATCGTCTGGTGGAACGTTTTGGATTGATTAAAGACATTGAATTTTGTCTGACTCCAGATGTGGCCAATGTGCTACCTGTTTATCAGGATGGAAAGCTGATTGTAAAAAAATAAATCCTTGAAGATACGCAATTTTTCGCTTGCTAAATCCAATTGAAAATTATTCACTTCTTTATTTTTTCCCACAGGGAAATTTGCATCTTATTCCTTTAGATTTGTAGGTTCTCCTTTACACAAGGGGTTCATTGATAATTGTGGCACTACCCCATCTCGTAAAATATATTTACACACACGGTACCGATGAAGTGATTCGTCGTGGGAAAAAAATTCATGCTATTGGCTTTGTTGAGCTAACGGAGTATGATGAACTTTTTGGTACTGTAACCTTTCGGGTACGGGACGATAGTTATAATACTTATTATAAAGTATACATCCATCACTTTAGAGAGCCTGGTGCTACATCCTTACGTTGCTCTTGTCCTTATAATCTGGGAGATATTTGCAGACACGAAACAGCCGCCTTACTTCAACTTCAGGAATTATTAGATCGCGGTCAATTACAAACCGGACAGATTCAGTATGATCAGCGCCACACGGTGGTAAAAATGAAAGCGATCGATCTTAAAAATATTCGATTGCTCTGTGGTCCGCAAATTTTATCGCAGGCTGAAACCTATTTGCGTACCAAAAAAGCTGCCATTGAATATGCAGAAAATGAAACGGTCAAAGCCCGTATTTCATTAGACGGCAAGGACTATGATGTACTGATCCGTAAAAACGAAGAAAGAAATTTTGACACAAGTTGTGATTATGAGGATACACAACATCCTCTTTGTTTGCCTAAAGTAATTGTGCTGCTCCAATTATTGAATACGCATGGCGCTAACTATTTTGATAGTATTCGGAATTGGGATAAAGAAAAAAATAAATTGCTGGAGGCTTATGGCTACTCACTCCAGGACGATCTTACTGGTAAGTTTGAATTTGCATACAAAGACGGCAAACCTTTTTTACGTGTGTTGGATCCTGGCATTAAGCGTGTAATTACATCCTCTTCAATAGCTCGTCCTGTGCTTTTCCCAACCAAGCCACTTCTTGCGGAAGAGAAGGTGATTGAGAAAATTTCCAATGTACCCAGCCGCCGGATTGGTGTTGTATTCAATTTTAATAAAAAAGAATTTCCACGTTTTACAATTGATCTGGTTATTGGCGAGCCCACTGACGTAAATGATGGTTTTGCGGGCAAGGTAGAAAAGTTGGATATCACACGCTTTGTAGAGGTAGATGATTTAAATGACTCTGATCGTGAAATACTACAAGCAGTACGAAAGCTTCAGGATGCGGAGGTAAAAAAGTATGTAAGTCGCAACTCTCCTTTTTCGGGTATTTGGGATAATATTATTCACCAGGAAGGCGATGATTTGCCTGATGAGACCAAGGATTTAATCACGGAGTATTTATTGCCTAAGCTACATCGTCTGTTCAGGGATCTTTCCACATCTCCTTTTGTATTTCAACTCAAAACAGGAAAATCTTTCAAAACAGCACATCTAGTACCGATCGAGTTGAGTGCAGAAAGCGTTGTACCGCAATTTTTGATTAAAAAGAATTCGCACTATACCGTACAGGCTCAGGTAAAAGTTGGGGCACTGGAATTGAGTTTGAAAGATAACGAGTGCACATCCTCACTATTATTTGAACAAAATGGAGTCTGCTATTGTTGGAAAACAAAGGAGATTGTTCAATTGAACGAAACGTTTTTACCAGACGGTAAAATAAATTATCCCATAGCGGGCTGGACACAGACCATGCAAAACTTTGTTTTGCCGCTTTCCCGTAATTACAGTGTTCGATTCGATAAATCACTCACTAAAGAAATTCGTGGTGTTAATCCTGCGGCAAGAATACAGTTGACAGAAAAGGGGGACTATTTAATTTTCAAACCCAATTTTGTTTATGAGGGTTTTGAAGCAGGTCCTACCGATGGAGATCGTGTATTGGTTCCACAGGCCGAAGGTGTAATGGTAGTACACCGAAATCGTGAAAAAGAAGATCAGTTTTTACAAAAACTAGCTTCTCTGCATTCAGGATTTGTGTACAATGCAGAAGATGGCACCTATGCATTAAAGGGTACAGAAGTGTTACGCAATAACTGGTTCTTTCTTTTCATTGATGCTATGAAAGAATCAAAAACACCTGTATTTGGGTTTGAAAATTTGCAGCACTATCGATTTAATACCGCTAAACCTAAAACACAAATATTTATTAGCAGTCACACCGACTGGTTTGATGCAAAAGTGAATATCGCTTTCGGAAATCAGCAGATTACTGTGGCAGATGTAAAGAAAGCGTTAGCCAACAATCAACAGTTTGTGCAATTGAGTGATGGAACCTTGGGGATCTTGCCAGAGGACTGGTTAAAGAAGTATGCACTCTTATTTCGTGTAGGAGAAGGTAAAGCTGACTCACTAAAGCTTTCTCGTTATCATTTGGGAGTGGTAGATGAATTATATGCAAATCGTGACCAAGAAGAACTGGAATTACAGCTGGAAGAAAAGTACGAGCAGCTCAGACAGTTCGATCAAATAAAACAAATTGAACCACCCGCTTCATTACATGCGGTATTACGTCCTTATCAGGTATCGGGCTATCAATGGCTTAATTATCTAAAGGAAGTTAACTGGGGTGGAATTCTTGCAGACGACATGGGTCTCGGAAAAACAGTACAGGCACTTTCTTGTTTGGAACAATTTAAAAATCAGGAAGGAAAGCTTCGCGCTATTGTAATTTGTCCAACCACCCTGATTTATAATTGGGAGAATGAAATAAAAAAATTCACCCCCTCTTTACGTCATCGTATTCATCATGGACCTCAGCGCATACGCAAAAAAGAAGAGCTGGAGCAATATGACGTTTTGATTACAACGTATGGAACCTTGCGAAGTGATATTAAAATTTTGAGTGCTCTTCAGTTTGATTATGCTATACTAGACGAATCGCAAGCAATCAAGAATCCTTCCAGTAAAGTAACCAGAGCGGCACAATTGTTGCAAGCAAAAAATCGCTTGTGCATGAGTGGAACTCCTTTGCAGAACAACACGTTTGACATCTATGCACAGATGAATTTTTTGAATCCAGGCATGTTGGGTTCAGTGGAGTTTTTCCGTCAGGAGTTTGCAATACCCATTGATAAACTTGGTGAGCCTGATCGAAAAGAGCATCTACGGAAATTGCTATATCCGTTCATCCTTAGACGAACCAAAGAGCAGGTGGCCAAGGATTTGCCCGAAAAGCAGGAGATGGTGGTTTTCTGTGAGATGGAACAGGAGCAAAGAGATATTTACGACGCATATCGTAATGACTATAGAAATCAGATATTAGGGTCAATAGAAACGCAAGGGATTCAAAAAGCGCAGCTGGCTATCCTACAGGGTTTGATGAAGCTTCGCCAAATATGTGATTCTCCTGCTATTCTCAACGAAAAGGAAAAATACCCCAATCATTCCATCAAATTGGACGAATTGGCTCGTCAGCTAAAAGAGGATATCAGCGATCATAAGGCACTGGTTTTTTCCCAGTTCCTGGGGATGCTAGCCTTGATTCGTACCAAGTTGGAGGAGCTGGAAATACCCTATGTATATTTTGATGGAAGTACTACCGCTCCAGAGAGAGAAAAGGCAATACAACAGTTTCAACAACAGGATAAGATTCGTGTTTTTTTGATATCTCTCAAAGCTGGTGGAGTAGGATTAAACCTAACTGCCGCCGATTATGTCTATATCATGGATCCTTGGTGGAATCCTGCTGTAGAACAGCAGGCTATTGACAGAACGCATCGAATCGGGCAGACTAAAAACATTTTTGCATACCGAATGATCTGTAAGGATAGTATCGAAGACAAGATCCTCCAATTACAAGAGAGAAAGAGGGCGCTTGCAAAAGATATTATTACGGATGATTCTGGCTTTGTGAAGAGCTTATCTCGTGAAGATGTGGAGTATCTCTTCAGTTAAGTTTTAACAAGTTTCCACAAGTTGCCCTGCCCCTTTACGTCTATCTTTGCGGACTTCAACTATGTTTATGAGAAAATATATCAGTTTGCTCCTGTTTGTGTTGTGTATTGGGAAAGGAGTGATGGCCCAAAGGGCCGAAGGAGTAATCAAAGGGCAACTTACTGACTCCAGTGCTAAACAGCCGATTGTAGATGCAACTGTATCGGTTGTAAATAGTAAAGATTCTTCTCTAGCCAGCTTTGTACTATCCAATAAACTGGGAGGTTTTGAAATCAAGAATTTGCTTCCCGGTGATTATCGACTTATTGTTAGCAGCAAAGGACTGGAGGAAATACGTCGCAACTTCAGTATTACCAGTGATAAAAAAATAATTGATCTGGGAACACTTGTGATGAACAAAGATTTTAAGATGATGGAGGGTGTTGTGATTACTACAGAGTCTCCCATAGTAGTAAAAAATGATACTGTTCAATTCAATACAAGTGGTTTTAAAACAATACCCAATGCAACTGTAGAAGATTTGCTCAAGAAAATTCCAGGAATGGAAGTAGATAAAGAGGGAAATGTAAAAGCGCAGGGTGAACAGGTACAGCGAGTTATTGTGGACGGAAAAGAATTTTTTGGAAACGATCCTAAGCTAGCTACTAAAAACCTGACTGCTGATATGGTAGAAAGCGTTCAGGTTTTTGATGATATGAGCGAGCAATCCAAGTTCACTAAAATAGATGATGGAAGCAGAAGTAAAACCATCAACATCAAATTAAAGAAAGATAAAAACAAGGGTTATTTCACAAGAGCATTAGCCGGTGCGGGTAGTAACGATCGTTTTGAAGGAAATCTAAGTTTCAACAACTTTAATGGAAACAAAAGATTTTCTGTACTCTTCAATACTAACAACATTAATAAACAAGGTTTCTCTTTTAATGATATTATCAGCACCATGGGTGGATTCGGTGGCTTTGGTGGTGGTGGCGGCGGTTTTGGTGGCGGCGGCGGCGGTGGCGGTATGCAAATAGTCACTATGGGCAGAAGCGGCGGCGGTGGCTTTGGTGGTGGCGGCGGTGGTTTTGGTGGACAGAACACCGGGATTATTCGCTCGCTTTCGTCCGGGCTCAATTTTAATAATGAGTGGGGAACAAAAGCAAAATTCACGGGAAGTTATTTTTTCTCCGATTCAAGACCTGTGCAAGAGCAAAGCACACTGAGACAAACCTTCTTTGTGAATGACTCGACAGCTTTTCAAAATAGAACTTCTCGCTCTGATAATTTAAATCAGAATCACCGCTTCAATGTTCGGTTTGAATATCAGATTGATTCACTCACTTCTATTTTATATACTCCACAGTTAACACTGCAGCATTCTGACAATATTAGCTATGACTCCAGTTTAACCACGTCCCAAACACCTACTCGTTCTTATACTGCTATTAGCACTAGTTCGCAAAATTCGAATGTCCGGGATGGTATGAATTTCAACAACAATATTTTATTTCGTAGGAAGTTCAAGAAAACTGGTAGAACTATTACTATTGGCATAAATAGTACAATGGGGATGAGTGAAGCGGATGGTAAAACAATTTCCAACAACCAGTTTTTCCGTCCCGATGGAAATCCATTTTTTAATTTCTCTCAGAATCAGCAATACACACAAACAACAAAGACGCGTAACAACGTAGTAAGCACCTCTTATACGGAGCCACTGGGGAATAATAAATTATTAGAGATCAATTACGCTTATACAAATAATTTTAGCCGTTCTGAAAAAGAGACCTTTAACTATAATGCAGGGAATGGTAAGTACGATAACCCCAACCTGTTACAAACAAACCAGTTTAAAAATTTATTTGAAGCACATCGTGCTGGTTTGAATTTCCGCGTACAGGAGAAAAAATACAATTATCAGCTTGGGGTAGGTTTACAACAATCTTCACTGGAGAATCACACTTACCAAGCTGCAACGGGTAAAGACTCTTTGATCAAGCAAAACTTTACGAATTTATTCCCCACGGCCAATTTTAATTACACGCCTTCCCGCAGCAAGAATCTTCGATTCTCTTATAATGGACGGACTAATCAGCCTTCTGTAACGCAGTTACAAAATGTACCGGATGTTACAGATACACTTAACGTGCGCATCGGAAATCCAAATCTAAAGCAAGAGTTCACGCATAGTTTAAACCTGGGTTATAACACGTTTAATCTGGCTACTTTTAGATTTATAGCAGCGAATGTAAATATCAGCACTACCAGTAATCGTATTGTAAATAGTATCACAACGCGTGGTCCTGTACAAACTACCACCTATGCTAACGTAAATGGATATTTACGGGGGTTTTCATTTTTTACATTAGGTCTTCCTTTCAAAAATCCAAAGCTGAAAGGTTCGAATGTTAATTTTACCAACACGATGCTCTATCTGCGTGATATCAGTTTGATCAACAAACAAGAGAATATTACGCAAACCTTTACTGTTACTCAGGGAGCCGGTATTAGTATCAATAAGGATAAATTTGATATTGGGTTAAGAGTTAATTTGGGTTATAACAAATTAGGCTATTCTATCAACAAGCAGTTAAACGAAGATTACTGGACGCAGACCTATAATGCAGATCTTACTTACAAGCTGCCTGCCAACTTTATTATTGCAACCAATTTTGATTACTTAATTAATACAGGTCGTGCTGCTGGATTTAATCAAAGTATTCCGCTCTTGGGAGCTAGCGTCAGCAAACTCTTGTTTAAAAACAAAAATGGAGAGCTGAAGTTATCCGCTAATGATTTACTCAATCAGAATCAAAGTATAGCGCGCACTGCGGGAGATAACTATCTACAAGATACGCGTAGCATGGTCTTACGTCGTTATTTCCTGGTTAGTTTCTTATTTAACCTGAACAGAATGGGCGGTAAAACGCAACAGCAACAACAGTCTATACCCGGCATGCCTCGCATTATGATGCGGGAAATGCGTGATGTACGAATGAACTAAGAAGCTAGTTTTTAAATGTTGGCTAGATGAATATTAGCACGCACCAGGTCTTCTGGTGTGTCAATGGCAATACTGCTGTAATCAGTCTTTACCATTCGGATTTTTACGCCATGCTCTAAGTACCGAAGCTGTTCTAGTTTTTCTGTTGCTTCCAGTGCTGAGAGGGGCCAGTTTGTAAAGTCTAATAATGCTTTTTTGCGAAAAGCGTAAACGCCGATATGCTCATAATATGAAGTGGAGGCGCTTTTATCTCTGTTGTACGGGATTGGACTACGACTGAAATAGAGCGCATCGTTATTTAAATCAGTAACCACTTTTACTACATTTGGCTCCTGAATCAATTTTGGATCTTGAATGGGTTGCATTAAAGAGGCGACCCCCACTTTTATATCTTCAAAGGCTTTTATCAAGTCGGCCAGCGGTTCTTTTTTTATAAAAGGAGTATCTCCTTGTACATTTAGAATTAGATCAACATCTAATGTAGCGGCAATCTCTGCAATTCGGTCGGTGCCGCTTTCATAATTACGACTGCTTCTTTTGCATTCACCCCCAAAGCGATGTATCTCTGCTTCTATTTCATCGCTGTCGGTTACTACAATTACCTGATCAAATAACATTGTTGATTGTGTCGCTTCCACCGTATGACGAATCACCGTTTTATCACCCAGCAACTGCATGAGCTTGCCTGGAAACCGACTGGCTGCATAACGGGCAGGAATCAATGCAACAACTTTCATACCTGTTATTTAATTAGTTTGTTTTTGAAAAGGACTTTTCAAGAGATTCACTAAGTCTTCGTCCTTTTCTTTCGGATAATCTCTATCAATTCCATATTGAATGGACTTGGCGTCTAAAAAACGAAATGTACCAAATACTCGATCCCATACAGAGAAAACCGCACCGTAGTTGCTATCGGTGTATGGTTGTTTCCAATGGTGATGAACCTTATGCATATTGGGTGAAATCAATATCCAGCTCAGGAAACGATCTACGGTAGCGGGCAGACTGATATTAGCATGCGTGAATGCAGTGGCTATCACTACTAACGTTTGATAGATCATTACCGAATACATGGGTGCTCCTGAAAAAAATATCAGTAGCAAGAAAAAAATTCCTCTTAGCAAACTATCTCCTGGATGATGACGCAGGCCTGTGGTTACATCTACTTTTTGATCACTGTGATGTATTATATGAAAGCGCCATAAAAATTTTTGTTGATGCATCACCCAATGTACTAGCCAGCTGCTGAAATCGAGTGCTAAGACGCCAATTAGAATAGTTAATCCGATGCCAGCATTACTCCAGTATACCAATCCAAAGGATTGTTGATTGCACCAATCAGAGAGCGCCACAATCAGAATGGCTAGTAAGGTGTGTATAATCAGATGGATAATGGTAAAAACAAAATTGATACCGGCGTGCTTGAGTTTACCTCTTTGGTAGGGGAGTTGAAAAAGCGGAATCGCTCCTTCGAGTATCCAAAAGAATAATAGTCCTCCCACTAAAAGGGCCAGTCTTTCGGCCGGGCGTTGTTCAAGATCTTGAAAGTAGTTAATCCACTCCGGCCACATGGTAAATTATTTATTGATTCAGCATCAAGGGCATTACAAGCATTTGCAGTTCTTCGTTCTCTTCAATTTCTGAAGGTCTCAAAATACCTGCTTTATTGGGCGTAGATAATTCAATAATTACTTCTTCGCTTTCGGTTGCTCCCAGCATTTCAATTAAAAACTTTGCATTGAATGCAATCACCAAGTCTTCTCCGTTGTATTGACATTTCATACGTTCATTTCCCTCGAAACTAAAATCCACGTCTTGTGCTGCTAATTGTAATTCGCTTCCGCTTATACTTAGGGCTACCTGATTAGTGCTTTTGTTACTGAAAATACTTACCCGACGAAGTGCACTTTGAAACGCCGCCTTGTTTACGGTTAGCGTGTAAGGATTTCCTGTAGGGATTACAACTTTATAATCAGGGAAACGTGCATCGATCAACCGGCAACTCATTTGAGTAGTGCCGTAGCGAATAAATAAGTGATTGCTGTTGTAATTAATGGTCACGGCTTGGTCGGTATCGGGAATTGCAGCTTTGACCAGATTTAATGGTTTTTTAGGAACAATAAAGGAATCCGCTTTTGGACATTTGATATCAGAACGTTTATAGCGAACCAAACGGTGCGCATCGGTTGCCACACATTGCAATCCCTTTTTATCTAATTCAAAAAACACACCCGTCATGGCAGGACGGAGATCGTCGTTGCTAGTGGCGAATAATGTTTTGTTGATTGCAGTAAGCAAGGTTGTTGCACTCATCTCAAAAGAAGTAGTGTCGTCTGCACTAGGTTCTTTAGGGAAATTATCAGGATTTTCTCCCATCACCTTATACTTACCATTATCACTTGTTATTTCGATTGCAAAATTCTTGTCGATATTGAAAGTGAGCGGTTGGTCGCCAATATTTTTTAAAGAGTCCATTAGAATACGTGCCGGAATACAAACCTTGCCTGTGTCCTTGGCCTCGATATCTAATTGTACCCGCATCACCGTTTCCAGGTCAGTGGCCACCACCGTCAATTTATTTTTTTCTACTTCAAACAAAAAGTCCTCCAGGATAGGCAGAACCGTGTTTGTGTTGATCACACCGGAAATGTGCTGCAACTGTTTCAAAAGCACTGAGGAATTAGCAATGAATTTCATACCATTTCTATTGATAGGTTGATGGCGAAACTACTGATTTTTTGGGTAGATTTGGAGGGATGTATAAAAAGGTATTAACGCCCGAACAGGCACTCCAAAAGCTGCGACATTACTGTGCTTATCAGGAGCGTTCACACCAAGAAGTACGGGAAAAACTCTTTCAATTGGGCTGTCCTTCCCGAATTCATGATGAACTGATTAGCTCGCTGATACAGGACGATTATTTGAACGAAGAACGCTTTGCTATTGCCTATGCCGGCGGAAAATGGAGGGCCAAACATTGGGGACGAATTCGTATCAAGCTGGAACTGCAGCAACGAAAAGTCAGTGCCTATTGCATTCGAAAGGCCTTGGAGCAGATCGAAGAGGAGGATTATCAAAAGGTATTGGAGGTACAGGCTATTAAAAAGTACGATTCACTTAAGCAGTATCAGTATATAATTCGGAAGAAAAAAACAATTGATTATTTGGTCGGTCGTGGGTTTGAGCCCACATTAGTTCGTTCTATTGTTTCCAAACTTTAACCTTATGTCAAGCATTACAATTTCATTAGTACAAACCACACTGAATTGGGAAAATAAAGCAGCTAATCAGCAGCATTTTGAAGAAAAAATTGCATCGCTAGCCGGAAAAACACAGGTGGTATTCTTGCCTGAAATGTTTACGACGGGATTTAGCATGAACCCTTCCCAGTTAGCAGAGAAAATGGACGGCGAATCGGTGACATGGATGAAAAAAATGGCAGCCCAATATCGTTTGATTTTGACTGGAAGTTTAATCATTGAGGAGAATGGGCATTATTTTAATAGACTGATTTGGATGTTGCCCACCGGTGATTTCGGTTATTATGATAAGCGCCACTTATTTGCTTTTGCGGGGGAAGACAAACATTATACTGCAGGCAATAAGCGATTGATTACGGCTGTTAACGGCTGGCGGTTCAATCTGCAGGTCTGTTATGATTTACGTTTTCCGGTATGGGCTCGTCAACAAATCAATAATGGCGAACCCGAATATGATGTGCTGGTTTATGTAGCTAATTGGCCAGAAAGAAGACGACAAGCCTGGACTACATTATTACAGGCGCGTGCCATTGAAAACCAATGTTATGTAATTGGTGTGAACAGAATTGGTGAAGATGGAAAAGGAATTTATCACAGTGGGGATAGTATGGTGATTGATCCATTAGGAGAAATTTTGTTCGCCCAAAAAGATCAAGAAGCAATTCACACGCTTACACTAAATAAAGAAAGACTTACTGAGGTCCGTCA
>JACCDS010581994.1_pt1 | contig 21362 bp, 13 predicted proteins | sample 7446441 | NCBI WGS metagenome assembly JACCDS01 (sample SAMN15323445, study PRJNA562643) | freshwater metagenome | isolation source: river surface water | place: USA:Blue River Watershed | collected 2017-08-17 | reverse complement strand
TTCTTTGTTTGTAGCACCAACACCTACTAAACGTTTTTTGCTGAACAATACGTTATCGATGTATGCTATTGATGAACCCACTGGTAAACTTGAGAAGATTAACTGTGCAATGTTAGATTTTGAAGTTAAACCTGTCATTGATGAAATTGGTTCAGCAACATGATTCCAACCGTTTAATGTTGGAGTAATGATCGTTTCGTGTTCCACATCATCGCCACCACCAAATGTACCGTTCGGACCGAAGTCAACTAATTTGAAACGGAAAGTAGTAGAGTTTGGAGTCCAGATATCGAACTCAAAAGTATCCATGGTAGAAACGTTTAATTGGTTTGCAACAGTTTCAATACCTACGAAATCTAATGCGCTGTATTTTTTAACATCGTTACCAGCCACTTGAATTTCATCTAATGTAGCCGACGACCAAGGTGTTCTCCAAGTATCAACAGTTACGTTTGTATATGCATTACTAAATAATGAAGTAACGTCTGCTGCTAATTTTGTAGGCGTTGGAGCTGCAGCTGTAGGTTCAGCTAAAGGAGCTGTGTTCTTACTGAACATTACGTTATCGATATAAACTACCGAAGTACCTACCGGTGCACTTGCGAAAATTATTTGTGCAATGTTTGATTTAGTTGTTAAGCCAGTCATTGCCGATAATGGAGCAACTATATGGTTCCAACCGTTTAATGTTGGAGTAATTGTTGTTTCGTGCTCCACATCATCGCCACCACCGAATGTACCATTAGGACCGAAGTCAACTAATTTAAAACGGAATGAAGTTGAGTTTGGAGTCCAAATATCAAATTCAAATACATCCATAGCAGAAACATTTAATTGGCTAGTTACTGTTTCAATACCAACGAAATCTAATGCGCTGTATTTTTTAACATCGTCGCCAGCAACTTGCATATCTGTTAAAGTTGCAGAAGACCATGAAGTTCTCCAAGTATCAACTGTTACGTTAGTGTATGCATTACTAAATAATGAAATTACATCTGCTGGTACTTTTGTAGGAGTTGGTGCTGCAGTTGTTGGTTCTGCTAACACGTTACCTGCAGAAAAAGTAACATTATCAAAATATACATCTACATCAGAAGTTCTTCCTGCTAAGTTAAAATCAGGGAAGAAAATAATTTGTGTAATGTCTGTTGATGATGGCTCACCAATTTTCGGAGCGAAGTTAAACGTTAACTCTTCCCATTGATTAATCAATGTGTTAGCTACTTTAATTTCTCCTGTTGATGCACCCGATGCAGTTGCGAACTTAATACCGAAATCGCTAATTACCGATTTGTACACCATCACTTTTACTGTAGAGTTAGAAGCGTTAAGTGTAAATGTACCAATGCCCGAACCTGTTAACGATTCACATCCTGCCCATGGTTGACCCGTTTGTAAGGCTGTAAATTTTGCTACAGTGCTCGAAGTATTAATACCTGTTGCGCTTGGGTTAGCGACAACTTGCAAAGCTGGATTAGTACCATTTTCGAAAGTTGTAAATGTCCAACTCGCGCCTTGGCCACCCGCTTCAAAATTGATGGGATTGTTTTGCGAAAATCCTAGACTTGTAATGAGTAAGGATAAACTTAGTGTAATTATTTTTTTCATATCGAAAAGTTTAGATTATTTTTTTTTGTATTGGTTTCTATCTATTTACAAATGCAATATAAGATTAATTTTAGTTAAAGTAAAAAATACCATAAGTATTTTTTTACTTATTTTTGATGTCTATATTGTATTTTGCGCTATGAAAATACCGAGTACCTATTTTTTATCAGACCATACGCTTCCTTTAAAAGATTACTTTGTATTTGGCTTATCCATTGATTGTGTGGTATTTGGCTATCATGAGGGAGAGATTAAAGTACTATTAGTACAACGAGATGTGGAGCCATTTAAAGGTCATTGGGCATTAATTGGCGATTTAGTAGCCCCTACCCAAAACCTTCAAGATGCTGCAAATAATGTACTTGAGAACCTCACAGGGCTGAAAAACATCTATATGAAGCAGTTTTTCACCTTTGGAACAGTAGATCGTCATCCATTGGGACGAGTAGTTACCGTTGCCTATTTTTCTTTAGTAAACAGCATTAATTATCAGCCAATCGCCTCTTCTTGGGCTAAATCGGCCGAATGGATTAATATTAACAATTTACCAGAATTGGCCTTCGACCATTACGATATTTTACTAAAAGGCATAGAAACCCTCAAAAATGAGGTTCGCCACAGGCCTACCGGCTTCGAATTATTACCAAAAAAATTCACGCTTTTGGAAATACAATTATTGTATGAGGCTTTGTTGGGCTATAAATTCGATAAATCAAATTTCAGAAAAAAAATACTGGAGATGAACATTCTTCGTCCACTAAACGAGGTAAAAGAAAATGTATCACATCGTCCGGCGAAATTATTTGAGTTCGACGAAAAGAGATACCGAGCACTCGAAAAAGAAGGATTTTCGTTTGAGCTTTAGCACCATCAGCATACATAAAAAAAGATTACCTTAGCACTTTATTCTTTTCGAGCACAAACTTTGGACTGCGGTCTGTTCTGAACAAGCCCCAATGTTTTTCGGGTTCCATAGGATCGGATGAACCTTTCCAATTTTCATCGAAGGCCTCGAAGAAAAATGTTAAAACTTTATTTTTCTCCGACCATTCCATTAAATCGTCGAAGTAAATTTTCTGATTCATTTCATTTACATGTTCGGAATGTATACCAATACCATTTGAATTAGTTGCCCAGCCTGCTTCGGTAATTACGATGGGTACATTTGGATATTGATTGGCTACCGTTTCATAATTCGCGATGGTATACTCTACCGCTTCGTGTATGTGCTTGTATTCCCACACCGGATAGGTATGTATAGAGATAAAATCGATGTGCTCTACCAATGGTTTAAGGTAGTTTAACCATGGTACATAATTTTCACAAAATGTAATAGGTTGATGTATGTTTGCTTTTACTTTTTTAGCAAAAGAAATTACTCGCTCAACTGGAACAAAATGATCGGTCCAATCGACACAAGCTTCGTTGCCTAAAGAAACAGTAGAAATAATATCAGGGTATTTATTCGCCCATTCTATTAATCGTTGAACTTTTTGCTCGTTGTTTTTTTTATTTATTTCCAATTGATGTTCTTCATACACACCTCCGTTCCAAGGACAACCATGATTATTCATTTCTGCAACGATGTAAACACCAAGCATTAATTTAAAATCTAAGTTTTCATTTTGAATAACCTTAATCACTCGTTCTGCATGTTCATCGCAGTCGTATAATCGTAAATATTTCCAATCGGATTGTAAGAGTAATAAATCTTCTTTTATTTCTTCGTATGAAGGAACAATACCGCCTGGTTGTTGACCATCTCTAAAGCCCGAATAACAAATGGCTTGAGCATAAGGCACATTAAATTGATTAAAAAAATTCTTCATTAAAATTTTAGCTTTTCATGTTTATCCCACAATCCCCAATAAGCACCTACATCGCCTTCAGGACCTACTTTCCATGATTCATCAAACGATGCAAAGTAAAAACTTTCGATATCGTTTGCATTACACCAACTCTGACAATCGATAAAATAGCGCATTGCATTTTCTGCGTTAGCAACAGATGCCTTAAATGCACCACCTTCGCTAGGCCAACCAGTTTCTGTAATAATTACACGTTTGCCATTGCCAGCATTTCTTGCACTCTCGAACATGCTTTTCATGTGGTCAAAAGAATATTCGATTGGGCAACCTTCCCAATATGGATAACAGTTGGTTAATATAATATCACAAGCTTCTGTAATTCTTGGTCGGTGCGAAAATTCATAGTAAGCATCAACATACCCCACAGGAATATTTGGAATGGCTTCTTTTACACGATGAATGTACTCTAACAATTGATCTTCTGTTAAATCTTTTCTATACATCACTTCGTTTCCTACAGCTGCAACATCAACTAAGCCTTGTTTAGCCATGTCAATTAAACTTTCAATTTCTTGTTCGTTTAAATCCAAATCATCGCCAAGCCAAGCACCTACTAATGTTTTCATGCCATGTTTTTTTGCCATGCGCGGAACATGTTCATTGCCTTCGATACAAGAAAAAGAGCGCACCCATTTTGCATAGGGTTTTAATATGTTAATACGACGTTCTACTTGCTCTTCGGTAATAATGGAACCGGGTTTTTGTCCATCTTCATAAATACTAAAACAAATTCCATGCATTCCACCTTCGAGTGTTTTTCGCCAAAGACTGCGTAAATCTGCAGGAGTAATACTGCTGTAATCGATGTATGTTTTATCGTGATTTAATTGTGCATATGCAGCTTTATTTTCTGCAGTAAACAAATGACCTTCTCTATATGACATATATGTATAGATTTATTTTTTAAACTTAAATATTTCATGTTTATCCCACAAGCCCCAAGCGCTACCTAACGTTCCTTCTTGTGCTACTTTCCACGACTCATCGAAAGATGTAAAATGGAAGAGCTCAACACCATTTTTATTCGACCATTGTTGTGTATCGATAAAATATTTCATGGCATTAATTCTTGAAGGTACAGCATTTTCGATGTTTTCACCAAAACTTGGCCAGCCTGTTTCAGTAATAACGATTCGTTTCCCTTTGCTAGCCTTTTTTGTAAGTTCATACATATTTGAAATATATGATAGCGAATAATCTATAGATGCTCCCTCCCAGAATGGATAAAAATTACATAAAATTAGATCACATGCATCTATTAATGTTGGTCTTTCTAAAAACTGATAGTATGCATCGACATAACCAACCGGAATATGCTTAGGGATAGCGCTTCTAACTCTATTGATGTACGAAATGAGTTCCTCTTCCGAAATTTCATTTCTATGGAGCACTTCGTTACCAACTGCAGCAACATCAACCAAACCTTTATTCGACAATTCAATTAATGTATTAATTTCTTGTTCGTTTCGATTTTTATCATTGCTTATCCAAGCACCTACCATGGTTTTTAAGCCTTTTTCTTTCGCTATCTGAGGAACAAGCTCATTTCCATCGCTACATGAAAAAGTTCTGATGCTTTTAGTATGTGGAGCTATGAGATCAAGTCTTCTGCGAATTTGTTCTTCCGATAATATATCGCCAAGTTTTTGTCCTTCTAAGTATGGACTAAAACATAATCCTTGTAAATTTTGGTTGAATTGATTTGCAAAAAGTTCTTCAATTTCTTTTTCAGTTTTACCATGGTAGTTATTACCAATTGATAAACTCAAGTTCTCTGCAGCAAGGAGTGAATTTAATTTACCTTGTAAGTAAGGACTTATTTTATCTTTTTTACGTTTAGCTAAAACGGCACTAATTTCTCTCGATTTTTCTTCAGAAACATCATAATCTCGCATAACCCAAATAGCTATTAATGTACCAAGTATTGGAATACCAGAGAAAAACAACCTCAGCTCAAACATCGATTGAACAGTTTGAGTTTCGGCCCCTGAGTTAAATTCTACGAATGATAATATTAAACCACTTAACAATCCGGCAATGGCTAAGCCGAATTTTACCATCCACCAATAAATAGCTCCAAAAATACCTTCTCTCCTTTTACCTGTATTTAATTCATCGATATCAATTACATCAGAAGTCATCGACATCATAAGGGTAAATAAACTACCAATACCGAAAGAGAAAAATGGTAATGCAAAAATAAATAAGTATGGTTTACCAGGAACAAATAAGAACCAAAATAAAATGTAACCAATTATGGAGATGAACTGAGAAACAATAAATGCTTTTTTCTTACCCATTGATTTCGACATTCTTGAAACAACAGGAATAACAGCAAGGGTTGTAATTATAGCACCCACACTACCAAAAAGAGTTGGCCAAATTCCAAAATTATTGGGGTTATCACTAAAAATAAAATACTTTATTATAAAAAAAGAGAAACCAGCTACCGTATTAAATGCATTAAAAATTAAAAAGGTAGCGATGCATAATTTTCTAAATGGAATTATTTTTAAAGCATCTCTAAATCCTTCAATGATTTGGTCGAAACTTGTACCTATATTTCGTAAAGTAAGAGGTTCATAATTTTCGTTTAAGGTTGATTTACTTTTTATAAATATGGCAGGTATAGCCGCGAGTATAGAACATCCAATAGCTACATATACCGCTAAAGTTCTTGTTGCAATTTCTGTAGATGGGAAAAATTGAGGATTATACATTATCACCCAAAACCACGGAGCAATTACCCAAGCTAATTGACCAATGAGTTGAGCTGTCGCCATGATGTCGGTACGCTCATGAAAATCGTCGCTCATTTCATATCCCATGGCAACGTAGGGTACACTAAAAATGGTTAAGCCTAAGTAAAATACTAAAGACCAAATAAGGAAATAATAAAAATTATAATTTACACTATCGGTTGTATACAGTTGCCACATATAAGCAAATGATAAACCCATAATGATTGATCCAATTAAAACATATTGTCTTCGTCGGCCCCATTTCGATTTTGTATTATCGGTAATAAAACCCATGATAGGGTCGGTTATCGCATCAAAGAGTTTTGGAACAAAATAGATTATCCCGAGCATCCATCCTGGAAAGCCTAAACTTTCAATTAAAATCACAATAAAAATTCCAAGTGCCGCTGGAAACATTTGATTGGCAAGCATTCCAAGTCCGAAAGCAATTTTTTGCCCGCGAGGTACTTTATTAATTGAATGTTGTATAGACATACGCGTTTAGTTTAGCACTATTGTTTGCAAAGCTTTAGCATCAATAGCGATTGTTTTAACTTCATTTTTTACATTGATGTTTATTGTATATTTTTCTTCGGTAGGGTTAAATACTACGATGGCAATACTTCCATCGGTGTTTTGTGCAGCAGTGGCCATTACTTCCTGGTTGTTAATAGTACAAGCAATTCTCACTGCACCAGGGCGAATGAATTTGCTGAAGTGAGCCATTACATAATACAAGGGTGTAAAATAAACTTCATCATTTTCTGGGTCAACAATGACTGGTGCTACACACCAATTTTTAAACCAGTTGGGACCTCCTTGCCTATCTAATACCATGTTCCAATCTATCCAAGCATTAACATGATTATTTAAACATCCAATGATATCGGTAGCGTATCTGTTTACTGGTGCATACTTAGGATGTAAATATTTTTCTTTTTCACTTGCCCAATCCCATCCCCAATCGGTGGCTTCTTTTTTCCAATACCATTGATCGTCTTTCCACTTAGGTATTTCAGAATCTACACATCCTTCGGTTTCTATTAATAATTTATTAGGTGCTTTCTGATGTGCATATTGTAAGGCTTCTGGGAAATAATCGTAGGTGCTTTCATACCAATGTATGGCTGTACCTGCAAAATATTTCGAAGATTTCTCGTCTCTGTACATTTCATCGACCCATTCTTTTAAGCCAGCACGGTTTTGGTCGTAGCCTAATATTTTCACATCATCCCAACCATCTTGCTCTAATTTTGGTCCTAAATGTTGTTCTACAAAATCGGTCATTTCTTTTGGAGAAAACAAGGTGCTCTCCCAGTTATTCCCGTTTCCATGTGGTTCGTTAATAACCGTTACTCCCCAAATGTTTATTCCTTCTTTTTTGTACGCCGATAAATATTTTGAGAAGTACAAGGCAAATGCATCATTGTATTGTGGTAATAATTTTCCTCCCACATAACTCTTATTATCTTTCATCCAAGGTGGAGCGGTCCAGGGAGATGCAATTATTTTAAATCCTTTTGATATTTTTTGTGCATCCTGTATCATCGGTATTAAATCCGATGCATCATCTTCGATGCTAAAATGAGTTAATGTGGTATCCCCTTCTACTTTCGCGTAGGTATAGTTGTTTAATGAAAAATCGCATGAAGCGATGTGTGTTCTGGTAATGCTGTAATTAGCACCTGCTTCAGAAAAGTATGCTTCAAGAATTTTCTTTCTATTTTCTCCCCCTAATTTGTTTAGTAAATAAGCAGAAGCTTCTGTAAAAGAACCACCAAAACCAATGATCTCTTGGTATTTTTCATCGGTATTAATTTGAATGGTTAATGTTTTTTCTACAGATTCAAAATCAGTTAATGGTGTTAATGCATTTCCTTTTTCTGATGTTTCATAAACATTCATCTTCATATGGTTTGTAGTTGAGCATTGTAGGTATAGCAAACAAGTAAGTCCAAGTAGAATACTATTAATGGTACGATGGCGTGCTATAGTCTTCATATTATTTATTTATAATTTGATTAGGTAATTCAATAGTATTTAATAATGTATTTAAATTTCCATCTTGTGTTTTTACAATAGGATTTCCATCGCGTGATAATCCATCAAACACTCCATCATCAACCTTATTCCACAAGGCTAGTTTAGCTTTACCTTCCATTGTAAATAGTCCGAAATGATTTTCGGAACCCTTAGGATTTTGAGCATCTTTCCATTGCTCATCAAATGCCTCAAAATAAAAACAGGTGATATTTTCTTTTTGCGTCCATTCGTTCATCAACTCATAATATTTTGCTGCTTTGTATTCGTCGCATGCTTTCGAACCATCATTACCATATAAACCATCGGAACTCGAAGCCCATCCGGTTTCTCCGATATGAATTGGTTTGTCGATGCCTATTGAGAACATAAATTTCTTTACACTTTTATATTGTAATTGTGCATAATTTAATGCACGCCACATTAGTGAATCTAATTGTTCTACTTTCGATAAATTTTCTTCGTCTTTTTTTAATCCCCAGAATCTTGGATTATAATGGGTGTCGTGCATTGGGTAAGTATGTATTGAAACATAATCAACGGCATCGTATAATTTAATTAAATCATCTACATGATAAGAAGAATCGCCTCCACCCCATGATGCATAATTATCGGAAGAAGTAATCCATACTTCTTTGGGTAATTGATTTTCTTTTTTGAGTTGTTGTAAATAATTGACCCATTTTAAAATAACATGTGGTTTCACGTAATAACTACTTGCCCAATGTACCATGGCTTCGTTACCTACTGAAATTATTTTAATGATGTTGGGATAATCGTTGGTAAGTTGTACTGCTCTTTCAATTTCTGCAGTGTTTGCTTCTAAATTCTCTTTCTCGTGGTTTGGAGTTTTGTTCGTCCAGGCATTTTCACAATCGATCCAAACACCCAACATTACATACATTTCAAAAGCATTGTTTTCTTCTTTTAATTCGGAAATGGCTTTAAGTATGTTTCTAATTTCATCAAGCTTTGTATTATATGTGCGAATCATTTTAATACCTACTGCACTCAGTATTTTCAAGTCATCTTTAATCTGTGCAATGCTGGGTTGAACATCACGGGTATTGGTACGATATCCTCCATAACAAATGGCACGAAAATTCGGATTCCCTAAAATTTGGGCTGCGGTTTTATTAGTGCTATAGTTAGGCAATACACAAGATACTAGCATCATCAAGCTAAAAAATAGAATACTTATGCTAGTTTTTGTGTTTGCCATATTCCTACTTTAATATTGATTCGTTAATATGAACAGTGATTTTACTTATCTCGCCGGATCTATTAAAAATTGCCCTGCTTGTATTTTCATCTAAATGCAATGTATTAAGTTTATTTACTGAACCATCATTGCGTTCTATTTCCATATAACTCTCATCAGAAAGCATATAAATAACAGGTACCTGACAAAATGTAAAACACAAGGAGCCTACTTTTGGAGCAAATGATTTATGTTCTTTGTTTACTGTCACATAATTAAACATTCTATCTTCCTTGGTAAACTCATCTTTAAGTAATAAACATGGATTAAAATAAAGCGATCCGTTTGATACAAACACTCCTAACTCTCCAAACCTACTGATGATATCTTCTTTTACCTGACCTGTCATTCCGGGTTGTTGAGCTCCTTTATTACCTGGTGTATGCGAGTATGGATCGGTTGGAAACGCACCATACAACTTAGGTGATTTATGTACACCTACCCCAGCATTTATTTCGTAATAATGTTCTAACAATTTACCTACGAGTTGAGCACTTTCGCCCGATTCTATGGCTTGTAAACAAACCTCTTGAACGGCTAATTGTAATTTAGAAACCATGTGCCAATAAATAGAACCGAGTCCTTCGTATCCATAGAAGGTTCCCGACCTACCTGTAAAGGCTTTGTGATTAAAGGTGGCCTCGTAAATTTCTAGTAAGGTGTTTTTTTCCGCCTGTATATAGTCGGCATATTTAGATTTATCGAGTTGTTCAATGGCATTGCTTAACTCATACGCATTTCTCAAATTACCATTAAAATGATAATCGCCATTTATATCTTTCTCAACAATAGAACCATCGCCGGCATTGAGTAAAGCATGAACTAATTTTGATGATTGAATGGCTTCTTTATTGATTTTATTTTTTTCTAAAAACTTGGGTAAGTTTTTATTTGGGTAGAGTAAGTAGCTGTACTGGTCGTGTCGGAAGAGCTCACTTTTTTTCATGCTATCTAAAACAACTAGTGCCTCTTTTGCCGATAAATAACCGGAGCTTAACACTGCCACTTGTCCTTCTAACATTTCGCTTAAATGTGAAATTCTAATTTCATCTCCACCGTTTATACTCATTAAATTATAAGAGTGGTACATTCCATCGTTGCGTTTATTGCTTTCGATGGTATGTTCAATAAAATGCAAACTAACTTTTACAAAATCTTTTAAGCGGCGATAAGAAATAGTTCTTTTTTCGGCCCAAAAAGAATGGTTGTAAATATGTTTACGGTATTCACTTCCTGCTTTTCCTAAACCATTGAGAATGGTTTTTCTTTGTTTGTCGTTAATGTTGTTATCCAATAATGCCACATGCTCATCGAGTGTAGCGTGGATAGCTTTGAAGAAAACGATAAATTCATCAGATAATTCTACGCGTTCTTCAGATGTTTGATCAATAATTTTATCGAAAAACACCATGAATCTGCGTAAGTAATATAAAGTTACCATCGATACACCATTCCCTACTAAGGCATTGTTTGCATCGTTCCATTCTGGTCTTTGTGTATTCATCCAAATACCAGCACCAGGAATGAAGTTTGATAATTTAGCTAATACTGTTGCTAATATTTTTTCGATGAAATTAACAGTATGAATTTTTCCGTTTTGAGCAACTAATAAAGCAGCATCGGAACCCAAACTTCTTATGCTCTCCTTAATTTTAGCATCTAAAGTTTCATCAAATTCTATGGTATCCTTTGCATTCTCTAAAATCTCTTCGTAGCTTTTTATTTTGTACGGAACATTGGCATAAACAAATTGCTCTTCATTAAATTGTTTACTTAATTGTCCTGGAAAATATTTTTCGTTTAGCTCGAGTAATTTTAATAAATATATAATTTGATGATCGCCCCAATAACCTATGTACGACCAAGGGTTATCGTGCTCTACAGTTTCCCAGTCGAAACCACTTTTTGTAACACGGTATGGATTATACCCATCGAAGGTAGATGCATTTAAGAACTTATGAATCATGCTTCGGGTAAAGCCAGGAAAAGATATCGCCAGAGCTTCCCAATTTTGAAAGATGTCTCTCCAATTACCTTCATAGTCGAGGATCTTAGAATGATCAACCGCACTACGTGTATTGATAGAGAATTTATTCCATGGTCGGCTCGGATCGCCATGTCGACGGCTAAACTTCAATGGAAGGTATTCGGTACACAGTCTTTTGAAATTTCTATCATCTACTTGATCACAAATTTTATCGAGTTCAAATAGAGTAAAGGTATCAGGTAAGGTATTAAATATATGTTTGTGATTTTCGAACACCTGTTTGTTGGCTGCAGCTATGTAATTGCTTAAATCCCATTTTTCGATTTGATAATTAAAATCGAAAATACCACCCCTCATAATATTAAACAGTGTGTTCGAGAAATGACGTGTATCTCTGTAAACATCTGCCGATAATTGAATACCATCCGATGATGCATTGAGCTCCTTTAATAATTTAGAGCCTAAGCTAATATCATCTTCAATGGTTGTAATTAAATCTTTATTGTTTTTAATTTGATGGATAATCGAAACAACATCCGCCTGACTTTGATTAACATCACAAACAATCATCCATTTCTTTTTTGCTCCTGCAGATAAGGATATTTCTTTATTCAAAAAGTAAGCTCCTTTTTCAGCTTTCACATCAAGTTCTTGAACAATTGATAAGCCTTTTCTAAAGTTATCTAATTGCAATGAAGAAAGTAAGTGCAAGGGTTTATCCAATCCTAATGCATAGGCAACATTTGCTTTTAAGGCTTCACTTGGTTCTGCCCTATCAACTATAATTGCACTAAGAGCAAATATTCCTAAGCCTGTTTCTTCATCCAACTCATTTCGTTTGTAGGCATCTACAAGTATGCTTGTTGCGTTTTGCAGATCGCTGCTTACACCATCGGGCATTATATTCTGAATACCGTCGAGTAAATTGATGTGTAAGTCATCGGCACCAATATTTTCTAATGATGATTTTTTAATAAAGCCATATTTGTTACTGTTGTTCCATTCGTAACGGAAACACAGCGAAAGGTCTTGGTTAATTTCTTCGAATATTATTTTATTGCCGATGGCATTTTTATAAATATTTCTAGAAATAGAATACAAACTTGTATTACGTTCCGAAAAGGGCTCCCAAATAAGTAGCTCATTATTTTTTTTAATCTGAAAGATGGATTTCGAACCAGTACTATCATACGATTCGGTGATTTTATCGGCCGTGTAATATGGGAACAATGCATATTCTGCACTCTTTCTACCAGCCGAAATACCTCCATTGCTCGATATGAACATCCAATGGTTCGAATCGCTTACCACGCTCATAAAAAACGGACGAATTTCGTCGTGATTGGTAATGCAGAAAAAGTTCTCCCCTTCTATTTTTAATCTTTTTATTTCTACTGATGATACTTCTTTCATCTATTATTGTTGTTGAAAATTCTACTACTAAAGACTAGTGACTAACGACTAAATACTAACTACTATTTCTCTTTATACACCCTTACGTAATCTACCGACATTGTTGTTGGGAATGGTGTGAAATTGTTTGGAGGTCCTACAAAATTTCCACCTACTGCAACGTTTAATATCATAAAGAATGGTTGATTGTACACCCATACTCCTGGTACTTCCGATGATTCAATTCTTTTATATAGGTAATCGTTCACAAAAAAGTCGATTCTGTTTTCCGACCACTCAACAGCGTATACATAAAAATCATTATCGAAACGATTATTTTGTAAAGCGTATGGAGTAGTGATTGCTTCGCCACCCGAATATCCCGGACCATGAAGTGAGCCATAAGTAATGTTAGAGTTTTTACCCTTTTGCTCCATGATATCTATCTCACCACAATTCGGCCATGTTACACTATCGATATTTGAACCCAACATCCAAAATGCAGGCCATATACCAGCACCAGTAGGTGTTTTTATACGAGCTTCAAATCTTCCGTATTTTTGAGTGAATATACCTTGGGTTTTAATTCTAGCAGAGGTGTAATTTCCAAATTGATCTTTTCTGGCAGTAATTAATAAATTACCTTTTCCATCTAAGGCAACGTTTTGAGGACTTTGTGTATACGTTTGTAATTCATTATTACCCCAGCCATTTTGGCCAGTGCCTAAATCAAACTTCCATTTCTCTGCATTTGGTGCTGCAGCCGAATCACCTTCGAATTCATCGCTCCATACCAATTCGTAATTTCTTTCTGGCAATTCTTGAATTGCTTCCACTTCACATCCGGCAATGCCTACGAAAAGTGTACCTATAAGTATTGTATTGATTAAATTCTTCATAGATCTATTTATTAAAAAGATTTTTCATGATTAAGTTTTTTATCGATAGAAATAAATATTATCGAGAATAAAGTTCGGACCACCCGTAATAATAATTGCACCTATGTTATTCTTTTGATTTTGAATTGCTCCTACCAAAGGTATATCAAACGATTTCCATACGCCAGTTTGGAATCCACTTAAGGTAGAACGTAAATCTTTATCGTCGCCGAGAGGGTTTCCGGTATTTACATCGGTTTCTATAATTTTATTGGCGCCTATGTCTCTAATTTGAATACCAATTGATGCATTAGGATTTTCTACATAAACATCAATATGTATAAAGCTCATCGTGCTTGCATTTAGTGGATTTTCCACAAACATAATTCCGGTGTAGTTATTCGTGCTGTATTGCAAAACTTTTCCACCGCTTGTACTTAATATTTCAGTAACTGCAGTAGAACCACCAAATCCTGGTGTAAAGTTGCTTGTAGTTGCATCTGTATAAGCATCACTAAAAATTGATAACACATCAGCTTGTGGTCTTGTTGGAACTGGAGCCGTTGGCAAATTACCTTTCGATGCGATGATGAGTTTACCTTTTGCTTCTACATTGTTAACTTTTGCCGTAATTTCAGCTGTACCAGCCGAAACAACTGTTACTGTTCCTTCGCTGTTTACAGTAGCTACACTGGTATCAGAACTAATAAAATTGCAATATGCTGCAGTAGAATTTACTTGAACATCCTGACCATTCACTAAATTAAACACGTGGTTTATTCCTGTTACGTTAATGGTTGCACCTACGAATGAACCTACAGTACTTGTTTGTCCTGAAAAAATATTTGAAGTTGGTTTTCCAACTGTTCCTAATTTTTCGAATTTAATTTCATCAAACCATAAAGTATAACCTTGTCCATTGGTTTCTTGCGTTCCTGCAGCAAACCAAAACAAGCCTCTTTCATTTATTAATTTTGATGCATCGGGAATTGGAATAATAACTTTAGACCAACTGGTGCTAACGTTTACATTGTTAATAGATACTTGGTATTTATCGCCAAGATAATCGATACCAAAACCTACATCACCTAGTTTAACACCGGTCGATGATTTTACATAAAATGTTAGAGCATCGTAGCCCGATAGGTCTCTACTTCCTTCTGCTCTAAAGATTGCTCCTGCATATGTTCCAGAAGGATCAGTATCGTTTGGTACATCGATACGAATCGATGCATCGCTTAGATAACCTTCGTTCATATCTACTGAAAACACATCGGGTTTTGCATCAGCAAATGGGAAATAAAAATTAGATCCTAAGCCAATAAAATTATCTGTAAAAATTTCTGCAGTTGTAGGGAATGTTGGCAATACAGCCTCGTCCGACAGCTCTCTGGTACATCCGAAGGGTACTACCAAAAGCGCTGATGCTAGGCAGAAAAATATGGTATGTTTAACTGAATTGTTCATCTTTTTTCTTCTTTAATCGTTCATAAATTTCATTAATTATTGATATTTATTTGGACGTATGTTCTAAACTCCCATTCGTTTCCATTCGGGAAACCAATAGCATTTGGATCAATTACAAATTGTCCAAGATTATTTAAAGTAGTAGTTGGTGCATACCTGTTAGAATATTTATCGAGTGTACGATAGGTTGTACGTAAACCGATTTTTGTTCCTGGTAGTAAAAACCAATCGGGTTTTCCAATTTCTAACGACCAGTCGCCAATAAGTTGTAATGGGAAGGTTTGGTTAAAATCTCTGTGATAATCGAACGGTCCCCAATCATCAATCTTAACAATGGTTGCTAATTTCATTTTTCTATAGATGGTTCTGATGTCCATACCATATCTATTGATGGTACGGGTATCGCTTCCGTTTGCTTGTCCATTACCCATGTAAACATTTGCAATGATTCCGAAATCGGTAGTCATTTTAGAAACCACTCTAACATTTGCTTCCCATAAATCTTGTGCTGGTGCAGAACCTGGGAATACAAAGGTTGTACGACCATTACCTAAAATACCAATCGCGGCATCTTGCACAGTTGGTAAATGGCGGTAAACAAAACCTGCACTCATGGCAAAAATGGCATCTTCCATTCTATCGTTATCCCATTCGTACATCCATGTTGCTGGTGTTGGGTCGTATGTTAATAAGAGCTCTCCTGCTACTGTTTCGCGATTGCCTCGTACTGAGAACGGATCGTCGAGAATATTTCTTGGTCGTGCAGGTGCAGCGAATTCAGGACCAATTGGACCTGCTAATGGTTTTTGATATAAGAAGTTTGGTGCAATTTGGATTTTACCTACGTTATATGTAAAACCAGTTAAAGCATTGTACATGTTTCCGCTTCCAATATCTTTAAGTGCCCAACCTGTAAATGTTTTTGTTTGATCAACTCCTCCATTTGCTACTAAGCCCATGTACGAAGTTAAACCGTACCAACGTATAGGTCCTGTAGAATAAGTAACCTTAAACTTTCCTCCAAAATTATCGGAGCTTTTTATTTTATCTACATACACTACATTGTCTTGTACTAATTGAAAGGTTCTTCCATTTAATGGTTGACCTGCCCAAATACCTCCAAGATCAATGGTTGTTTTTTCCATTTTCTTCGCTATAACCAACGATAAACGGCGAGTTTGCGGAACTGGTACAGCAAACGAACTTTGTAAATTAGTTCTTTGCACTACGTCTTCATGGAAAATACCTGTAATATCTAATCCAACAATTTTTCTGCTGTACTTAATTAGGTATGCAGGGTTAGCTCCCCACCATAATTCCGGTCCAAAGGCAACTTTCAATCCTTTGAATTTTTTCTTACCTGCCACTTCAAAACCGAATGGCGCATTACCATTGTATATATCGATGTTCGGTCCATAATTAGCTTCAGGATATAATCCAAAAAAGTCGCCTTCGTATCCCCAATGATAATGACCTGTTCTGTAGAAACCTGTTAACTTAAAATCCTTGGCATCCCATGTATAATCGGCTTTGTATAATTGAAGTCTGTTGTTAGATGATATTTGTTGCGGACCGTTTGGTGTATACACTGTAATTGGTCGGCCTCTGTTCTCGTAGAAAATTTCATCGATAGGATTGGTAGCAACATTACCAAGTATATTAAATTGAACATTTGCTTTCATGTTCGGTGCAGGGCGTGCCGTTACTCCTATGTTAAACGATTGCATGTGGTCGAAACCTTGCGAACTTGGATAGGTAGTACTTGTAGGGCTTGGACTGCTTGGTGTTGAAATTAAATCACCACCGGTTTGGTAAGTATTAAAGTTGGCTTGTAAATTACTTAAGTATAATTTACCTCTATCTTTAGATTCCATCGCCGCTTTATTTCCATTTGCATTTAAGCTTGCATTAGAAATAGAAATTGTATTAAACTTTGCGTCGAGTGAATTTAAATTTTCATTGTATGGATTAATCGTGTGTGCCGTTTGTAAAGCATAATAGGCTGCTCTAGGATAAAGTTCGTAGGTACCGCGTTCGTTCGTTTGTCCTTTGGCGCAAATTCCGAACCATTCTTCGTTCATATTATTTTCACCCGGAACATAATCGTTGCTATAACCTCCATTCGACCACGATGCTGTAACATCATGCTCACTTAAATTAATTGTTTGTTCTGTTTTCCACCAACCATCACTGAACTGAAATGTAAAACCACCAAGGCTATTGTTGTTTTTACCCATGCCTGCCGCATTAGCGTAAATCTCTTTCCAATTGCTTAACAAAACCTTTGCTTGGTATTCTTGATCTTCTTGATTAGCCAGTGTATTGTATGCATCGGAACCAAACTCTGTAAGCAATACAGGCAATCCAAGTTCTTTGTTCGCACGATCGTATAAATCGGTAAATGTTGCACCTCTGTATACGTTTATTCCTAAGATGTCTATGTTCTTACATTCTTTCGCAATAATGTCTGAGAATAATAAGTCACCATTACAAATAGCAATCGGGTGAGTTGCATCTATCTTCTTTAATTCGATTGCTGCTTCATTAAAGAGGTTGTATAAATGATATGCTGCTTTTGTAGAATATCTGTCGGCAACCGGTACATCTTCTGTTTCTGCACCTTTCCAAAACAAACCATAGTTGTTCTCATTACCTAGTAAAAAAAGCAACAAGCCTGGAGTGTTTTTGTATTGCGCAACCATCTCCTTTGTTTCCGAAAGAATAATCGCTCTAGCATCAGGGTTTGCATAATCGGTGTTAGGCTCCCAATTACCTTTAATTGTTAGTCCATAGCGACCGAATGAGTGATTTAGCATGGTATAAATTCCATACTTCTCGTAAATGTACTGTACCCACTTGGCTGGTATCCCAGTATATTGTCGGATAACATTTACTCCCATGTTTTTTAACAAAGGCATTTCATGGTCGAGTGCAGCCATAATCACATCGTCGGATTGTTTCCACAGACTGTAATTATAATTTGTACCGATTGGGAAATAATCCCAATTCATACCGTTAATGAACATCTCTTTTCCATTAACAGTTAACTTGTACCCATTGGCCGATTTTACTACCAACACTTCAGCACTTTGAGAAAAAGTGATGACGGGAAATAGTACTAAAATGAAGGGAATGAGAAATTTCTTTAAGAAGTTTTTATTGCGCATAAAATTTAATTTTTATTGAAAAATTGTCTTTACAAAAATTTTAACGTGAACTCTGTTAAGAGTCTTTTTTTAATGCAATGGGTAAAAAAACTAATAATGGTACAATTTACCATAAGTTTATGAAATTATAAAATAATTTGTTTTTTATGGCATTAAATGCAAAAAATGCCCTTTTGAAGGCATGGGGCTATATTAAAATAAATAACAATTTAGTTCCTAAGCAGAACGCATTCGGCGAACCATTGCCAAGCGGCAGTTCTTCCTCCAAAATCCGCAATGAGGAATCCCATAGCATAAATGCTTAATACAATTGAAATGGGAATCAACGATTGTTGCTTCGATCGTTGATAAATAGCAATGGCTATTAAAAGTACCATAGCAAAAAGTTGTGTGCCGTAGCTCGTAAAAAAGTTGGGGTCTATTTCAAATCGGTTTGTCCAATACCCAACCAATCGGTCTAACGCTGGATCCATAGAGGTAAACATTGCCCCCACCATAAAGGTGGCATGGTACAACATCTTTTTTCTATATATAATGGCTAATGAAAAAAAGAGGAACAACATTAGAAAGAAAATAATTCCTAACCTTTGAGCACTGGCGACTTTATTTAACATCTCTGCTGTGCTGTATTGTTCGGTACCCATGGCTACCGATTGTTGTAATTCGAGCAACATCCGATCATACCTCATTTGAATTAGTATATATCCAGAAATCAGTATGAGTGGAACCAATGCATAACTCCATTTACCTATGGTTTTATGTAGAGCTGTTTTCTTTTTAACAATTAAGTAAGGTTGTGCCACACTCATTAATACCCATGCACACATAAAAAAAGCATGTATATGCTGAATCACGGGAAAAGTTTCGCCAAGCTTACTCCAATAGCTAGGATAAAAACCAATAGCTATGAAAACAATCAACATAAACATCCATTTTTCAAAATGAGGGAAGAAGATTTTTTTCATCAGGTTAGTTTATTCGTTTTTTACAATATACCCATTTTTCCTTGTGCATAGTTTCTTTTTGCTTCGGTAAGTTGTTCTATACTCGACATCACAAAAGGTCCGCCATAAACGATCGGTTTCTTATGTGGTGTGGATGTGGGCCAAATACTGCTTGATTCATATGGAATTCTGTGAAAACCAAAAAGGGTTCGATCGGAAAAGATTTTTCCATGATGTTTATTCCATTTAAGCCTGGAAAATCTTCATTGAAATTCAAGGTGCTTACTTTTGTAATTACTTTTTCCATATCTATTTTAAAACGTATATCTCAACCTAAAATCTAAAAAGTTAGCAACCTCTTTATGTGCTTTTACTTCTACACCAGCACTTACATGTTTATTTATTAAATAACTTAATCCATGTCGATGAAAAACTCTTCCATTGTATAATTCCGGATCATATACATACATGCCTAAACGATGATACAATTCAAATTTTCCTAAATGAATTTGCAAGCCAGCCATCCATCCTAGCCTATACCTATCTTTGCTAATGCCGGTTTCACGTCGCCGTCTTTCTTTTAAAGCATCATCTTTATAAAACTCAAGGGCAGTATTAAAACTCAATAATGGGCCAAAAGTTTTACTAACAGCTGTTTCCATTCCATAAATACCATATCTTTTCTTCTCTCCATTTTGAACTGTTCTACTGCTAAAAAATGGGCTCAATGCAATTTGCATTTTTTTATTTTTTAGGCTGATGTTTTCTCTTTTCAAATTTCTACCTAGATCGAAATTTTGTTTGCTTAGGCCAAATTGTACACTCGGAAAATTTAATCCGATGTTAGGGTCTTTGATACCCCCATTAGAAACATGATTAAATGGGAATAATACAAACAAACTATATTGTTTAGAAATATAATATCGCCATCCAGGTCCTATCGAAACAAAACCAGATACCGGTAAACTATAGGCTAAATTATTAGGATTGTCAATCGAGTCGTAAGGTCTATTCATAAATGCCAAACCTGCTGTAGCTCTTATTATAAAATAATTCTTATCGCTTATGGTAAATTGAGGTTCTAAATAAATAGAAAGGTTTAGTCCTTGTCCAACAACATTGTTGTTTCCATAATCAAACACACTTACGCTTCCGCCCCATTGAGGGTAGCAGTTACAGGTATTAAAATTATCTTGATTATCGAGCATTTTATACCAATCGAATTGTAAGCCAATAGGGTTGTTCGATTTGAGGTTAGCAATTTTCTGTGTGTGGGCAATGGTGGTGCCATAATGACCAGAGATACTCCATCCACCCTGATTGCGTTGTGCGAAGGCAGTGCTAGTTATGAAAATTAAAAAGATAATCTTCTTCATACCATAAATTTAGCGAATTAACCTATAAATTAGCACCATCATGGATCGCCGTAGCATCAGCATAAAAATAAAAGAAGAAGCCTTAGCGCTAGGGTTCATGCATTGCGGTATTGCGGAGGCTCGTTTTTTAGAAGAAGAAGCGCCACGTTTAGAGCAATGGCTCAAAGATGGTAAGCATGGTGAAATGAAATACATGGAAAACCATTTCGACAAACGACTCGATCCTCGAAAATTGGTAGAAGGTGCAAAAAGCATCATCAGTTTAAGCTTAAATTATTTCCCGAAAGAAGAACAAGCGAACAAAGAATATTTGGTTTCTAAATATGCATATGGCAGAGATTACCACGATGTAATCAAAGAAAAATTACATGCATTGATGAATCGCATTCGCGAACTAGTGGGCGATGTACAAGGTAGAGCTTTTGTAGATTCTGCGCCAGTGATGGATAAAGTGTGGGCACGTGAAAGTGGAATCGGATGGATTGGAAAACATACGAACTTAATAAATAAACAAAGTGGTTCTTTTTTCTTTCTTGCAGAACTCATCATCGACCTCGAATGTGAGTACGATGCACCAATGAAAACCGACCATTGTGGTACTTGTACACGTTGTATTGATGCATGCCCTACACA
>JACCDS011126335.1_pt1 | contig 21372 bp, 25 predicted proteins | sample 7446441 | NCBI WGS metagenome assembly JACCDS01 (sample SAMN15323445, study PRJNA562643) | freshwater metagenome | isolation source: river surface water | place: USA:Blue River Watershed | collected 2017-08-17 | reverse complement strand
GTTGGTTCACCGAGTTCGCGCCACGGCGCGAACCACGGTTGCGACCAATCAATTTCGGCTAAGACAGCGCCTGCAAAGCCTTCTGTTTTTTGGCTTAAACCACGCGCCAAGGCAATGCCTCGCCAGAACGCAAAGGTTTCAGATCGGCTTCGCCAAAGGCAAAGCTCTCGGGCGGCGTCCAGCTTTCTTTACGCAGGGTGAGCGTGCCCGCATTGCGTGGCAAACCGTAAAAGTCTGCACCAAAGAAGCTGGCAAAGCCTTCGAGTTTGTCTAGCGCGCCCGCGTTGTCAAACGCTTCGGCGTACATGGGCATGGCAGCGTGCGCGGTGTAGCAACCTGCGCAACCGGTGGCGTGCTCTTTGAGTTGCGCGGGATGCGGTGCGCTGTCAGTACCTAAGAAGAATTTGGGCGAGCCGCTCGTGGCTGCCTTCACCAAAGCTTGACGATGCGTCTCGCGCTTCAACACAGGCAAGCAGTAGTAATGCGGGCGAATGCCACCGGTGAAGATGGCGTTGCGGTTGTAGAGCAAGTGGTGCGCGGTGATGGTGGCGCCGGTGTACTTGTCTGCAGAGGCTACGTATTGCGCGGCGTCAGATGTGGTGATGTGCTCGAACACAATTTTGAGTTCGGGAAAGTCTTTGCGCAGCGGAATGAGCTGCGTGTCGATGAACACGGCTTCGCGGTCAAACAAGTCGATGTCGCTACTCGTCACTTCACCGTGCACCAACAACAACATGCCCGCTTTTTGCATGGCTTCCAGTGTTTTGTAGGTCTTGCGAATATCGGTCACGCCGGCATCACTGTTGGTAGTGGCGCCTGCTGGGTAAAGCTTGGCGGCAACCACGCCTGCGTCTTTGGCGCGGGCAATTTCGTCGGCGGGCAGGTTGTCGGTGAGGTAGAGCGTCATCAAGGGCTCAAAGCTCATGCCTTTTGGAACGGCAGCCAAGATGCGTTGTTTGTACTCAAGCGCTTGCGCCGCCGTGGTGACGGGTGGTTTGAGGTTAGGCATGATGATGGCGCGGCCAAATTCGGCGGCGGTGTGGGGCACCACGGTGTTGAGTGCAGCGCCATCGCGCACGTGCAGGTGCCAGTCGTCGGGTCTTGTGATGGTGAGTTCTTGCGTCATGCGCTGATTGTCGACGAAAGTTGCTCTTGCTTCTGAGCCCGCTGCGGGCGGAGGCAGTGGGCAGGTTCCTCATGCTGGGGTACCAGAAATCGTCACCTGCCCATGCCCTCTACCCACAGACTGCGGCTTACAAAAGTTGGACTAGGGTTGTTCGCTAACGACCGTTGCGCGGCTTGGGTGCGAAACAAAAATCAGTGCGCCAAGATCTTGTTCAAGAACTCTTTGGTGCGTGGCTGACGGTTTTCAGGGTGGTTGAAGAACTCATCCTTCGAGCAATCTTCCAACACCTTACCGCCCACATCCATGAAGATCACGCGGCTGCCCACTTTGCGGGCGAAGCCCATCTCGTGGGTCACACACATCATGGTCATGCCTTCGTTGGCCAAATCCACCATCACGTCCAACACCTCTCCCACCATCTCGGGGTCGAGCGCGGACGTGGGTTCATCGAACAACATCACGATGGGGTCCATGCTCAACGCACGGGCAATGGCCACGCGTTGTTGTTGGCCACCCGAGAGCTGACCTGGGAACTTGTCTTTGTGGGCCATCAGGCCCACACGCTCTAGGTATTTCAAACCGTGGGCACGGGCTTCTTCTTCGCTACGACCCAACACCTTTTGCTGCGCAATGGTGAGGTTATCGGTCACCGACAAATGTGGGAACAGCTCGAAGTGCTGAAACACCATACCCACGCGGCTGCGCAGTTTGGGCAGGTCTGTGTCTTTGCCGTGCACCGCAATGCCGTCCACAAAAATTTCACCCTGTTGGAAGGGCTCTAAGGCGTTGATGGTTTTGATGAGGGTAGATTTACCAGAGCCTGAAGGACCACAGACCACCACCACTTCGCCTTTTTGGATACGGGTCGAACAGTTGTTCAACACCTGTACTGGGCCGTACCACTTAGAAACATTTTTTAATTCAATCACGATGAACTCCAGCGCAACTTAACGCTTAGCGAATGATGGCAATGCGCGCTTGCAAGCGACGCACGAGGGCCGAGAGGCCAAAACAAATCACGAAGTACACCAAGGCGGCCAAGATGTATACCTCTTCCACACGGCCATAAATCTTGCCTGCGGTGACAAAGCCCTTGAGCAAGTCATAAGCGCCAATGGCATAGACCAAGGATGTGTCTTGGAACAAGATGATGGTTTGCGTGAGCAACACGGGAATCATGTTGCGAAAAGCTTGCGGCAACACGATGAGCCGCATGTTTTGACCATAGGTCATGCCCAAGGCTTGACCTGCCATGACTTGACCACGCGGGATGGACTGAATGCCCGCACGCATGATCTCGCTGAAGTAAGCCGCCTCAAACGCTACAAAGGTGATGATGGCCGACAGCTCAGCACCAATGGAGCGGCCAATCAAAAACGGGATCAGCAAGAAGAACCACAGAATCACCATCACCAAAGGGATGGAACGCATGCCGTTCACATACACAACGGCTGGTAGCTCTAGCACCTTGTTCCCCGACAAACGCATGAGCGCGAGGATGGTGCCAAACACAATGCCACCGACGGTGGCGATGATGGTCAGCTCAATGCTGAACAACATGCCCTTCAGCACAAACTTGCTGAAGATGTCCCATTCGACAAAAGAAAAATCGAGTGCGCTCATGCTCAGTGCCCCCCGCCCACATTGCCCGCCACCACGAGGCCAGGGATTTGCATGCGGCGCTCAGCAAAAGCCATCACACGGTTCACTGCAAAAGCAGACAAGGTGTACATCGCTGTGACCACCAAGTACACCTCAATGCCACGCGAGGTTTCTTCTTGCACTTGCATGGCGTACATGGTGAGTTCGGCGATCGACACCGCAAACGCCACCGAAGAGTTTTTGAGCAAGTTCATGGACTCGCTGGTGAGTGGCGGCCAAATGGTGCGAAACGCAATGGGCAACAGCACATAGCGGTATGTTTGCCAAGTGGTAAAGCCCATGGCCATGGCCGCATATCGCTGGCCGCGTGGCATGGCTTGGATGCCAGCGCGCAACATTTCGGCAATGCGTGAGGAAGTGAAGAAGCCTAGGCCCAACACCACCAACACAAACCCCGGCACTTGTTGCATGGCCGGAAAGACCTTGGGCAACACGAAGTACCAGAGAAATATTTGGACCAACACGGGGATGTTACGAAACAGCTCCACCCACGCGTTGGCGAATCTAGCTAACCAAACATTCAAAGACGTATCTTGGGGCAAGGTGCGCAGAACGCCCATGAGGCACCCCGACACCATCGCCACCACCCAGGCACCGCCCGCTACAGAAAGCGTCCAGCCCCAGGCTTCAAACATCCACTCGAGGTAGGTTCGTCCCCCACCGTCGTCCTGAAGAAAAACCTGCCAATCGAGTGTCATGTCTTTTAGTTTCTGAAATTACTTCTTGGCGTAGGCTTCGACAGGCTTGTCGTTCAAGTTCTTCCAAGCATCCTTGTTGGCATCGCTGGCAGGCATGCCGAGCTTGATGTTCTTTGGAGGGATGGCTTGTGTGAACCACTTGTCATACAGCTTGGCGAGTTCGCCAGACTTGGCCAAACCCGCAATGGTGTCGTCAGCCAATTTCTTGAAAGCTGGGTCGTCCTTGCGGAACATGATGGCGATGGGTTCGACGTTCAACACTTCGCCCACGATTTTGAAGTCAGCAGGTGCTTTGCTGTTGGCGATGTTGCCAGCCAAGATTTGGCCGTCCATCACGAACGCGTCAGCGCGGCCAGATTCGAGCAGAAGGAAGCTGTCTGCGTGGTCTTTGCCAAACACTTCTTTGAAGTCAACGCCAGTGGCTTTTTCGTTCTTGCGCAAGAGTTGCACAGAAGTTGTGCCTGTGGTGGTGGCCACGTTCTTACCGTTCAACTGAGCGATAGAGGTGATGCCAGAGTTGGCGCGCACCGCAATGCGCACTTCTTCCACGTAAGTGGTGTAAGCGAAAGCCACTTGCTTTTGGCGAGCTTCGTTGTTGGTGGTAGAGCCACACTCGATGTCGACAGTGCCGTTCTCAACCAAAGGAATGCGGTTTTGTGAAGTCACGGGTGTGTACTTCACCTCCAACTTTTTGCCAGCAGCCTTTTCGAGGTTGGCGATGATGCGTTGGCAAATCTCAACGTGGTAACCCACATACTTGCCGTCACCCAAGGTGTAAGACAATGCGCCCGACGAATCGCGAACACCCATGGTGATTGAGCCTGCGGCTTTGACTTTGGCGATGGTGTCATTGGCTTGCGCGAAGGCTGTGCCAGCCAACAAGGTGGCTACGGCCAAGGTAACGAACTGCTTTTTCATGAGTTGCTCCAGTTGAGGTGAAAGAAAGTAAGAGATTGCATTCTAGGGACCGTTGGCATGGGGAAATTACTTAGCCCGTTTGCCATGTAACAACGCAATGTTCATCTCCGCAGACAAGGTGCTGGCGTAAAACTTTTCAATCATCTCAACAGACGTCCGTGCGTTTCTGGCCAAGGTCAATAAATCGATATTGCCGCCAAAAATCAACCTGAATGTGATGGCAGTGTGGCGCAAACTGTAGAGCGATCGCATTGCCCCATGAGGGCCTTGCTTGATGCCAAGGTCTTGCAGAATCCAATTGAAAAGCCAACCGACGACATCAAGCATGCGACGCCGGTTGCTTTCTTCTGGAAAAAAAACATAGTCATCCGGCTTGCCATAGCCTTGCTGCTTTTGGCGGCTCAACAAACGTTCGTAAATGCCCACCGCTGGTGGCAAGCTCACGATCGGCGCTTTGTGACGCTTAACCTCAGGCAGAGTCAGACGCAAATAGTTGAACTGCCCTTTGATGATCTCAACGTGCTTGTGCTGCAACTGACGCACATCTCCAGGACGTACAAAGGTATAGACCATGAAACGAATCAGGCTATTCATCTCAAGGGGCATGCGGTGATACGTTGCATTGATCCAAACACGCTTGCCAGGCTCCCATTGGCTGTAGGTGGATCGGGTCAACGCTTTCGACTTTCGCAGAATTTGACTGTACTCAGTCACAGTAAATGCACCGCGAGAATTGAGTTGCAACTTCACTTGTGGAAAAAGTGGTATTTGCTTGATCAAGCCCCTCACAAACATCAAACGAAGCAACTTACGTAAATGCGCCAAGTAACCCAGAATCGTTGAACCTGATAAATCTTGGTGAGTCAAAAACCTCACAAAGTCTTCGACGGTTTTTGTATCAATAGACTTCAATGACTGGGTTCTCAGAAAGTCAAAAATCAGCCCTTCAAGACGAATCTTCGTCATCAACCACGACTCCCTTTTGATCTCATCACGCGTCACACGCTCCCACTCACGACGCAAGATTTCTTCGATCAAGTCATGCAACACATGCTGACGATCAGCACCCTTTCCAGTTGCATCCGCAATTGTCTGGCTTGGTATCTGACCACGACTAACGAGCTCTGCGTAAAACGCTTTGGCAGACAACTTCGCATCGTTGACATCGGTCGTTTTCAAACTCCTGCTGACATATCGCCCATAATTAAAAATACGTACCTGCCAGTATTTACTTCCTGCAATCCTGAATATTTTTAACTTCTCAGGTAAACCTTCCACCTGCATAAAGCTTGACTTAATGGGCGAATTGCGTGCACGAGGGACAAAGAAGAAATCATCATTTGCTGGAGCATGGAAATACATTTTTCTCAATTCATTGCGTCAAAAACCAATTCACAGTTCGTAACTCGTTAAAGTTATGAACAAATTAACGCTATTGAATCAAACTAACGCTCATCAAATGAAGCAGGGCAATAACCCTCGTTGCTATCGCAGCACTCGCCGCTTTCGGCGCACAAGCTCAGTCATCAGTCGTTTTGTCTGGTAACTTGGACTTCGCTGGCGCTAACGTGTCTGGCACACAAGTTGGCTCTAACGCCAATACATTCGCCACCACCACTGGCACATCTTCTACCAGCGTGATCCGTTTGACTGCTGTGGAAGACTTGGGCAATGGCATGAAAGCCACTGTGAGCTATGGCTTGGACCCACGTTCTTTGGCTAACGACAGCTTTGGCGTGACACCTTCTGCTGACACAAACGCAACTAAGAACACTGCTACTGGTTTGGCTCGTGATGCCGTGTTTGTTGGCATCGAAGGCGCTTTTGGTAACGTGCGTTTGGGTTCTCCTAACGCTTTGGGCTTGGAAGCTTCTGGTGACTCTTCACCATTGGGCACTGGCACTGGCTCAGGCTACGCTCCGAACTCTAGCACCATGATGAACACTGTGGTGCAAACACGCTACAACCGTTCTATTCGTTACGATTCACCAGCTTTCTCAGGCTTAACAGCTCACATCTTGGTGGCTCCTGGTGGCGACGAAGCTCAAAACAACACTACCAACGCAAATCAAACACCTAACGCTCGTGCAGCTACTGAAGCCGCTTTGAAGTACAGCAATGGTCCATTGAATGTGTCTTTGACTGCAGTCATGCAAGATGCACAGAGCAACAAGACTGGCTACTATTCAGGTGCATTGACTTCACAGTTCGATAAGACAACTGCTACATTGTTGGCTGCCAACTACAAGATTGGTAACACAACTCTGTACGCAGGCATGAACACTGGTGACCGCTTGGCTGCAAAAGCATCAACTGGTGGTGTTGCTGTTGAGTCCAAAGGCCAACGCTTTGCTATCAAGCACACAATGGGCAAAATCGACCTGATCGCTTCACACACAACACAAGAAGTCAAAGGCGTGTCTACTGCTGTTGACGTCAAGTCAACTGTGACGGGTTTGGGTGCTGACTACAACTTCAGCAAAACCACCGCTGTTTATACACGTTACGAAGATTGGAAAACAGGTCAAGTTGCAGCATCTGGCGATACTGCTGGTACCGTTGGCGATCGCACAACCGTGTCAGTTGGTCTGCGTAAATCTTTTTAATTCCCACGCTGGCTTAGCCAGTTGAGAATTTAAGTAAGAACTAAACCCCACTGTGGCAACACGGTGGGGTTTTTTATTGCCCTCCATCGTCCCGTAACTAGACGATCAATGTAGAAACGGCTGAATACCCAAATATTGAATACCTTTATGTCCAAATATCTTTTCCGCCGTAACGCCGTCGAAGATCTCTCAAGTCCACTTCGCTAATTCCATATGGCGACCATTTGCCATCGAGTACTGCTTTGTCTAATGCTTGTTGCTGTTGCTTAGTCCATCGCTTACGAGGTGTGACTTTTTCATAAGAGGGGAACTGACCAATCTCAGCGTTCTCAATCAATGCTTCAGCGCGGTTGGTCATGCGGATGACTGCCACACGCATCACTCGCTCTTTAAGAATCCTGTTTCTATCGGGTTCGCCTGCTCGACGTTTATGTTGAGGGGAGATGTTGAAATGATCGCCTATGTCATAGAGATTCATCTTGTTAGCAGATGCGGCTTTGACTGAATGAGCATTGTTGTAATCAATTTCAAAGCGCAATTGCCATACACGCAAGGCTGTTTACAGCAGCACAGACTACACGGCTACTGCTGTTGGTATCCGCCACACTTTCTAATCCCCGCGCTGGCTTAGCCAGTTAAGGATTGAAAGTAAGAACTAAACCCCGCCGTGGTAAAACGGTGGGGGTTTTTCATGTCTTACGCGCACCGATAATCAGAGTTTTCAAATACCCGTGCATGTCTCTTACTCCTTCTTCACCTATGCGAGCTACACACACCACTGGCATTGTGCTTAAGGGGGTAACTTTGATGCGTGGCAACACCACAGTTTTTAAAGACCTGCGTTTACAACTGACCGAACCCCGCATTGGCTTGATCGGCGACAACGGCGCGGGAAAAAGCAGTTTGTTCCGCTTGATTTGCGGGCTGGACCTTCCCCAATCGGGTCAAGTGCTAAGGCCCGATGGCCCACAGGCGGTGGGCATGTTGTTTCAAAACCCAGATGACCAAATTATTTTTCCCACGGTGGAAGAAGAATTGGCCCTGAGCCTGAACCACTTGAAGCTCTCGCGTGCCCAAGCCAAACTGCAGGTGCGCGACTGGCTGCAAGCCCGAGGCTTGGCCGATTGGGCCCCTCGCGCCATTGGCAGCCTCAGCCAAGGCCAGCGTCAGCATGTGTGCTGGCTGGCTTTGTTGATTGCCTCGCACCAAACCTTGCTGCTCGATGAACCCTACGCCAGCCTCGACCTGCCTAACCAAGCCTTGTTGCACCGTGACATTGCCCAAGCCAATGCGCAAATCATGGTGTCCACCCATGTGCTCGACCACGTGCGGCACTTTGAACGCGTCATTTGGCTAGACAAAGGCCAAGTGCGCGCCGACGGTGCGGGCCTTGAGGTGTGCGCCGCCTACGAAGCAGATGTGGCCTCACGCACAAACTCAAGCACGGCATAAACAGCATGGGAAGTCTCTACAGCGAACAACACACCTGGCTGCACGCTGTGCCAGCCTACATAAAGCTGGTGTGCTTGGCCTTGTTGGGCACTGGGCTTTTTTTGACAAACCAACTTCACACCTTGTTGGTGGCCAGCGTGCTGTGCGTGGGCATTTTTCTGTCATTGGGCAAGGCTGCGGCCAAAACAAAACCTTTTCTGGTTGGCTTGGCAGTGGCTTGTGCGCTCATCGCTGCATTTCATCTGTACATGCAGCGGCCTGACGTGGCAGCCATCACGGTGCTGCGCTTGGTCAGCACCAGCTTGATGGGCGTGGCCCTCACGCTCACCACCCGATACAGCGATTTGTTGCATGTGTTTGAACGCCTGCTGTCTCCGCTTCAACGCGTGGGCATTGCCTCCGACCAGCTGGCTTTGCAGCTGGCACTCATGCTGCGTTTTACCGAGCATTTCTTTGTAACGTGGCGTCGTTTAGACGAGGCCCACCGGCTGCGCACAGGCAAATCGGGCGGTTTTAAAATACTGGCTCCTCTCACCATTCAAATGCTGCTGGCTGCACGTCGTGTGGCCGATGCTCTTCAATTGCGGCTGCGCCGCTGAACACCCGTTATGCATACACCTTCACGTTCGATTGCTTTGGTTTCTTTGTTTGCTGCACTCATTGCAGTCTTTGGCTTGATTCCCAAAATTGATTTGCCATTGGGCGTGCCCATCACTTTGCAAACCCTGGGTGTGATGCTGGCAGGCTGCTTGCTGGGCCCCAAGCGTGCCTTGCAAGCCTTGGCGCTGTTTTTAGCTGCTGTTGCACTGGGTCTGCCTTTGCTGTCGGGCGGCCGTGGTGGTTTGGGCGTGTTCTTTTCGCCAGCCAGCGGCTATTTGATTGGCTGGCCTGTGGGCGCATTTGTCACGGGCTTGGCCATGGCCATGCTGCCCACGACATCGCCACGCAGCGCCGCCATCAGCGCATTCGTGGCATCTGCCATTGGCGGTTTACTGGTGGTGCATGTGTTTGGCGTGGTGGGCTTGGTCAACATTGCCAACCTGTCGTGGGAACAAGCCATCATGGGCACCTTGGTGTTTGTACCGGGTGATTTGATCAAGTGCGCGCTTTGCGCCACCGTGGTTCACACCGTAGCCCGTGGCCTGCCTGACTGGCGCTTTGGTGGCTAACACGCTGGTCCATGCACCGCTCGCGCATTGGGCCCACACCCGTGCGCAAGTGGTGGCCATGGACGATGGTCACACCCAGCTGACCTTTGCCCAACTGCACGCTGCCGTGGTGCAGCACGCTGACACACTCATTCAGCGCCATGCACCGGACACGGTGTTTGTGGACGACCAGCTCAGCATCATTGAACAAATGGTGTCATTCATGGGCATCATCCACAGTGGCCGATGCGCCGCCGTGAGCGACCCCGACTGGCCCAGCACCGTGCGCGACAGCGTGCAGCGCGAACTCGGCACAGCTTTGACCGAGCCCAGCCACACACACGCTGCCACGCCCACCAGCCCGTTCTACATCGGCTTCACCTCGGGCAGCACAGGCATGCCCAAAGGCTTTCGCCGCCACCATCAATCGTGGACCGAAAGCCTGCGCGTGTGCCTAGACACTTTTGGCCCAGACGCCGCCAGCTGCGTGATGGCCCCCGGCCGCTTTTCGCACTCGCTGTTTTTGTTTGGCATGGTGCTGGGGCTTTGGAGTGGCGCAGGCGTGGTGGTGCAAGAGCGTTTCTCTGCGCCACGCTTGATGGACACCTTGCGCTCAGGCCGCACACCTTGTTTGGTGGCCGTGCCTAGCCAACTGCTGCTGATGTTGGAGCTGGCAGCACGTCGCCAACTTACCCCCATTGATGGAGTGCGTTTGATTTTGATCAGCGGCGCACGCTGGATGCGTGACCGCACCGAAGCCCTGCAAGCGCTGTTTCCCAAAGCACGCATTGTTGAGTTTTATGGCGCATCCGAAACCAGCTTCATGGCGTGGATGGATGCCGATGCCTCTGCCCCACCACACGCTGTGGGCAAGCCTTTTTCAAATGTAGAGATCGACATTCGCCAGCCACAACCGCGGCTGGGCATAGGTCAAATTTTTGTGCGCAGCCCCATGCTGTTCACCGACTATGTGGGTGCCGCCAACGACCACACCGCTGCTGTGCGTGATGGCGAATGGTTGTCAGTGCGTGACATGGGCTACATCGATGCGCAAGGCTACTTGTGCCTAGTTGGGCGTGAGAACCGCATGGTGGTGACGCAAGGTAAAAACTTATTTCCAGAAGAAGTGGAGTCCGTTTTGCTGTCATCTGCTGAGGTGACACAAGCGTCTGTGTTGGGCGTGCCCGATGCCATTCGTGGCCAACAAGTGGTGGCCATCGTCTGCGCATCCAACGCAGCTGCTGATGTGTCGGCACACAAGCTGGCTGACCTGTGTCGTGCACAGCTAGAAAGCTACAAAGTGCCCAAGCGGTTTTTTGTGTGCACCGACTGGCCCATGACAGCCAGCGGCAAAACCGACCACCCCGCACTCGACCAAAAGCTTCAACAACATTTGACCAACGAGAAAGCCAGCTCATGCATTCGCCCGCTCCTTTGATTGCTGCATGGGCACGCAGCGCCGTGGTGCCGCGCGGTGGTGCTTTCAAAGCCTTGCACGCGCACAACATTGCTGCCCCTGTGGTGCAGGCGCTGCTAGCACGTGCTGACCTGGCCGCCACACACGTCAACGCCATCGTGGTGGGCAACGCTTTGGGTGCAGGCGGCAACCCCGCGCGCATGTTGGCCCTGCATGCGGGGCTGCCACAAGCCTGTGCAGCCTATACCGTAGACACCCAATGTTGTGCAGGCCTCGATGCCATCAGCATGGGCTTGGGACTCATCGCATCCGGTCAAGCTGAAGTGGTCATTGCAGGTGGCGTAGAGGCTTGGAGCCGTTCACCCATCCGCATGCACCGCCCCATGCACGCCAACGACGAAGCGCAGGCTTACGAGCGACCCGCATTTGCACCCACACCTGAACAAGACCCCGACATGCTGTTGTCGGCTGCACGCTACGCCGCACAACAGGGCTATACACGTGTACAGCAAGAAGCTTATGCCTTGCAAAGCCACCAAAAAGCAGTGGCGCACCACGCGGACTTGGCTGAGGAAATTGTGTCTGTGGCAGGCGTCATACAAGACACGCACCCACGCGTGATGGATGCCACACGCGCCGAGCGCATGCCGGTGGTGGCGCGTACCGATGCGATGGCCGCAGCACAGGCCGATGCTTTTGCACTGAGTGCCCTCACCATCTCAGCGCAAGCCGATGGCGCAGCGTTTGTGCTGTTGGTGTCGCCCAGCGCTGCGTCACGACTGGGCGTTCAAGCCAAAGCGTCTTTCGTGGCCACCGCGTCGGTGGGCAGCGCCCCAGAAACACCTTTGCTGGCTGCCGAATTGGCAGCGCGCGAGGCACTCAAGCGTGCAGGCTTGGCAGATGCAAGCGGGTTGCAGTGTGTAGAGCTGCATGATGCGTTTGCCGTGCAAGGCTTGAGCTTTGCCAAAGGTTTATCGATCGCCCCTGAACGCCTCAACACGATGGGCGGGGGCATTGCCAGAGGCCACCCCATAGGCGCCTCGGCAGCCATTGCCTTGGTTCGCGTGTTGGCTGATTTAGAGCGTGAAGGCCACTCTGGCGCACATGCTTTGGCTGCAGTAGCGGGTGCAGGTGGCTTAGGCGCTGCCGCTGTGGTGGTGAAGCTTTAACCCACCACCTTGAAATACTCGTCCAAGTCGCAACGCGTGGTTTGCGTTTGGTTCACAGGTGCATCAGGGTCGGCATACCCCAATGCCATTCCACACACAATGTGCGACGAAGCGTCTAGACCTAAGTGACCGCGAATTAAATTTGGGTACGAGGCCATTGCTCCTATTGCACACGTAGCCAAACCTTTGTTTTGTGCGGCCAGCATCAAGCCATACAAGGTCATCCCCAAGTCCATGTAACAGCCACTGCCCATGTCGTGCGGCATGGTCACGATGAGTGCCACGGGTGCGCCAAAGAAACGGAAATTGCGTTCAAACTGCGCATCGCGGCCTGCACGATCATCACGCGCCACACCCAGCGCACCATACAAAGCTTGTGCTGCCGCCACTTGCCGACGGCGCAGCGTGTGCGGCATGGGTTTGGGAAAGTAACTGTAGTCTTCCGACTCTTCTCGCCCATGACGCCAAGCCTCTACCAAGTCTGCACTCAACGCATCACGCACAGCGCCACGCACATGCATGAACGAGCCTGGCTGCAAATTGGCACCACTGGGGGCCCTTCGCGCTTGCACCAACACTTGGCGTAACAAATCGTCAGAAACAGGGTTCGGCAAATAGGCACGCATCGATCGACGTGCCGTTAACAGCTGTTCAAACGCGGAATCAGTCATGGCATCAATCCAAGGAAATTTGCGTCTTCTTGATGATGCTGCCGTAGCGTATTGACTCGGCCTGAATATAGGCATTGAGCTGCTCTCGGCTTAGTGTGAAAGGCTCATACGCAAACGAGGCAAACTTTTCTCGCATGTCTGGCTCGGCCAGTGCCTTTTCAATGTCACGCTGAATTTTGTCTGTCACTTTGGCAGGAAGTCCACGGGGGGCTGCAATGATGGTCCAGCCACTCACCTCAAAGCCTGCGGGGCCACCCGACTCACGCACCGTGGGAACATCGGCAAAGCCGGCCACACGCTTAGGCGCAGCGACGGCTAGGTAGCGTAACTTTCCAGCACGATAGGTTGCGCCAGCCGTGGCGTTGGTACCCAAAGCAAACGACAGCTCGCCATTGGCCACGCCGTTGTAGAGCATGGTGGTTTCTTTGTAAACCACGTGCTGCATGTGCGTGCCTGTGACCGACTCGAACAAGGCAGAGCCCAGATGCACAGGATTACCCACCGACCACGACCCATAGTTGAGCTTGCCCGGATTGGCCTTGGCATCTGCAATGACATCGGCCACCGTTTTGTAATTGCTATCGGTAGCCACCGCCATAAAAAAGTAGGTCTTAAACACAGGCGCCAAGGGCTCTAAATCGGCCTTGGGGTCGTAAGGCAGTTTTTTAAACAAATGCGGATAGGCCGAGAAATGCACACTGTCGAGCTGAATCAAATCGTGCCCATCAGTCGCGCCACGTTTGAAGGTGTCAATGGCAATGAAACCGTTACCACCGGGTTTGTTTTCCACCACGACGGGCTTGCCCCATGTGCGCGACAGCTTGTCGGCCAACAATCGCAACACCCCTTCTGGGCCACTGCCCACCGGAAACGGTGTGAGGATGCGCACGGGCTTGCTAGGGAAGTCTTGTGCGTGGGCAGCAATACCCACACATGCCAGCACAAGCATCAAATAAGCACCCAGTGCATGACGCGCAATAGCGTTCTTCATAAACAGCCCTAAAAAGCAATGGTATTAAAGGATGTACTTTAAGCCAAACACCAACGGAAAAGCCCCACCATCCTTTCGGAAGGTGGGGCTTGAGTCCTTGGACTCTCAGCTATCTAAGTCAACACAGAAATTAGAAGCGATAGCCAACGCCAACGCCGAGTAAGACGGGGTCGAGTTTGAGTGTGCCTAAGTTGGTACGATTGCCGTCATAAACATGAGACTTCAAATAAACCTTTTTCACATCAAAGTTTAAAGAGACTTGTTTTGTCAATGGAATATCCACACCAGCTTGCAAAGCACCACCAACACTATTGTTGCTCAGCGAGAAACCGCCCATATCTTCGTTGCTGATTTTTGTGAAATTCAAACCAGCGCCTACGTATGGCTTGTAACCATTGAAATTAGTAAAGTGGTACTGAGCTGTCAAAGTTGGAGGTAGGTGTTTAAAGGTGCCTAAGCGAGCTCCAGCGTTATAGACTGTCTGTTTTTGTGGAACTGTCAAGATCAGTTCTGCAGCAACGTTCTTGTTAAAGAAGTAGCTGATGTCTACCTCTGGAATGGTTTTATTCGTTACGTCCAGTGTGCCAACGCTAGTTTGGTCAGTTACAAACATATCAACGTAGACAGCACGAGCACGAACTAACCATGGACTTTCTTGGGCGGCCACTTGTCCTGCCAACAACATACCAACCGAAGCTGCGATAAGAATTTTTTTCATTGTGTTTTCCTCTGAATCAACTCGGGACTATTCCCGTGCTTTGATTGAATCAAACACAGCAGCGCATTGACTTGACGCAACTCAAGCGCCTTGCGCATTGCGATTGATGTGCATCAAAATATGCTCATTGAGCAAGTCGCAAGCGTCATTCAGCTTCGCCCACCCACTCAACTGTTTGTCCTGTCAATATCCAATTTGCCATGGCCTCTAAAACCATCAACTCTCTGCCTTGATATGAATGAAGATGCCCTGCGCCACATGGATCACCGTCGACCACACCACCCCTGACCGTCATCAGCTTAGAACCTGCCACAGCCTGAACTGGCGCATAGGCCGTATTGGGACATCTGTCGTCTTGGTGATGAAAGAAAACCCAAGGTGCAGAAGCTTGGTTCATATCTATGCGAGACACAGAGCTGCCGTAATCTGGGTAGCGAGGCCCTGCATACACACTCATAGAAGCCGAGTGAATACTGCCCTGAATTTGGTCGCCAAGGTGAATAGCCAGCCAGCGTGAAGAAACGCTGCCGTAGCTGTGGCCGAAAAGGTAGATTTTTTCGATGCCCTGTGTTTCTTTCAAACGCTGAATCAGCAAACGAATATCAGAGGCATGTTGCTCAGATGAGCGGTATGTATCACTGCAACCTGTTGGATTGGGTGAACGAAAACTGCCACCCCATTGATCGGTTGGGCAGTCCACCGCTACAAAAGTCATGCCTTTGGAAGGAAAGAAATCAAAATGCCGCATGGCATACAGCGGCGCTTTACTGGCCGCTTTTGAAAAGCGTTCTGGGTTAATTTTTTCAGGAATCCAAAGCTGCCCCGGCCAACCCACAAAGAAAAGAACTGCCGTTTTAGGTTGCGTATTGTCTTGATGAACTGAAACTGCTCTAAGCACTGCGGGCGACTTGCTAAAGAACCCGTACTCTCGCCCGAGGTCAACTTCAATCAATTGGGCGTCTAAGTTTTGGGCCTTGGCTGATATGCATAGCAATGCAAGACCCATCATGACAATGAACTGATACAACTGTTTCATTCTTGACTCTTGTTATAAAAAAACCCCACCGTGTTGCCACAGTGGGGTTTTAGACTTTAAATCCTTAACTGGCTAAACCAGCGAGGGATTAGAAGCTGTGGCGGATACCAACACCGAAGGCGCTAGAGTCTTTACCAGCAGTAATTGCTGCCACTGGTGCCGAGTTGGCAGTACCCATACCTGCGAAGTAAGCTGTTCCAGTAGCGTTGTTATTGATATTTGTATAGTTTGTGTATGCGGTTGTACGCTTGCTCAATGCATAGTCCAAGTTCACGCTTGTGAATGTAGCTTTGGCATCGGCTTGAGTCTTAGATTGACCCAAGAAACCAGCCAAAGTCACCTTAGCATTCACAGGCACTGTTACGCCAAATGAAGTACCTTTGATTTTGTCTGTGGCACTTGCACCAGTTGGATCAGATTCGTTAACTGTGAAACCAACTTTCGCAACACCGAGGTCATAAGAGGCACCGATACCTGAAGTTTTTGCTTCATCGGCTGCAGAAGTTTGCAATTTGCGTTTTGCTGTGTAGACACCAGCAGCCAAAGGACCGTTGGCATATGACAAACCAAACTCTTGGCCATTGCCATACTTCTTAGTCGCGTCAGTAATGCCTTCGGCTCCTGTTGCAGAGTTATTACCAGTTGTGTGCAACACGCGAGCTGTGAAACCTGCCATTGTTGGAGACACGTATTCGATGGTGTTGTCCAACCAGCCTGAAGATGTTGTTGCTGCAGTACGGAAAGACACTGCGGCAATGTTGGTTGCACCTGGTGTGTATGCCAAGATGTGGCTGTTTGAGTGAGTGGAAATCTTACCGGCGTTAATCTTACCGAAACCGCCCTCTAAGCCCACGAATGCGCCACGACTAAAGATTTGGTTGGTGCCGGCTGTTGCGCTGGTGTTGCCAGACGCGCCACCCAGGCCACCGTTGTCAACACTGAGGCCAGCTTCCAAACCGAAGTTGGCTTTCAAGCCACCACCGATGTCTTCAGTGCCTTTAAAACCAAGGCGTGAAGAAGTGTGAGCTCCGTTAGTCAACACGGTTGTGCTGACATCACCACCTTTAGTGTTGAACACGCCAGCATCCAAAATGCCGTACATGGTCACAGAAGATTGTGCGAAAGCAGAAGTCGCAGCCAAAGCAGCGATAGCAACGAGGGTTTTTTTCATTTCAAGGTTCTCCAAGGTTTGAACAGGGGCTCTAGATTTTCTAGAACCAACCTCCGTTTTCGGGAAGTTGTACGTATTGAACCAGACGCCTGTGCGTTGGAATATGACAACCGTCAAAAAAATCGTCGTTTGCGTTGCTTTGCAACAACAAAACCCAAACCACCCCCTCGCAAACCCTCGAAAAATGGTGGTTTTGACAATTCTCAAACGTCTAAGAATCCGACACCCCTTGGGTGCAGACGCCCCTTAAACTTGCCATATGGATCGTTTACTTACCGCCGCCGACAGCGCCCTGCGCACCGTGTTTGCCCGCCACCACGCCAATCGCCCCACCCCCATGTGGGCGGCCGAGGTGCCTACGCCCGCCCCACTGACCGAAAGCCAAAAGGCCGAAGCTGCCGCGCTGATGCGTGTGAACCATGTGGGCGAGGTGTGCGCCCAAGCGCTGTACACAGCGCAAGCCTTGGCCACACGTGACGCGGGCCTACGCCAGCATCTGACCACCGCGTGTAACGAAGAAACCGATCATTTGGCATGGTGCGAGCAACGCTTGCACGAGCTAGGCGGGCGCACCAGCTTGCTCAACCCGCTTTGGTACGCGGGCGCATTTGCCATTGGTTACGGCGCGGCCAAGCTGGGTGGCGACCGCATGAGCCTAGGCTTTGTGGTGGAAACTGAGCGTCAAGTGGAAGCCCATCTAGAAAGCCACCTTGGCCTGTTGCCCGCGAACGACGGGCCAAGCCGCGCCATCGTGGCGCAAATGAAGGTAGACGAGGCGCAACACGCCAAAGACGCGCAGCACGCAGGCGCTGCCGAGTTGCCCGCGCCCTTCAAAGCCATGATGCAAGTGGCCGCCAAGGTGATGACCACCGTGGCGCATCGCATCTAATCGAGCGCTTTAGGCTTCGACCAGTTCGAAGCTGGTGGTAATTTCAGCCGTCTTGCCCAGCATGATGCTGGCCGAGCAGTATTTGTCGTGGCTCATGGCAATGGCACGCTCTACCGCACTGGCGGGCACACCTTGGCCCGTGACGGTGAAGTGCATGTTGATTTTGGTGAACACCTTGGGGTCTTCGTTGGCGCGCTCGCTCACGATCTTCACGCTGCAGCCTTGCACGTTGTGGCGGCCGCGCTTTAAGATGAGCACCACGTCATAAGCAGTGCAACCACCTGTGCCCGCCAGCAACATTTCCATCGGGCGAGGCGCCAAGTTTTGACCACCGTTTTCAGGCTTGGCCGCATCGGGTGCGCCGTCCATGGCCACCACATGGCCACTGCCTGTTTCTGCAATAAAGCCCATGCCTGAGCGAGTGCCTGAGTTGCCGGTCCAGCTGACGGTGCATTCCATGTTTTTTCTCCTGCGCTGTGTGCGATTTAAGTTGCCTAATTTGTTGGCTATATGCTAGCCTACGGGCCATGAGCGCTATTCAAAACCCCATCGTTTCTGAGTTCCCATCTGAACAAGATGCGGCAACTTACGATGCTTGGCTGCGCCAAAAAGTGCAGACATCGCTCGCCAATGCCGACTCTCCAAATTCGAAAAGATTTACCAGCGACGATGTGGCTCGAAAAGTTGCGGCCACGATAGAGGCTGAAAATGCAAAGCGTCGTCTGGCTTGACACCGCCGTAGAAGACCTAGATTGCATCGTGGCGTTTATCGCTAAATCTAACCCAATGGCTGCCGCCGAGCTCGCCTCGCAACTGATTGAAGATGCCGATAACTTGGGGATTTTTCCGGCCCACTATCGCCGCGGTCGAGTAGCTGGAACTCATGAGTTTGTGAGTCACCCAAATTACGTCATCATTTATCGCCACGCGCTAGCTGGAATAGAGATCTTGAACATCGTTCACTCACGCCAGCCCTACCCCAATTAATCATTACCAAGAAATTTTGTTGCGCTGCAACAAAATTTGCATACAATTTGGGCTTGTCTCCTCCACCCTCAAAAGTGGATTCATGCCCCGAGTTGCAAAACTCGGGGCTTTTTTTTGCCTTTTTGTCTTAAGAGACAATCACCCCATGTCTATCCGCTCCACCAAAGCGCGCGCCCTGCAGCCCGCCGATTACCTGAAAAAAATCTTGACCGCCCGTGTGTACGACGTGGCCGTTGAATCTGAGCTGGAAGTGGCCAAGAACCTGAGCCGCCGCATTCACAACACCGTGCTCTTGAAGCGCGAAGACCAGCAGCCCGTGCACAGCTTTAAGCTACGCGGCGCGTACAACAAGATGGCACACCTCTCGCCCGCCCAACTGAAAAAAGGCGTCATTTGCGCCTCGGCCGGCAACCACGCCCAAGGCGTGGCGCTGGGGGCCAAGCGCTTAGGCACCAAAGCCATCATCGTCATGCCCACCACCACGCCCAGCGTGAAGATTGAAGCCGTCAAAGCATTGGGCGGCGAGGTGGTGTTGGCAGGTGACAGCTACTCTGACGCCTACCAACATGCGCTGACGCTCGAAAAGAAAAACGGCATGACCTTTGTCCACCCGTTTGACGACCCCGATGTGATTGCCGGCCAAGGCACGATTGCCATGGAAATGTTGCGCCAGCTGCAAGGCCTCAACCTGCACCAGCTCGACGCGGTGTTTGTCGCCATTGGTGGCGGCGGCTTGATCAGCGGCGTGGCCAACTACATCAAGGCGGTGCGCCCCGAAATCAAAGTGATTGGCGTGCAAATGGACGACTCGTCGGCCATGATGCAGTCGGTGCATAAAGGCAAACGCGTCACGCTCAACGACGTGGGCTTGTTCTCAGACGGCACAGCCGTCAAGCTGGTGGGCGAAGAGACGTTCCGCGTGAGCAAAAACTTGGTGGACAGCTTCATCACCGTCGATACCGATGCCGTATGCGCCGCCATCAAAGACGTGTTTGTGGACACCCGCAGCATCGTCGAACCCGCAGGCGCGTTGGCCGTAGCTGCCATCAAGCAATACGTGGCCGAGCACAAAACCAAAGGCGAAACCTACGCCGCCATTTTGTGTGGCGCGAACATGAACTTCGACCGCTTGCGCTTTGTGGCCGAACGCGCTGAAGTGGGTGAAGAACGCGAAGCTTTGTTTGCCGTGACCATCCCCGAACAGCCCGGCAGCCTGCGCCGCTTTTGCGAGCTAATTGGCAAACTGCCCAGCTTTGGTGGCAGCAAATCGCCCCGCAATGTGACCGAGTTCAACTATCGGCTCAGCGACTCAGATAAGGCCCACGTGTTTGTGGGTTTGACCACGGGCGCTAAAGGCGAAAGCAGCAAGATTGCTAGCCACTTCACCAAGAGCGGCTTTGAAGCCATTGACCTCACCCATGACGAGCTGGCCAAAGAGCACATTCGCCACATGGTGGGCGGGCATTCGTCATTGGCGCACGAAGAACGCATCTTGCGTTTTGAGTTCCCCGAGCGCCCAGGCGCATTGATGAAGTTCTTGCTGGCCATGCGCCCCGGCTGGAACATCAGCCTGTTCCATTACCGCAACCAAGGCGCGGACTACGGCCGAATTTTGATGGGCTTGCAAGTGCCCAAAGCCGACAACAAAGCGTTCACCGCTTTCTTGGATGGCTTGGGTTATCCGTATGTGGAAGAAACGCTCAACCCTGCTTACCGCTTGTTCTTGCAGCGCTGATTACTTTTTAGCCGGCAGCTCAAGCACCAAGGTTGGGGGCCCATCCACCGATGCGCCTAGGCTGATGCGCCGCCCTTGGGCGCTTTGTAGCAACAAGCCATCGGTCACCACAGCACCCACGCGATAGGGCTTGGCAGGTTTGCCATCCACGGCCATGAGGGCGGCTCCAGCATCGGAGCCAGCATCTAGCACGCCCAGCAGCTGAAAACGGCTGGCGGCGGTGGGTGCGGCGGCGGCTTGCACAGGCGCAGCGCCTAGGCTACGTGCAGCAGCAGACACATCCACCTCAGGCAAAGCCTGCGCCGCAGTGGCGTTGCTAGGGGCGTTACCCGTAGCCGACCAGCGCAAGCCCCAGGTGACCGCACTGAACGCCACTGCACCCCACACCAGCAAGGCGGCAGCAGGCAACGCCACACGTGAAGACGCAGACAAAGCAGTGGCAAATGACGGGCGGTGGCGAAGCATCAGCGGATTATGATTCATCCTTGAACTGAGAACTTTTGAAATGCCTCACATGCAAGCCCAACAAGCCCCCCAGAAAACCAAACGCCAACGCGGCTTCACCCTGATTGAACTGATGGTGGTGCTGGCCATCATTGGTGTGCTCGCCGCACTGGTGGTGCCCAACGTGCTCAACCGTGCCGACGACGCTCGCGTGACTGCTGCCAAAACAGACGTGGGCAACCTGATGAACGCGCTCAAGCTCTACCGCTTGGACAACCAAAACTACCCCACGGCCGAGCAAGGTCTCAACGCCTTGGTGGTCAAACCCACCGTGGGCCAAGCGCCTTTGAACTGGAAGCCCTACATCGACAAGCTGCCCAACGACCCCTGGGGCCGCCCTTACCAACACATGAACCCCGGCGTGAAGGGCGAAGTCGATGTGCTGTCACTCGGCGCTGACGGCCAACCCGGCGGCGAAGGCAAAAACGCCGACATCGGCAGCTGGCAATAAACCTCTCATACAAGCCCGCCATG
>JACCDS010997755.1_pt1 | contig 21384 bp, 24 predicted proteins | sample 7446441 | NCBI WGS metagenome assembly JACCDS01 (sample SAMN15323445, study PRJNA562643) | freshwater metagenome | isolation source: river surface water | place: USA:Blue River Watershed | collected 2017-08-17 | reverse complement strand
GCTTCAATTGCAACCACACGACTGATGCAGACGAAAACGCTGCACAAAATATAAGAAACCGAATAGTGATAGACGTTCTACGTGAAAGGTTTCATAAATACAGTCAAGGTCAGTTAGTCCCATTGATGATAAAACGTCAAGAAATTAGAACGATGTTATGTACGTTGTTCGAGACTGTGAATGAATCGCAGTCCCCCGCTTCGGACAGCGGTGGTATGGCACTACGCCAAGAAACTCCGTCCTTTAGGGCGGAGTAATTCATTTCATTTCTGTCTTAATAAAAATGATAACAAATTTAGAGATGATATACTTAATTATGATGAAAAAGATTTCAAATTTTCAAATGATATTGATTTATTTATTTTGAAACATATTAATTCATTACGTCTATTTAAAAATAGTGGATATGATATTAATTATAAAAAAATAGGATTAATACATTATTTTTCTAAATATGATATATTTATCGAATATGCAAAAAACCATTGCCAATCATTTGAATATATATTAAAATATAATGATAAACTTACAGAATATAAATGTAATGAATTAATTTCTATATTTGAAAAAATTAAGTTAAAAAATGAAATGAATAATTTTTAATTGATTGTAATAAATGCAATTACAATCATTTAATAGGTATATTTATGCAAAATTATCAAATAGTTTTTGAAAAATTAGTTTCTCAAGAATTTTTTCATTCTAATATTGAAGAAGTTAAAACTATTTGTATCGCTTTTTGGTATGAAAATTTTGTTCCCGACATTAATCTTTTTACTGACTCTCAATTAAAACGAACTGGTTATATTATTGATAAACTTATGCGTTTTAATTGTCTATCTATCGAGCAAAAATGTATTTTAAGGAATGTACTTAAAAATATTCAACAAAATTTAATTTTAGATAATAATTTTTCTTCAAACTTAGAGACACTAGCTAAAAAATGGAATATCAATTCTGATCTAAAACACGAAATTCGACAATTGCTTTATTTACAAAAAAGACATTATATACATTTAAAATAAATTTTTCTTGCTATTATTTTTATAATATTATATAATACTCTATATAAATTAGGAGATATAACATGTCTGACATCCTTGTAAAACATTTAGAACTTTCAGAAAAAATTCAAGATAATTTGATGCAAGGTAAATATATCCTTGATAGTCATGGTCATTATGATGATGCACTATTTCATAGTGCTGAAAATAAATTATTTTATTCTTGCATTGTTAGTCATTATTTAACTGATGTGAGTGAACAAGATATTTCAGACCTTGAAAAAATTGCTAATTGTGAACAATTAGATCATTGGTTTGAATATATAATGAATTTTCCAAAACGCTGTGAATTGTGTGGTGAACCGTTAAAAGTTATTTGTGATGGAATCACAATGAAGTTTGTTGATAAATGTTCATATAAAAAAGGCGCTTTTTCTATATCTATTCCAACACCTTCTAAAAAGATTATTATTGAAAATGATTTAATTTCTTTGTTTGTTGATCGTGATACCATTATGGATTTTGATTTAAATACTTCTTCTGAAAGACAACGGGCTTCAGAATTTTATGCTAAACATAAACTTGGTTTACTGTACGTAAGTAACCAACCATTACATTTAAATGTTGAGAATAAAACAATTGTTGAAGGCTATAATGACTGCACAGATATTTTTACTGATTTATGGTGGGTGTCTTTTGCTGACCATGATTTGTATTTAAAACAATTTAAAGAAAAATATCCTAACAAAGATATTAATGATATTTATCATAATTTACTTATTTTAGAGGTTGATCAAGAACAAACAACACTTACTTCTTACTTAGAATGTGAAAGAGATGATAAATTAATTATATCTATTACTTGATTTTACATTAGAAAAGTTATATAATATTAAAAATTTTTATGAGAGACACTTTATGAATACTAATATATTTAAAGCGTTAATGGCTATTCAAAAAAATATTATGGATGAAAAATATGAACTTGATCACAAAGGCCATTATTCTTCTTATTATGATTTTTTATCACTTCCTTACTTTTTTATTAAAGGTCTTTCTAATCAAATTGCAAGAGATGATTTACCTGATACAGATTTTTATATTTTAAATAAAATTGCAAACTGTGAAGAATTAGAACACTTTTATCAATTTAACTCTAATATAAATTATGAATGTTGGCATTGCGGTGAACAACTTACATTAACTTCTAATGGTAAGATATTCACATTTAATCATTCTTGCAATAAAAAACCTTCTCAATATTCAATTACGATTAAAACACCTTCTAAAAAGATCATTATTGCTAATGATTTAAGAGATTTTTATTACGTTAAAGATAAAAAAAATTACAACGTGTCTCAATTTGCAGGAGTAATTAAAGAATCTGAATATTATCAATCTGCTAATTTAGGTTTAATTTCAACTGGAAATAAGCTTTTGCATATTGATAAGAAAGATGATACTATTTTTATTCAAGAATGTGAAATTGATAATTGTGATGTTTTTACTGATTTATGGGCTGTTTGTATTGCTGATTACGAAGAATTTATTTCTCTTTTTACTAAAAAATATTCAATCGAAGAAATTGAAAATATTATTGGAAAATTTAAAGTTTTAGACGTAACTAACAATCAAACCGTTATTACATCATTTGTTTATGATTCTTTAAAAACAGAAAATTTAATTTCTATCACTTAATAGTTGTTTTTTCTATATTGATTTGTTATAATAATCCTATCTCAAATGATAGGATTATTTTTATGTTCGATGTAAGACTTCCCGATTGGTCAAAAGCTGGCTCTTATACTTCCGCTTATCGCAATATTAATACAAATGAAGTTTTATTCGCAGAAACTATTAATAATAAAGTGAAAGCTTTCTCAGGGACTGCCGAACTATTAATGCAGCATTGGCGTCTTATCGAAACTAAAGAACCTTTAGAAAATAATCAATTTAAAATCAACTATTTTCATAATAGTTTTGATACAACATTATTAAATACAAAATCAAAAGAATTTATTCAGTTTATATTACAGGAAAAAAATCATACTTTTTCTTTTTATATTCATTTTTCAAATAAAAAATATACCAGCACATATCCACAAAGATTTTTAGAAACTATTAAACATTCTATAACTAATATAGAAAATAATTCAACAATCTCTATTCTTTATTTTGGTCTGAATATTAATATTCAACTTATTGATAATTTTTATTTAAAATTTGATGTTGATGGCGCTAATTTTACAGAATTTAGAAAAATACGGAATATCGTAGAACATTTTTTAACTGATATTCAATTACGAACAAATCATTTCGTTTCTTATCAGGAATGTTTTAATATTTTAAATATTAAAGATTTTGAAGTTTTTGATTTGAATAAAAAAATTACTCATTTTTAGTATTTTTACTTGATTTATCTACTTCTTTGTATTAAAATATATTCATTATTTATATAGGAGACTTTTAAATCATGAAACGTAGTTCTAAAGCAAAACTTGTTCTTATGGCGCAAACTGCAACTATCGCTTTATCAACTGTTGCTCTAACAGGTTGTGAAGAAGCTGTTAATGTTAGTGTATTTAAAGATGTTCAACAATGTTCCGCTTTTTATTCTGCTGCTTATTGTCAAGAAGAAATGAATAAAGCAAAAGCAAATCATAATTTACATGCTCCAAAATATTTAAATCAAAAAGATTGTGAAGCAGACTTTGGTGAAAAACAATGTGAATCAAGAAGCAATTCAGGCTCTTTTGTTTATATGCCTTATATGCAAGGATATATGACTTCCTCTTATGCAGGACAACCTTCTCAATTACAATCTCAACCATTGTATAAAGCTAAAGATGATCCTTCTGCTTATCGTATGGCAAACAATGAAGTAGTTTCTCGCTCTACAGGACAAGCTAAAGTTTATCCTTCTTCCACTTTGTTTCCTAAAAGCGGTACTGTTACTCGTGGCGGATTCGGGTCTACTGCGGCAGCTAAAATGAGTGCTGGTGGATAATTATATCTTTTCTTTTTTATAAAAGCACTTTTTAAAGTGCTTTTATTGTATTTATTACTTTACATTTTTAATATTTTTTGCTTTTATTTTATTTTTTATTATATGGTTGAATTTATAAACTAAATACTGTATAATTAAAGAAAAAAGGAAATTATATGAATCAAAACAATCAATTTGCATACACTATAGGTCGTTTTAATCCACTTCAATTAGGACACAAAATGGTTATTGACTCTATGGTTCGAGAAAATCAATATTGTCTTATTCTTGTTGGTTCTGCAAATGTATCTCTTACAGATAAAAACCCTTTGACTTATATCGAAAGAGCAAGAATTATTCAATCTCTTTATCCTAATGCACTTGTATTACCCGTTAATGACGTGGGTAACGATGATTTATGGATTCAATCAGTTAATTCAAAAGTTCAAGAAGCATTGGCTATTTTTCAACTATCTCTTAATCACCCTGTTTCTATTTACTGTGGTGGAATTAGCAGACCAGAAGATTTAGAATTGAGAAAAGAGTGGTTTGAAAAACCATTAGGCCATAAAGTCGTTTCTGCTCACTGTGACACTGTTCATCATTTATCTGCTACTCTTGTTCGTAAACATTGGTTTCAAAATGATTTGGAAACAGTTAGGCAATTGACTCCTAAAGAATCATATGATATTATTACAACTTCTCAATATCATCAACAACTATTTGGATAAATATGCCAACTATTAAAGAAATAATTCAAGCAGAAGGATTTACACCTGTAAAACCTCTATCTTCTTATAAAACTATTTTGGAAAAATCTGTTTATCCTATTTTTGAAGATATTAAAAACTCATTAAATCATACTGAATTTTTTCATAATTATATTGCAAATGACAAAAGTAATGAACTTTATTCTTTATTCAATAAAGCATTTTATTTAAAAAAACAAGAATCTAAATATAGTGGTTGTCTTTTTTCCGAACAAAATTTAAAAACACTAAAAAATTATATTAATCATAAAGAATTAAAAAAAACAATTTTAAAAAAAATATTGAATTCTATTAAAAAAGATGAATTATTTAATGATATTGTCAAAGAAGAATTTTCTAAAATAATTATTTATCTTCATTTTTTTCAAGAAGAGCGGGATAATTATTATCTTGTTGATGGGCAAATTTATCATGCTTATATTTCTTTAAAAAATTCTTTTAATATTCAAGATGAAGATGAAAACGCTATTGTCGAATATGTTAATATTAAAAATACATTAAAAGGTTTCTAAAATGAATATAATTAAGCAGTTTTTTGATCATGATATTAATGAACTTTATAAAATAAAAGTAAATAATAAATCGACAACTTGCGTTAATTTTAAAATAAAAAACGATATCTTAAGTATTATATTCACACATTCAGAACCAATTAATACAATACATAATAGAATAATAACAACTAAATTTTGTTTTCATTTATCAAAATTAAACTTTATTGATATTTTCAACTATATTACATTAGAAGATATTGAGAAATATGATGTTATTAAAAAATTAAAAGAAGATAATCAAAAATTATTATTTTTAAATCATGTTGAATATATGGAAGATTATAGTTTTTGTGATTATTTTATGGTACAATTTGAACATTCTTTTTTAAAGTCAATTCAAAATTATACATTATCTCATATTATTTTAAAAAACATTATACAATTTTTATCACAACCATTTGTTTTTCATTCTTCAAGTTGGACTCGGATTCAAACTCTTTCTTTTTTAATTGCTGAAAATAATTTTTGTTTTGAAAATTTTATTGATATTCAAGAAAATAGTATTTTATACACTATACTAAAATATAATTTAGAGAAAAAAATTCTTAATTTTGAAGATTTTACATCTTTTTTAAATAATTTACAAGAAGAAGATATTATTTTTGTTATTTTAAAACAATCTAACAATAATTTTTTGTATTTAGATAATAAAAATCTTAGATATAAATTTTTAATGGATAATATTTCAGAATTTGAAAAAGAAGACAAAAAAAGTTTATTATCTGTTATTTTAGAAGGATATTTTATTGAATTATTATTAGAAAAAAATAACTCTATTTTTGATATTATAACTACTACAAAAGATAAAACTTTTTTTTCACATATTTTTTTAAATACAATTAATTTTATAAATAATTTAAACTTTTACATTACAGCAGAACATCCATATGATAAATTTTATACTATAACAAATTTTATGAAAAAATCTAAAAATTTAAATTTAATTTTGAGTAATATTGAAGATGTAAAATCTAACTCACATGATGTGGTTTATCTATTAAATCAAAATAATCTTATTAATTATAATATTCTTGATAATGAATTGAAATCTATTATTGAAAATATTATTACCGAAAAACAGCTACAAGATTTTTAAAAATTTTGTAGTTCTTTTTTTATATTACACATTTCATATAAATAATTAAAATCTTTTATATTTTTTAAATTTTTATTTATTTCCTCTATTTCTAATATGAAATTGTCTATGTCAATATTTTCAAAATAATTAATATAATTATTTCCTATTAATGTAGGTATTATATAATCCATTTTTTCTTTATTTTCTCTATATTCCATATTGTTTTTTTCTAAATATATCTCTTTAATTGCATTAAAAAATATTTCTAGTATATCATTCATTTTTTCTTCATTAATGATAGCAATTAAATTATTTTTATCTTCATATAATTCTTTTAAAATAAAGCACTTTAAATAATTTTTATTTCCTCTCTTTTTATCATTCCAATGTCTTAATAATAACAACTGATTTTCATTGTAAGATATTCTTTTATATTCTTCTGTCTTAAAATAAAATATAGTTATTATATAATTTCTTACAGCTTCTTTTATATGTTTGTAATTTATTTCTTCTAAATATTCAAATAATTCTTTTTCATTTGATAATTTTTTATTATATATTTCTTTTACAATAGACATATTATTTATTGCTTGGTTATTATCCTGCTTTCTATTTTTCTTTATATCTATATTTTTTTCTATTAAATATGTTAGTATTTTTTTACTTTCTTCTGCTAAAATATCTTGAATTCTTATATTTTTTGTTAATATATTCACAATTAATTCTTTTTTTATATTAGATAATTTTTCTACTCTGATTTTTTCCTTTTCTTTTTTAAATTTAATACAATCAAGATATTCATCTAATCTATCAATTTTTTTCTCTGTTATTGTTTTTTCTTTTGTTCTTTTTAATTTAAATTTATAAATTCTTTTTAATAATTCACTTTCAGCATATATTTTTAATTCTTTAAATTTTTTATAATCAAAAAAATCTTTTAATTTCATATTAGACATTTTTTTAGCAACTTTAGGAAATCTACTTATATTAATATCCAAACTCAACTCTTGAAAACCTTTACCATTTAAATACATATTTAAATTTAAGTTACCTATCGTAGAATGATAACAACAAATATAAAGATTACTTCCTTTATATTCTATTGTCTTCTCAGTTTCTTCCTCAAGAAATTTTAATATTTTTTCTAAATTCATATTTTTCCTTTAAAAATTCGACAATTCTTTATCTAATCTTATAAACTCTTTTACTTCATTACTTATTTCTAAATTATCTATTTCTATTAATTCTATTATTTTCTTTAAATAATTCCTATAATCTTCTGTTCCGTTTATATATATTATTTTTATAATCAAACTCTTAACTTTATCAGAGAATTGCAATAACTTTGTTACAGAATTATTATTCATTTCTTCTTTTATTAGAATTGACAACCAACTTTCTAATTGACCATTTATTCTTTTAGAATTAGATTTATTTATTGATTCTATTACTTCTTTTAATTTTTCAAATAAAGATTCTTTATTTTCTTTATTTTCAAGATAAAAATAACAAAATATATTTTCTTCTATTATTTTCTCTATTTTATTATTTTGATTTTTTTCTAAATAATTTATAATTTCTTTTTTTTGCCAATTTTCATTTATAATTCTTTTATATAAGTTTAAATTTCTGTTTATTAAAATACTATGTTCTGAATCTTTGACTTCTTTTAAATCAATCGAATTTAATAATTTTATAAAATAACTATTATTTTTTCTTCTGTCTAAATCATTTATTAGGTCTTCATTAAATGATAATAAATTAAAAACTCGCCTTTTTTGTAAATTACATAATGATTCAATTTCTAATTCTTCTTTTGATGCATTCCCTAAAAATATTTTATATAGTTCTATAAATTTTTCTTCATTTTCTTCTTCTTTTAATATTCTCTTTAATTCTCCAACATATTTATTTTTTATTTCCATTAAATTATTGTAATTATATAATTCTTTTAATTTAAAACTTTTTATCATATCAATAATAAAATTATCTTCTTCTTTAAATACTATACAAAAATAGTTTTCTTCAAATTCTATTTCTATTTCTATATAGAAACTTCGAAAAACTATTTCTACAATAGGTTTATTATATTTATTTTTTGTATTGTCATATTTTTTCAACATTCTTTTAAATAATTCTTTTTTCATTTTTTTTTCCTAAAAGTTCCTTATATTTTTTCTAATTAATATATAGTCCTCAAATTCTTTAAAACTTTCATCGATATTTATAAAACTTATTTTATTTAATAAATCTTGGGCTAATTCTCTAAAATATTCTATTTTATCTTCAATTATATCTAAATCGTCTTTATTTTTTTCAATAGCATTTATATTTATTTCACATAAATCTGATAATTCTTCTAAATATGATTTTTTTAAAGTTATTTCACTTGATAATATTTCTTCTAATATTTCTTCTCTTTTATAATTAATAAATTTATACAAATACATTTTTAATACTCTTTTCTTCCTATGTTTTCTTAAATTCAGAAAAGGATAACTTTTTATTAAATTAAATGCTCTTTCTAAATCTTTTACGTAAATGAATATATGTGGATTATTTTTTGCTATACATTCAATTATTTTAAATTCTTTTTTATCCTCTAAGTATTCAATTACGTTCTTCATAGTATCAATATTTTTATTCATAATTTCTTCAAGTAATTTATAATTACTTAATACAGAATCTTCTTTTTTTTCCTCAAAAATAACTCCGACTTTTTTATTATGTTCTATGACATTTTTAATAGCATCTTTCCATATTAATATTTTATGCCACTCTACATATTTTAGAATTTCTGAATATATTTCTTTATAGTTTTCTTTTGATAATTTATTTTCATCTATTTTTTTTATTATTTCTTGACTATCAAATATTTTTGTTAATTCTCTAAATTTATCTATACTATAATTTTTATAAAATTCTTTTAAAATTGATTCTTTATATTCAAGATTTATATTTTCTAAAAAATCATTATTTAATATTTCTTTTAATCTTAAATTTTTTATTTTGTTCCACAAAAAATCATTATTTAATGAAAAAACATATGATTTCTCTTTATAGTTTTCAAACAATGTTACAAATTCATTACCTTTTTCAATGAAAAACTCTACATCATAATTTTTTGAAATTATATGTAATTGTTTTTTGTTTTCAAAATATTTATTAAATTTTTTTTTGTAATCCATATTTTTCTCCCTTTTTGTATTTTACCATCTTTAAAATAAATAAACAACTTTTATTTAATTCTTTTTTTTATATTTTCTCTTTTTTATTATTATTCTTTGTGATACAATCAAAAATATTACTAACAAAACCAAGGAGTATTCATTGAAATTTATTATCAAACCCTTATTATCTTTATTTTACAAAATTAAAGTTGAAAATAAGGATGTACTAAAACAAAAATATGACAAAAAAATTTATATGTGCAATCATCAATCTTTTTTAGATGGTCTTATTCTAGGTTGTTTTTTGCCTGATAAACCTGTATTCGTTGTACATACAACCGTCTTAAAAAATCCATTATTTAGAATGATTCTTAAATTAGTCGATCATTATGCTGTTGATCCGACTAATCCTATGGCAATTAAGAAAATTGTATCTCTAGTCAATAAAGGTCGCCCAGTTGTTATTTTCCCAGAAGGTAGAATTACAACGACAGGTTCTTTAATGAAAATTTATGATGGTACAGCTTTTATTGCAGAAAAAACTAAAGCAACTCTTATTCCTATTCAATTAGACGGTCTTATTCGTAGCAAATTTTCTAAAGTAAGCTCTGATTATCCTAAATCTTACTTTCCTAAAGTTTCATTTTTTGTTGATCAGCCAACAACTATTCAAGTGAACCCTGAATTAAGTGCTAAAATGAAACGAAAGGAAGCTGGTGAAGAACTTCGTAAAATTATGCAAAATGCGAAAGTGAAAGCAGCTAAATCAGATACTCTTTACTCTAAACTTTTAGGCTCTCGTGCTATTTTTGGTGATCATTACAACCTTGTTGAAGATATTACCCAGAATGAATTTGATTATAAAACAATTAATAAAATGTCTATTGCAATGGGCTTATTTATTAATAAATACGTTCCAGAAAATGAATATTTTGGTGTTCTTCTTCCAAATATGGCACCTACTTTAGGCGTTATTTTTGGTTCAACATCTCAAAAAAGAATTCCTTCTTTAATGAATTTTACAGCTGGTATTGATGCTTGGATTGCCGCTGTTCAAATGACTGAAATGAAACATGTGATTACTTCTAAAGCTTTTGTTGAAAAAGCAAAACTACAAGATAAAATTGAACAGTTACAAAAAGAAACAAATGTTCAAATTTTATTTTTAGAAGATATTAAATCGTCATTAACATTTAAAGATAAAATGAAAATTTTATACTACACAAAATTTCCACAAGGTTTTGAAGTTAATACAATTACAACTGAAGATCCTGCTGTTCTATTATTTACTTCAGGCTCAGAAGATAAACCTAAAGGTGTTTTATTAAGCCATGAAAATATTTTGACTAATATTCTTCAAGTGTCTTCTGTTGTTGATTTTAATCCTTCTGATAAAGTTCTTAATGCTTTACCTATGTTCCACTCCTTTGGATTAACTATTGGTTCTTTATTACCTGTTTTAAACGGCACTAAAGTATTTTTATATCCTACACCTTTACACGCTCGAATTATTCCTGAAATCGCCTATGATCGCGGCTGTACTGTTTTGTTAGGAACAAGCACATTTCTTTCTAATTACGCTAAACATGCTCACCCTTATGACTTCCATAAAGTACGTTATGTTGTTGCAGGGGCTGAAAAACTTTCTGTACAAACTCGTAATACTTGGTTTGAAAAATTTGGTATTCGTATTCTTGAAGGTTATGGTTCAACTGAATGTGCGCCTGTTATTTCAACAAATACACCTTTTGCTTGTCAATTTGATACCGTTGGTCAATTATTACCTGGTATGGAAATGAAGTTAAAGGAAATTTCAGGCATCGACAATGGCTCTGAACTTCTTGTAAAAGGTAAAAATTTAATGATAGGTTATTTAAAGTGGGATCAACCTAAAGTTGTTCAATTCCCTTATGCAGAAGGTGAAACAGAAAAATGGTATTCAACAGGTGATATTGTTCAAGTCAATAATGGATTTATTAAAATTGTTGGCCGTAAAAAACGTTTTGCTAAAATTGCAGGTGAAATGATTTCTTTGGAATCAATCGAAAAAGCTATCAATTCATTTACAACTAAACCTTATGCTATCGTTAGTAAAAAAGATGAGAGTAGAGGCGAGACTGTTATTTTAGTAACGCAAGATACAGAACTTGATAGAGAGACATTGAAAACAGCTATTAAACAAGCTGGATTACCAGACTTCGCAACACCAAGAGAAATTATTGTCGCTGATATTCCTATGCTCGGTACTGGTAAAACTGATTATGTTACATTAAATAAATTATATTCTATTTAATGCAATCATTAATAAATAATAAAAAGAGCTTTTGCTCTTTTTATTATTTAAACTTTACATTATTCTTATTTGATTTTTTTTCTTCTAATTCTGGAAAAATTTCTAAAATATTATCTTTTATATTAGGTTTTTTAATTATTAATATACCTATAATTAAATCTAAATTATCTTTATTTTTTTGATATCTTATATTATCTTTATAATTATCTGATTGTTTTAATTTAGAAAATGAAGATAAAATATCATTATCAGATGCTTCTTTAAATAATTTCACCACTTCTTCACTTGAATAATATCCTATATTGTTTAATACTTCATCATACATTTTATTTTTTAAAAAATGTTTGGCTACATTGTTTTTAATATTATTTAAAACCTTTTCTTTACTATTTAAACCTAAATCTTCTCCAGTTAATGTTGTTGTTTCTTCAAGTTGTTCAAAAATTTTAATATCTTTAAAATACTTCTTTTTTATTATATTTAATATTTCATTTTCAAAATTATATTTTAATTTTTCAAAAAAGTTTAATTCTAAATATTCATTGACTTCTTTACTTAAATCTATTATTAATTTTTGATTTATATGAGATATATTCATTTATTTTCCTTTTGTTATATATTTTCAACTGCACTCTCTACTTTTAAGTTTTTACCAGACTTTTTTACAGAAAATACATATTCTGCATTTGCATTTATTGATATAATTGATAAAATACTTAATATTATTTTTATTTTTTTCCTTATTTTACCTATATTAAATTATATATTTTTATTTAAAATTGTCAAATTATTAAAAGTTGATTACTTTTTTGTTTTATGATATAATATTCACATATTAATATAATTGTTTAAGATAAATTATGCAACAACACGAAAAAATTTATAAACAATTTAATAAAGAATTGCGGAATAAAAATAACTCTCTGCAAGATCTTAAAGATATCTTTATTAAACATTATAGTATCCATCCTCATTATAATTTTGAATTTGCGGTTTTAAAATCAATAATTCATAATCAACATACTGAAATTTTTAAATTCCTTTTTAATAATGGTTTTTCTTATTCTATTGATTATCGCATTTTAGACTCTTTTTCTAAAAAAATTACAAATCAAGAACATAAACAATATTTTATATATTTCTCTCTTAAACTTATTGCAGGACATCCTGAAATACCAGAATGTATTCAATTAACACATAGTAACTTTTTCTCATTTAATGACGAAAATATTCATAATTTTGATAATTATGACCCTATGTTACAAAAAAGAATAATTTTTTCTCTTATCTGTAACACAAATAATATTTCTATTACTGGTAATCAAATTAATCTTTCAGAAAACTTGTATCCTTTATTCTTTGATAAAATTAAAAATAATGAAAAACTATTTTCATTTCTAAAATTCATTTTATTTTCAGATCATAAACCATATATTTGCTCAACATTTATAGATTATCTACAAGAATTATCTTTTTTTGATGACATTGATTTATCTCTTATTATTAAAAAATATGACTTAAAAAATTTTGTTATTAAACAAATTGAAAAAAATATTCATAAAAAAGACATAGCTCAAATAATTAAAGAACCTTTTAGAGCTTTAATTAGGAAGAAGGGGCTTGATCATTCTATGATTAAAATTATTTTTAATACAAAAGATAATGATCTTATTATCTATTTGTCACATCAAATTATTATATATTTAAAATATGAGTTTTCATATATTCAGGATGATATTATATCATACTTTTTATCATTTGATTTTCCAGAAAAAATTATTAAGTATCATCAATTTTTATTTAATAAAAACTTTAATCTTAAAAATTACAATGAACACTACAATGAAAGAATTTATAATATATTTATAAATAATTTAGATATTATTAAAGAAAAACATAATCAAAAATTCATAAATAATATAGATTATCTTGACGAAAGAATTAAAACATTTTTTCTTATGGAAAATTTTTAATTGATTTTTTATCTTTTTCTTGATATAATTACATATTATTAAATTGAGGTATCAACATTGAAAAACAAAGAAATCTCTAATGCAGTTTTTATGAGAACTAATTCTTATGAAGAATTTCAAGCTATTTTTATTAAATTCTTTGAATCATATTGTTGTTTTTCATTTAATAATAATTTATTAAAATTCATTGCTGAAAAAGATTATTTCAAAATTTTTGAATTTCTTTTTAAAAATGCTTTTTTGTTTAAATGTTATGAAGAAAAAGGATTATCTTATTTTTATTATAAACATTCCTCAAATATATATTCACAATATTTTAAATACGATACATTAAGCTATATTACAAATTATGGCAATTCTGTTGCACCTAAACATTATCCTAGAAAATTTGATAACATAGACCAATGGTTAGAATCAGATATTATTCTTCAAAAATATATTATTTTTCAAACTATTCAAAACTCTTTTTTTGCAAAAGACCTTGAATCTTTTATTATTGAAAAAATTAAACATAGCGAAGAATTTACTTCTTCTCTTTATTATTTTATTAAATTATCAAATAATCATAATTTACGATTTATTAAATTACTTTTAGAAAATAATTTATTAGAATTAGCTCTTGAAGATAAAATTGTTATTTTTAAAAATAAAGATTATTTCTTTAATATCATTCAAAACGATTTGAATAATCCAGAAAATTTAAATTCAATTTGTTTAGCATTAAAAACCATATGCACAGAACACACCAATATACCTGATTATATTTTTGATTACATTATGAAAAATTGTGATTTAAATCTCGTTTTAAAATTGAATCAAATTGCTTTTTCTTATGGTTCTCTTATTATTAAAAATAAAGAATATTCATATAATTCTAAGACTGATATAGAAGAAGAATACTATACTTATGATTATTCAATTGTTTTAAGTTATTTATCTTCTATACTAAACTCTAAATATCTTCCAGATTTAATATCAAAACGATATTTTATATTTAATAATGAATTTGTTAATCATACTGTTAAGCAGGAACAAATTCAATTACTTTTTGAAGAACATTTTGAATTATTAATGCAACAATCTCACAATTTTTCTGATAAATTAAACCATTTACAAGAAAAATTTAAATTATCATTAATGATTAATACTTTTTAGGGCTTATTATGTTCAATCAAAAATTAAATGAATTATTAGAAATAGAATTACGCGAATGTGAACTACAGATACAATTGAAACAGGAAATTACAGAAAAAATTGAATTAATTAAACAGTCTTTTCCTGATTTTCTTGTATCTAATAAAGCCTTTCAAGAAACAAATTCTCTTAAATTTGAATTTTCATATTCAAATTGTTCTACTTTTAAAATAGAATTAAATATTGAATATGCTTTAAATAATCCAGATTTTTGTTTTACACTTCCTTTCAAAATTCATGATATGGATTCAATTACTTTTACAAAAATTATGGAACTACAACAAAATATTTTTTCTCATAAATCATTGTTTCTTGATTTACAAAAAAATATTTTAAAACTTAGAAACTCTTATTTATTAATGAAAGGAACTCAAAATAAAATAGAAACAGAGAAAAAAATAATTATTGTTAATCATTTTAATAAACCTTGCTCTGACTTACAATTTTTAAAGTATTTAGCTGGTTCTAATGAAAAGTGGTTCTATTCTCTTTTATTGTACGATAATCAATTTTCTTTACATAAAAATAGTTTTGAAGAAAAAAGTGAAACATTTGAAACTGCATATTTAATTTATCGAAAATACATTCATACTCATTTTATTGATATTAATACTGGACTATGTAAAAAAGACCTATACGAAGATTTTAAACGTTTATTTGATTTTGATTATTCTAATCCAAATTATAAAAAAAATATTGTGAACTTTTACATTATTAACCAAAAACCTTATTTTAGACCGAAAGATATGAATGACGTTTTTTATTCTGATCAACAAATTAATAATCGTATTTTTATGAATCAAAATAATACAACATTTATAGATAACTTGTTTGAAGAAGTCTACTTATCTAAAAATATTGAAAACTTTTGATTGCTATTTATATTAAAAATTTGATATAATTAACTATCTTCTTTATATAGGTTTTTTTATGAATATTTTTGACAAAATCAAAGAACTTGAAAACAGACTTTTAATTCCAGAGATTACTCCAAAGAGAATTATTCTTATTAAAAACTCTATATTAGAATTAAAACTCGAATATATTAAAGACAAAATAGAGTCTGAATTAACAGAAGAAGTTTTTTTATCTTCTGGTCAATTATTTTATTGCAAAATTATGGAATATCAAAATAGCAGGAATGTTTTATTATCTATCTTTCCTATTAATTTAGAAAAAATTGAGCTTGATTTTAAAGAATGTTTTTCATTATACAAAAAAAATTATTTTCAACACCAAGATCAATTTAATGATTTTAATTCACCTGATTTTAATCGTTTTGTTTTTGATAAATTTAAATCTAATTTTTCAATAGATGATTCCAACAAATTATATCAAAGAAAGAAATATATTATTTATAAAAAAAATGATCATTCTATTTTTAAAACTGAAACCGTATACTTTTCTTTTAAAGATATTGAACCTTTATTTTACATTTCTTACGAAGATAATAATTTATCTCTTTCTAATATTGATACTTTTAAACAACTTAATTATTCCTCTTTTCTTGATGTCTATTTCGATAAATTTATTTTAGCAGAAAAAATGATTAACTTCTAATTGCTTTTTTATTCTTTTTCTTGTATAATAGCATAATTAATTATTATTTAGGATTTTTATGAACATTGATGATATTAAAAATTTTATCGAATCTACAAATTCTGATATTCAAAAAATTCTTGATTTATCTCACATTAAAACACTATTTGAAAAAATAGAGCAAATTAATGAATTTCTTTTAAAAGAAGAAAATCGTTTAATTAGCTATATGCAAAATTATCAACTTATTTATGATCCTTATAATCCTCATAATGTTTCATTTACTTATTGTGAAAATAAATTAAATTTTTATAATAAATCAAAACATTATTTTCCAGTCAAAATTGATTTTGATTTTTATTTTCATGACACTGTTAGAGTAAAACCAGACATTATTCAACAATATCTTAATGATATGAATGTAATTTATGCTTCTGTATATAATTATGTTTATGACTTTTTTGAAATTTTTAATTTAAAACATAATATTACAAACTTATCAAATACTCTTAAAGAAAATGATTCTATTGTTAAGAAAAAATATATTGCTGAAAATTTAAATCTGTCTTTCAACAATGTTTCTTTAAACGCACTCAAAGAATATTTAACAGATAATAATAAGTTGTATTCTATTGCATTAACACAAGGAAAACTTCAGCTTAAATCTCATTCTTTTTCTATAGAAGAAGATTCTACTCATTCAAGATTAATCGATTTTATTAAATCATACACTAATTTAAATATTAGTGATGAACATTTGCATAGCGCGAATACAGAAGAATTGAATTCCATTATTCAATATCATATTATTGCACAATATAATTCTTTTAGTGATTCCTTTGTCGATAAATTTGATTCTTCAAAAAATAAATCTAAGAATAAAAATTTAAATTCATATGTAAAAGAACAATTAAATTATATTAAAAACATTTCAGAATGTGAATTAAAAACAAATTTTTATGTTGATGGAATTAGCTATGAGACTCTTGAAGATATTCATCAGAAGTTTCTTTTTTCAGAAGATATTCCTATGAATGTCGATGATGCAAATAAATTAATTAAATTACCTTTAGAACAACTTTATGAATTAGCCGTTATGAAAACAAATTTGAAAGACTTTTAAGGAAATATTATGTTGTTAAAGATTGATAACCAAAACATATTACTCACAATGTCTTTAGAAGATAAAACAAAATTTCTTTCTATGATTGATTCTATTAATTTAAAATTTGAAACCATTAAACAAATTATTGATAACTTTAATAATAAAAATGCTTTCTATGATTTTTATTGCTCTAACCTTTTTGGTAAAAAAAATTCAAATCATCTTCTTATTAAAATTTACGGAACTTCATTTGATCTGTATTCTTTGAAAATAAAACATAGTGTTACTTCATTTGAAAAAGAAATACAAAAAAATTCACTTTTAAATATTTTATTTACACAATTTGATTTTAAATCATTCCAGAAAGAAATGATTGATTTTGAAAAATACTATGATAAATTATTCAAAAAATATGTCGAAAAACCATTTAATGATAATATTAAAACAATAAATACTTTAATTGACTTCAAATATGATAGAAACATTATCCAGTTTAATTTAAGAAGCGATATTGAATCTAATTGCTTTTATCTTGCTGTATATGCGCCACAATTAAACAATGATAATGTTTTTTATAAATCAACATATATTAAAAATAATTTTTCCAAACTAATTAATTTACTTAATATTGATTTTGATTATTTATTAAATGAATTTGTTCAAGATGATGCGGATCACAAAGAAATTAAATTTAAAGCAGATATTATTTTTCAAAAAATTAATTTAATTGAAAATATGAGTAACTTTTAATGAGATTATTATGTTATTAAAATTTAAAAATGATAATATACTTTTAAAAATGAATACAGAAGATAGAAACAGCTTTCTTTCTATCATTAATTCCATTAATCAAAAAACAGAAGAACTGAAAAATATAATTCTCAAATTAAATAATTCTAATATCACTTATTCTTTTAATTTTCAATATATTTTTGATGATATTGGTATCAATATTTTTTCTATCTTTATTTATTCTACAAAAATTGATATTTTATCTTACAAATTTAAACAAAATATTTCTAAAATAAAACATGAAGATATACAATATTTATACAATAACTTTGATTTTGATCATTTAAAAAAAGATATAGATTACTTTAAAGAACTCCAACTATTATTTAAAAAAAAATATATTATAGAACCATTTAACAATAATATTAAAAAATTAAATACATTTATTCCTAAAAAATATAATCGGGAAATTTTAAATTTTCAAATTATATATAATATTCATCTTAATAACATTACTATTACTTTTTACTTTCATCATTTAAATATCAATAATATGAATGAAATAAAAAAATATATCAACACATATTTTTCTGAAATATTATTCTTTTTTAATATAAATACAGAACTTTATATAAATTCAATTTTTGAAGACATGATTGAACAAGATGAACATTCCTACCATAGATCTTCTGATGCAAATGTTATTTTTGAAAAACTTTTACTTTTTGAAAATATCAATTCTTTTTAAATTGTATTAATTGACTATTTACTCTTAATTTGCTATTATTAATACTTAAATACTATATAGAGGTTTTATAATGTCAAAAGATTTTAAAGCTGAATTAACTCAAGTACAAGAACATTTGAAAAATGATTTTGATTGGAAAGATACAAGTATTAATTTTGTGCATGAACGTTGGATTATTGCAGATCTTCAAACAATGACTCCAAAAGAAGCAGCACAATCTCACCATATTCGCTGTCAAAAACTATTTGAATCGGTTAAATCTGAATTCCAATCAAAGCATTCTGCGATGACTCCTTCTGCTGCAAAATCTTATTCCGATCAATATCACTAATATTTTATTTTGTTGACTTATTATATATGTAATGATATAATAAGTCTCTTTTATAAATAAGGGCTTTTTATGACAACTATTTATGTTTTAATCCTAAATGATTCTTCTTTTATGGAAGCCGATATTCGTCGCCCTTTAATTGCTACTACAAATTTAAAACAACTTCAATATCTTGTTGACCGTGTTAAACGTGCAACAACTGATACTCGTTGTGATGCTTCTTTTTATATTGATAAAATAGAATATCAAGGTCGATATGCTCAACATGTATGCTTTATTAATCTTGATTCGTCTGATATGAACTATTCATATCAACATTATGAACATTTAATGATTGAAACACCTAAATCATTAAAAAAACTTGAATCTGAATTGGATAAATTTAAGAAAAAAGATTCGTCTATTTCTTATTCTATTCAATACTTAACTATTTTGCCTTCTTTGTCTTATTCTGATATTAAAGAGTGTTTATCACATATTCACTCTGATTTCTTTCAATTAGAAAAAGACTACTTTAAAAAATTAGATGGTTCCTATTACCAAGAAATGTATTCTCAAGGATTATGATGTATCAAGATATTGAAGAAATTCAAAATATGTTAAAAAGTGATTCTGTTAATCTTCTTTCTATTGAAGAAATAGAAAATATTCTTCCATCTTTCTTAAAAAATCAAAAACAAAAAGAACAAGATATTATCAACTCACTTATTTTACAAGATAATAATCTTACTATTCATCAAGAGATGTTTAAAACAGCCCTTCAAATATCTTTTTTTAATTTTCCTTTTTTAATTTTCTTTGATCAACAATTAAGAGTTAAGCCTCAAAATGATATTATTGATTTCAATCAATTAAATTCATTCAATCAGTCTTTTCAAGCCCTTGAATCATTTATTAATGAAAATAGAGACACTATCATTTTTTTATTTCAAAATATTATTCCTAATTATAAAATAACTGTTTTAAAAAATAAAATTAATTCTTTAATTATTAAAAGAAAAAAAGATTTTATAGAAGACATTATATGTTCTTCTATTACACCTGAATTATTAAATGAACAAATACCAGAACAAATTTTTAGTATTTTTATTAATGACAATGAAGAAATTAAATTCAAACCTCATAATATTAAAATTCAAAAATCTCTTTATTCAAGAAAAAAAATACAATATCTTCTTGATAATGATTATTGCGAAGATGATACACTTATTAATAAAACCGCTTACGAAATTGATATTATTTTTGAAAAAGAGATAAAAGCAATACTTTCAAATAGTACGACAAAATCTTACTTTTCAGATCCTATTGATTATAAAAATCACGTTGAAGAACGAACCAAAGTTATTATTGAACGCTTTGATAGATATAAATCTTCTAAAGAAGAAATTAAAATTTCAATTGATAATTCACCCTATAAAAATATTAATGAATTTACAAATTTAAAATTTTTATCTAAAGATAATAAATTTTTGTCGGTGCATGATATTAAATCATTACCAAACGATATTCAAAAACTTTATGAATATTGTTCTATAAAACAAAATATTAAGGATTTTTAAATGAATCCTTATAATAATCAGAAATTAATCAATAAAAAAAATTTCTTACGAGTTAATATTTTTAATACTTACATCAATCAACCTTCTGAGTTTAATTTATTATTACCTGATATTTTATTTTCATATAATACTTATTTTTTAAGAAGAAATATTTTTTTATTAAAACCTTTTAATCTTTTTAAAAACGGTGAACTTTTTTCTATTGAAAAATATATCTTAGAAAATATTGATAAACGCTCTATAGAACATAAATTGTTGATTGAAGATTTTTATTTTAAATATATTTCAAATAAAAACGAATTTTTAGATTATGTTATTAAAGATAAATATAGAAACTATGATATTGTC
>JACCDS012387454.1_pt1 | contig 21386 bp, 12 predicted proteins | sample 7446441 | NCBI WGS metagenome assembly JACCDS01 (sample SAMN15323445, study PRJNA562643) | freshwater metagenome | isolation source: river surface water | place: USA:Blue River Watershed | collected 2017-08-17 | reverse complement strand
GTCGTCATAGACAAAACTGCTACTGGTCTGACTCAGGGCTGTGCTGCTACTGAGCGCATTGTTGAGGCTGTAAGTGCTTTCGGCACTGCTGCTGATATAGGGGAAACTGCCTCCCCAGCCGCGGGCCTGATTTTGCACTGTATTGGCCGAAGTCGACATCACATAGCCGCCACGCGACTGGGCGGTGCTGCGCGGCATACCGGTAAAAGGCCAATGCTGGTAATAACGGGTTTCGGTCACCACATTGCTTTGTACATCCGTAGTTCTTAAGTGCTCAAACCCAAGCAAACCACGGCCTTTTTTATGCAGCAATAAGCCGCCGTACTCGTAGTCAATCGACAGCGACTGGCTCGGTTTGACTTCAGTACTGGCGCGCGACACTACATAAAAACCACTGCGCGGTGAAAAGTAATCGGAGTTGATGTTGTTGCTGGAGTTGGCACGGAAATACACCGCCGGATTGCTGATATTGCTGTACTGCACCTTGGTTGGCACACCCCAGCTGTTGATAAAGGTATCCACCGTATGGTCATTGATGCCGGAGCGGCTGTTGGCAAAAATGTTCCAGCCAGAATCGTCCGAGGCGGTCAGCAATTCGAGTTTATTGTCGGCATTGACGTCGGCAAACTGAATAGCCGCATTGGCGGTAAAATTAAAAACCCCTCTGGTTTCAAAAATGATTTTGCCAGGGTTGGTGTGGGGTCTCGATAGCACAATACTCCAACTGGACAAAGTCGTTGGGCTCAGCATATCGGTACGGCCATCACCATTTAAATCCAGGAAGTAAGTCAACCCAAGACGTTCGTCTGGTGTCGAGAAGCTGGATGCTTCAACAAAGGCTAATGTCTTACCGTCAGATAAACGGTAATACCAGGATGTCCCGATCCGGAACATGAGATCGGAATAACCATCCCCGTTTAAATCAACCGGGCGCAGATCTTTCGCTGAGGTCCCCAGCCCCAGACTCTGGACATAGGTGCTGCCATTGGAGATAAAAAGCCGCCATTCAGTTAAGTCGACCCAAGTCCGGCGTTCATACGCACATTCCTCTTGAGTCATCCGGGGCCGACCAGAGCAAATACCATCCACGACGTACACCATGATGTCGGTCTTGCCATCACCGTTCACATCAAAGACGGCTGAGTTTTTCAGTTCTGACTTGATCGAATGCATACCATCTGGAAATGCTGCGGTGATTTTATTGGTCGTCCCTGCGTCAGTCGCCGCACTAAAACCATTATGCATGGCTCCCGTCATGCCGAGATTTCGATAAACCTTGAAATTACCATTCACCATAAACAGGATGTCTTCCAGACCATCCCCATCAATATCAACAACTTGTGACTTTCCCTCCAGCCCTGTCGCCAGCCGTCCTGTATTGATCACAGTGTAAGTTGTGGACATGACAATATCCGGGCAAACATAGCCGGGCGAAGACTGAGGCTGGCAGCTTTGGACTGTCGATGCAGCCGGCTGATAAGTCATCACATGCCAGTTCGACGTTTCGTTGTCAGCCACCAACAGATCACGTAAGCCATCGCCGTTGTAATCGATGGTTTTGGCAAATTGCTTTTTAGTAACGCCTACATTTGACAGCACCACTTCTGAGTTATAGTCCATCGTGCTGTTACCAAGCCGCAGCCGCCAGTTGTTGCCGCTGGGGTAAACCATGTCCGCGTAGCCGTCGCCATTGATATCCAGGATTTGCTGATAAAACCGCTCAACTGAGCTGCCCTTCTTGGCCGATGTTGTATTAAAAGGGGCATAGGAATCGGTCGTGGCTTCTGGCCAACATTCTCCATTGACACAGACAGTCTGTACTCCTGAGGGACTGGGCGCTGGTTTGTTCCACTGCAGGCTGACGGCCGGGTAACATAGCGCTGCGGTGCTGTTTGTGCATTCCTGCAGCGCGGTCAGATAGTTTTTCTCTTCCAGCACGTCAGATTCTGCATATTGCAGCTGGTAATAGCGGTATTGCTGGTTGTCCTGATACACCGTCACGCTGTCGAGAATTTTGGTCAGGCTCACCGGATGCCCGGCCTGAAAGCCAATCCGCTGCTTTTTATTATCACGGTAGTTAAACACCACTTTGGCAAAAGGTGCGCGGGTTGGCCGGCCGGTGTAGTGCACTTCGGTCAGATAATGCTCACCTTTTTGCTGGTCTTCGGCGTATTTGAACAGGATGTAGTTGCCTTTGACATCTCGGATGGCTTTAAGCGCCCACAGTCTGGGCGTGGTCTGGCCGTTGAGTTCAAACACTGCATCAGCGGCACTTTCTGGGATGCCGCTGGCGTTGAACAGGCTCAGTGCCAGGCTTTGATTGCGATCATCGGTGCCGCTGACTTGCGCCACATCGCCGTAATAATGAATTTCGCCGGCTTTGGTCTCAACGGTGTACGCTTTTGGCCCCTGCGTGGTGCTGCCATGCGGTTTGACTTTGACGAAACTGTCCAGCTCCGTGTGGTAAATGACGTCCGCCGCCCAATAAGTGCTGTCTTCTTCGCCAAGGTCGGAACTGCCAGTCTTGCTCAGTAATCGCTGCCCGTTGAGGCATAGCCGGTCACTGGCCGTGAAAGACACATTGCCCTGCAGATTGTCAGACGCGATACTTTTTGGGCAGCGGCTGATGACAGAAGTGCCGCTCAAACTCCAGCCAGTTCCCAGATACCCTTCCCCGGCCATACTGCTATAACTAAAGCCCAGTTGTGGCTGCACGCCGGCAATGCCAGCAGGCAGGTTGAGGCTGACCTGATACGTGGCGGCGCCGGATTCGTCGACCCTGAATTCGCCAGCGGTCATGCCAACCGCCAGCTGGCCCGGCGTGGTAAAGGCGGCACGCCGGACAGGGCCGCCGCCGCTTTCGTAGCGCTCAAAATCTGACACAATTTCAGCGATGCCGTCGCCGTCTTCATCGACCAGCCGGTAGGTCGCCATCGCTTCGGCCATGCTGTAGCCCTGGGCGGCAAATAAGGTGGCTTCGCCGGTCAGGTTTTCCAGTTTAATGTAAGGCGTGAGCTGGTCATGCAGCACCAAAAACGCATCCAGCATGCCGTCGCCATCCAGGTCGGCAAACTGCAAGTCCCGCACTTGTCCGTGGCCTTCGGTCAGCTTCAGCTGCGCCCATTCGGCTTCGCTCAGCACCTGCATTTGCCAGACACCGTCTTTTTCGAACACTTTCAGCAAGCCGTTTTTTGGCCGGACCTGCAGGGGCACCGACGGGGCTTTACGCACCAGCGTGAACTGCCGGGGCGCCATCAGATAGATGTTCCCCTGCGGATCACTGAATATTTTATAGCCGTTGTAGGAGGCGGCCTGGACCGGCATCATCAGCAGCGAAAACAAACAAACCACAGCGCAAAACATGTGCTTCAACATTCAGTGTTCCTTTTTCATATCCGTATGAAAGCAGCAAACGGCCGGGCTGCCGCTTGCTGACACATTAGTGTTTACAACTCAGTTCAGAACTTTAAAGCCATCGAAGGTCGGGGCATTGTCCTGATTGCTGCACTGCTCGCTGATGTCAAAGCGCACTTTTTTGTTAGCAAAAAAAGCAGCGGTGAGCAGGGACAGCACCGCATCGGCATTTTTGTCGTTCAGCGCATTAAATTGCAGTGTGTTGGACGAGCAACCACGGCCACCGACCGGCTCGCCATTGATTTCAACCGAACAGATGCCTTTGTCCTTCAGGCAGCCGATATTGACGAGATTGCGATCTACAGTTTCTGCGGCCTGCAGCGGGGCAGCTACCAGCAAAACGCCCAATAGCGACATAAACGCATACACATATTTAACCTTAACCATCATCAGATCCCTCTAAATGTTTATTAATGGTTAATATATGTTTGCTTATATTTTTGCTTTTTCAAGCCAATTATTCACATTTAAATAATAAATACGATACCGCCAGCCCTGACCTGGCGAAAACCAGCATTTGCGGACCAAGTGCGCAAAGCCGGGAGCAGGTTAATGGGTTTGAGAAACAGGGGTATTTCAGGCCGGAGCCGGCAGGTTCAGTACCAGTGGGTTCCAATAGTCGTGGTGCAGATGATTTTTGAGGAAGACCGCTTTGGGTTCCCGCTGCGGTCAATAACGATAGGTTGAGGTGGATTTCGCTTCACGATATCCACCCTGGCAAGACAATAAACTATGCGAAAGCCCCTGCTCCATGCAGCCCCAATTCGCATCGACAACGTTATTCGTTCACCGCCACCGCATCAAACTGTTCGCCGCGCGAACAACGATATTCTTTCGGCGTCTGGCCAAAATGGCGCTTAAACACGGCGTACATATATTGCAGCGACGGATAACCGCAGATATTGGCGATTTCGACCGGGTTGACCTGAGTGTCAAGCAGCATTTTGCAGGCGCGGGACAACTTTTGGTTATGCAGTTCGGTATGGATGGAATGGCCGCGTTCCTGCCGGAAACGCTGCTCAAGGTTGGAGCGGGAGATCCCGACAAAATCAGTCACCTGCTCGACTTTCACTCCGCGGGTGGCATTGCGGCGGATGTAGTGCATCGCCTGGATGACATAAGGGTCGCGCAGTGCCTTGAAGTCGGTCGACTGACGGGACGCCACGCCAACCGGCGGCACCACAATGCGTCTGTGGCCAACATCGATGTTGTTGAGCTGCGTGTGCAACAACTTGGCGGCCTGATAGCCCATCTCAAAGCAGCCCTGAGTGACCGAACTTAAACTGATGCGGCTTAAATAACGGGCGATATCGTCGTCATCAATGCCGATAATGGCGATATTGTCCGGCACTATGATGCCAACGTGCTCGCAAGCCTGCAGCAGGTGGCGGGCGCGCGAATCGGTCACGGCAATGATGCCAATAGGTTTAGGCAGCGATTGGATCCAGTCAGTCAGCCGGTTCATGGCATATTGCCAGGTTTCAGGCCTGGTGCAGTGGCCCTGATAAATCTGGCAGTCATAACCGTCTTTGGCGGTCAGCTTGCGAATGGCGTCTTCGCGCTCCCGCGCCCAGCGGTGATTTTCATCGACCGGCACACTGTAAAAAGCGAAGCGGTCCAGCCCTTTGCGTTTCAGATGTTCGTAAGCGGCCTGCACCAGGCCAAAGTTGTCGGTCGCCACGTAAGGCAGTGCCGGGTAATCCTGCGGGTTACTGTAAGAACCGCCCACGCCGACAATCGGTTTGTTGACACCCGCCAGCGCGCGCTGGATGTTCATGTCATCAAAATCAGCAATGATGCCGTCGCCGCCCCATTCGTGGATATGTTCAAGACGACACAAAAAGTCTTCTTCCAGATACACGTCCCAATCCACTTTGGACGATTGCAGGTAGTGCCCAATCCCTTCAATCACCTGTCGGTCATACACTTTATTTGCGTTAAACAGCAAGGTAATGCTGTGTTTTGCCTTGAACATAATTCCACCGTCTTTATCTTTTTTGTTTATCAGTAAAATCGCCTAATCCGTGAGCAACTATAGACTGCAACCGATGGTTGCGGAAACAACAAAATATAATTCGACAGCAAATTATGAATTTTCATAATTGCTGGTCCGGCCTGCGTCGCCAAGCATTAGGAGTTCTGTGCCGGCTGCTGACAATGCTGGCGCATTCCGGCTCCTGGTGACAGACAGCCGCAGACACAACAGGCCACAACAGAAGGCGCAGCGGTTTATGTATTTAGGTATTGATTTAGGCACTTCGGGGATCAAAGTCATCCTGCTGGATAACAACGGCAAGGTGCAGGACAGCGCATCCGCTGAGTTTAGCGTCAGCCGGCCGCAGCCGCTGTGGTCTGAGCAGGACCCGGCGCTGTGGTGGCAAGGGCTGCAGCAATGTCTCAGCACTTTGCAAAGCCGGCAGCCACTTGGTGAAGTGAAGGCAATTGGGCTGGCCGGCCAGATGCATGGCGCCACCCTGCTCGACAACAATCATCAGGTGATAAGACCGGCCATTTTATGGAATGACGGCCGCAGTTTTGCCGAATGTCAGCAGCTCAGCGCCAAAGTGCCAGCCCTCAGTGACATCACTGGCAACCTGGCGATGCCGGGTTTTACTGCACCCAAGCTGTTATGGTTGCGCAATCATGAGCCAGAAAACTTCGGCCGCGTCGCCATGGTGCTGCTGCCAAAAGACTATTTACGTTTTTGCTTAAGCGGCGATTTTGCGTCGGATTTATCCGATTCCGCCGGCACTTTGTGGCTGGATGTGGCGAGACGCGACTGGAGCGACGAGCTGCTGTGCGCCTGCGGCCTCAGCCGCAGCCAGATGCCGAAATTGTATGAAGGCAATCAGATCACCGGTTATTTGAGCAGTACGCTGGCTGCACGTTTTGGCATGCAGCCGGTGCCCATTATTGCAGGCGGCGGCGACAATGCCGCCGGTGCTATTGGCGCCGGTATTATCGCGCCGGGCCAGGCTATGTTGTCGCTCGGCACTTCCGGTGTGTATTTTGCGGTAAGCCCGGGGTTTGCCGCCAATCCAAAGTCGGCGGTGCACAGTTTTTGCCACGCCTTGCCAGACCGCTGGCACCTGATGTCGGTAGTGCTGAGCGCCGCCAGCGCCTTGCAGTGGTATGCCGATCAAATCGCCGGCCAAAAAGTGCCGGCGCTGCTGGCTGAGCTTGAACTGCAAGCGCCGGACCTGGCCACCGCGCCGCTGTTTTTGCCTTATCTTTCAGGCGAGCGCACGCCGCATAACAACCCAAATGCCCAGGGCGTCTGGTTTGGTCTGACCCACGCCAGCAACCGCGCCGCGCTGACTTATTCAGTGCTGGAAGGTGTCAGTTTTGCCCTGGCGCAAGGCGCCGATGCTCTGCACCAGAGTGGGCTGGTACCGGACGATATCAGCCTGATCGGCGGCGGCGCCCGCAGCCCCTATTGGCGTCAGTTGCTGGCCGATGTGCTGAACCGGCCGCTTAGTTTCCGCGAAGGCGGTGAAGTGGGCCCGGCACTCGGAGCGGCGCGGCTGGCCCAGCTCGCCATACAGCCAGAACGCAGCCTGTCTGACATTTGCCCGCCGCCGCCGCTGGTCAGTCAGCATCAACCGGATCCACAGCGTCATGCCTTGCTGCAAGGGCGCTACCAGCGTTTTCTGGCGCTCTATCAGGCGCTGACGCCGCATTTCGGTTAAAGCCGGCGAACCGCAGAGCCGGCGCTGCTGTTGGAGGGCGCCGGCTCAGTTTCTTTTGTGGCCCGGCAGCTCTGGCGGCGCCGCGGCTTTGGTTGAACAGTGTCTTTTACCGATGAGTGTGCCTGTCGCTCAGTGTGCCTGCCTCTCAACGCACTTCTTTCCCAAGGCACTTGCCTCCTAAAGCACTTGTCATTCAGAGCACTTGCCTCTCAGAGCACTGGTCGTTCATAGCACGGGTCGCCGAGCGCAGTCTCTCGCTGACTGCGGCAGGCCCACCGCGCATTGTGACGGTGAAAAACCGCCATTCACCGCAGCCCGTCACCAACCAGCGCCCGCTTGATGAAAAGCACAAAATCGCTCTGAAAAAACATAATTGTGAGAATGCCGGCCAATGCCCAACATGACAGCATCAGCCTTAATTGATACCAAGCAGGAGAGCAGTGTGGCTCAGTATTTCGACGACATTCAGCAAATCGCCTTTGAAGGCGCCGACAGCACCAACGCGCTGGCCTTTAAACATTACAACGCCAATGAAAAAGTACTGGGCAAAACCATGGCCGAGCATCTGCGCCTGGCCGCCTGTTACTGGCATAACTTCTGCTGGAACGGGCAGGATGTGTTTGGTCAGGGCACTTTTGGCCGGCCTTGGCTGGAAGCCGGTGACGCCATGGAGCGTGCCCGCCAGAAAGCCGATGTGGCCTTTGAATTTTTCCAGAAGCTGACCATTCCGTATTACTGCTTCCACGATGTGGACGTAGCGCCGGAAGGCCAGAATATCCGTGAATACATCAACAACTTTGCCGCCATGACCGACGTGCTGGAACGCAAACAAAGCGAGACCGGCGTCAAGTTGCTGTGGGGCACCGCCAACCTGTTCAGCAATCCGCGTTATGCCGCCGGCGGCGCCACCAACCCGAACCCGGAAGTGTTCGCTTACGGCGCTACCCAAGTGTTTCACGCGATGAATGCTACCAAGCGTTTAGGCGGTGAGAACTACGTGTTGTGGGGCGGCCGTGAAGGCTATGAAACGCTGCTCAACACTGACCTGCGTCAGGAGCGCGAGCAACTCGGCCGTTTTATGCAGATGGTGGTCGAGCACAAACATAAAATCGGCTTTAAAGGCACCCTGCTGATTGAGCCTAAGCCACAGGAGCCGACCAAACATCAATACGATTACGACTCCGCCACTGTGTATGGTTTCCTCAAGCAATATGGCCTGGAGAAAGAATTCCGCGTCAATATTGAAGCCAACCACGCCACACTCGCCGGTCATTCGTTCCACCATGAAGTGGCGACGGCCATTTCGCTGGGCATCTTTGGCAGCATCGACGCCAACCGCGGCGACGCGCAAAACGGCTGGGATACCGACCAGTTCCCCAACAGCGTGGAGGAACTCAGTCTGGTGATGTACGAAATCCTCAAAGCCGGCGGTTTCTCTACCGGTGGTTTTAACTTCGACGCCAAACTGCGCCGCCAAAGCGTAGACCGTTACGACCTGTTCCACGGCCATATCGGCGGCATGGACCACCTGGCACTGGCGCTGAAAAAAGCCGCCAAACTGCTGGAGAACGATTTCCTCGGTCAGGCGGTGGCCAAGCGTTACGCCGGCTGGAGCGCGCCGCTCGGCCAGGCTATTTCACAAGGCGAGCATTCGCTGCAATCTCTGGCTGATCTGGTGCAACAGCAGCAGTTCAGTCCACAACCGGTCAGTGGCCGTCAGGAGCTGCTGGAGAACCAGGTCAATCTGGTGCTGTATCGTTAACCCTGAATCCTGTGTGTGGATTTACTCCCATTGCCCGGCTTTGCCGGGCTTTTTTTGCTGGCAGGTTTGGTGCGGCTGGTTTGGTGCGGCTGGTTTTTTGTACCTGCGGTATTGGCGCGAACAACGCAGGCCGCCAAACGAGCTCCCGGCGACCAGCCTGCCGGGATGGCTGACTTGTTGCAAAAAAGTTCATCATAGTTAAACTGGCGCCCTCATCAACCACCACAGGCGCAGCCCATCTGAGGTTGCCGGTGGTCTCCTTGCCGGCCGCACGCCGGATAACTCAGGAAATTCCCGATGAAAGTTGTCGTTATCGCCGCAGTCCTGCTGCTGGCAGGATGCAGCGCATCTCAGCGCGTCAAATCACCGGCTCAGGCTGTCACTTATTCAGATACAATGGAAATCATCCGCAGTGCCGCCCAAGTTGCGCCTTCAGGGGTTGCCGGGGAATACATCCTGCCCATCAAAGCGGCTGCCAGGCAAGGGGCCGTGGTCTATCTCAATACCGAACTGGACTATCGCGATCAACGCGCGGTAACCGTCTCGATCCACCCGCGGCTACAGGCCGCTTTACAGGCCCGTTACGGCGCGCCGGCGCAAGAGTTCTTTGTCGGAAAATCTGTCGCCGTGACCGGAGAGGCACAACGGGTGACCATCTATTTCATCTCGCAGGGCAGACCCACTGACAAATATTATTATCAGACGCATATTCAGGTGACCGAGCTGTCGCAGCTCCGGCTGCTGGATATCGCGCCCTGAACTGACCCTTTTAAGGCCGGCTCAGCCAATAGTGGATCCGCGCGACAAAGGCCTGACCGGGCCTGGTGAAATGAAACGGAAAGCTTTTCTGGTTTGGCGAGTCGGGGAAAAACTGTGGCTCCAGACAGACACCTTGTCTGGGTGCAAAGGGGCTGCCCAGATGATCGCCGGTATAAAGCTGCAGGCCCGGATAGTCGGAACAGACCGCCAGTTTCAGCGCGCCGTCCGGGCTTAACAACTCCGCGGCTGGCTGCTGCAAATTGCCGTGCACGACAAAATTATGATCAAGCATCTGGTCAGCCAGCGGGCGTAACTGATTGAAATCAAAAACAGTACCCTGCACTTTACGCAGCTCGCCAGTCGGAATGTTGTCCGCATCCACCACCGCATAGTGTGCTGCATCAAGCCGCAGCTGATGCTGGTTAATGCTGTTGTGCTGTTCAAGACTGCTGTGCTTTTGTATAGCGCTTTGCTTTTCTATACCGCTTTGCCTGACCGCCGCATCCGCCGGCCAGCCCGCCAGATTAAAATAGGGGTGTAAAGTTGGCCCCAGCAAAGTGGCTTTGCTGCTGCTGGCGTCAATCCGCACCGCCAGCAGAGACTGAGTTGCTGACGGGGCGCTCAGCTGATAGCTGATACGCAGCAACACCGGGCCGGGATAGCCGCCCTGCCCGTCCGGCACTTCCGTCACCAGCACCAGCTTGTGCGGGTTTTGTTCCAGCACCTGCCACTGCAAGCGGTGCAACCCCAGGCTGCCGCCATGCAGATGGTGGCGGCCTTCGTTTTGTTCCAGTTGCACTTTGACGCCATCGAGCATAAAAGCGCCACCACCGACCCGGTTGGCATAGGGCCCCACCAAAGCACCGAGGTAATAAGGGTCTGCCGCAACATCGGCTGGCGACGGATAACTCAACAAGATATCGCGCGGCTGGCCGTCCGGTTCAGTGGCTAACAAGGTTGACCACTGCGCCAGCACTGCGCCCTGGCTGAGCACCGTCACCACGTCACCATGGGCATTGGTCAGCTGAAAAGATTGAATCGCAGGCAAGGCTTTGGCAGGTGCAGACATCACAGACTCCGGTCACTGAAAAACTAAAGCTAGCGCTCCTACCGCCTGAAATGTATGACTTTTGTTGATGATGCCGTTATGGAATTTACTTGCCGGCCGGACAAATCAGGCCTCGATTCTGCAGCACGCCGACCAGGCCGCTTTGTCGCGCCGTAAGCCATGGCTGAGCGCAGCAATACGACGCTGGACGCCGCCGCTGACACGCTGAGCGCAGCCGCAAGACAGCAACCGCTGAAAGCCTTGCTGGACACAGGTCTCCAGCCATCTGGCGTTTAAAGAAAGACCAAATTTGAAACAAAAACATTGCTTTTATTGACGAAGCATGTTTTTGTAGCAAGTCAAGGGTTAACATGCTTTTTCACAATTCAAGGACATAAAGATGTTAAAACAAGCCAGCTGTGTACTCGCCGCCTTGCTGCTCGCAGCCTGCCAACAGACCGAAGCCCCCGCGCCAGCCACAGCCAAAACCAATAGCACTGCGCAGACCACGGATATCAAAGTCGCCAGCAATGATGACGAGAATAAAGTGATCTGCGAGAAAAGCCGCGAGATGGGCACTTTTATCAAGTCAAAGCGTTGCCGCACGAAAGGGCGCATCGAAGCCGAACGCAAAGATGCCCAGGAAATGATGGAAGGCATCCGCAGCAACAGCCAGGCGATCCCTGTCGATCTCTGATGTGGTATCTTTTGCCGCGCACAACCACGGATGGTAAGCGCTGCAGGCAAAAAACAGTTTGGTTCTGCCGCGAACCGACAACCGCCTGATGCACCACAACTGATTCACAGTATGCCATGAGTCTTGCTGCCGCCCAGCCAGCACCTGCTGACGGCCCGGCAGACACGGCCACCTGCATCGCCCGCCACAATCTGCCAGCCGCATCCGCTTTAAAAGCACTTTTGTCCGCAGCAATGGCGTCTCCGCGATATTCTTTATCCTGGTGGGGTCAGCCCCAGCGTATTGTTGCAGCGCTGGCTATCGGGCCCTGATACAGGCCATGCCAAAAACCAAAGGAGCAAAGATGCGGGCAAACCCAGGCTGGCGACCACAGCGCGCCGCACTATTCTGGCTGTCTCTGGCTGTTTATAGCGCGAAAACCTTTGCACTTTGCACAGGCCAGCCACTGTCGGTTGAGCAAGAGTGGGCGGCCAGCCATTGGGTGCTGACCGGTGTGGTGAAAAACCAGCGGGACATCACTGAGCCGGATGACCCGCAAGGCGTTGCTGCAACGATTTATCAGATTGAAATCAATCAGTTGTTTAAGGGCAAAGTGCCAGCAGCAGACCAGACGCCGGCGTCCATCAGCATTCACTCCGAGAACACCTCCAGCCGAATCGTGCTGGAAACCGGACAACAGTACCTGCTGTTTGTACGAAGCGACGCTGAATATCATTATGTAGACGCCTGCGGCTATTCCGGCTTGTCAGCCAAGCGGCAGGCGGTCTTGCAGGAACTCAGGCAATACACCAATCCATAACAGCGGCAGACGCCACGCCTGCCGCTTTTATTCGACCTTTATTGCATATCTTCCAGCTCAGTGCCTTTGGTTTCATGCACCATCTGCAGCACAAAGCCAATCGACAGCAGCGCGCCGAGCGCATACAGGCCATAAGCCCCGGCCAGGCCAATACCGGTTAACAGCAGCGGAAAGGTCATAGTGATCAGGAAATTGGCCAGCCACTGTGCCAGACCACTGACCGCCAGCCCCACCCCACGGATTTGGTTCGGGAACATCTCACCGAGCATTACCCACATCACCGGGCCCCACGACAGGTTAAAAAAGAACACATAAGCATTGGCGCTGACCAGCGCCAGCGTGCCCTGCTCACCCAGCTGCAGATTGCCGCTGGCGTCGGTGCCGGCATTGGCAAAAGCCCAAACCATCAGCGCCAGCGTCACTGTCATGCCAACAGAACCCCATAACAACAAAGGCTTACGGCCGATGCGGTCAATCACCAGCAAGGTAATGATACAAGCGGCAATACTGATGCCGCCGCTGATCACATTGATCATCAGCGCGTCAGATTCAGAAAAACCCACCGCCTGCCAGAGCACTGCGCCGTAATAAAACACCACATTGATGCCCACCAGTTGCTGAAAAGTGGCCAGACCCAAACCGACCCACACCAGCCGGCGCACTTTTTTGCCGCGGCCATCGGCGCTTGTTTCCAGCAAATCACTCATTTTCGGCTGATGGTCAGCCGCCAGCGACTGACGAATATCCTGCAGTTTGGCCTGTGCCACCACCTGACCAAATAACTGCGTCAGCACAGCGCCGGCTTGCTGATGCCGGCCCTTCAGCACCAGAAAACGTGGGCTCTCCGGGATAAAAAACAGCAGCAATAAAAACAGCAGCGCCGGAAATAATTCCATCCAGAACATCCAGCGCCAGGCTTCATAACCCCACCACCACACAGACGTGGAAGCGCCCGCCACTTCCGCCAGCACGTAATTGCTGACAAATGCCATAAAAAGGCCAAAGATGATGGCAATTTGCTGAATAGTAGTGAGCATGCCGCGACAATGCGCTGGCGCCACTTCGGCGATGTAAGCCGGCGTGATCACAGACGCCGCACCAACCGCCAGGCCGCCCAGAATGCGGTAAATGACAAATTCCAGCGAGCCGTCCGCCACACCAGAACCCCAGGCACTGACGATAAAAAACACCGCCGCCACCAGCAAAATAGCGCGCCGGCCATAAGTATCTGCCAACCGGCCGGCAAAAAAAGCGCCAAACGCACAACCGAGCAACATGCTGGCGACGTTAAAACCGGTGCCCACCGACGCCGACTGAAACGCCTGCTGCAAACCGTCGACGGTGCCGTTGATCACGCCACTGTCAAAGCCAAATAAAAAGCCGCCAATGGTCGCGACGGCAGTGATGAACAGGATAAACACCTGATTGTTAGCGGCCATGGGTTGGCCGGCTTGCTGCGAGGTTGCTGTCATTTTCCCTGTGTCTCTGTGGTGGCCTTTGCCAGCGCCTGTTGTTGTCGTTTGTCATGGTGCTTTGTTGCATTGTTTTATCGTATTGGCCCGGTGTTTGTCTGCCGGTGTTTTTTTCAGCATAAATTTTCTTTCGCAGCAAAACAGCTGCCCTGTGAAAAAAGATAAATCTTTCAGGACATTCCGTTAGCCCCAACCGGCGAGTGTCGTTGTAAGGTACAGTGACGAGCGGTACCACCGGCCAGCCATAGCCGCAGCGCCACTCCACAAAAAAGATAACGCCCAGGATGGCGGCGAAACCAAACCGACAGGGTAACATTTGATGCAACAACACAGTCATGCCGCTGCCAGCTCGCAAAGCCATGCAGCTGCCGGCCCCCACAACGCTGCAGCTGCCGACGCAGGCAACGCAGGTGCGGCCAATCACAGTCAGCAGCAGGCCGACCATAAACTCAGTGTCCGCGAAAAAATCGGCTACAGCCTCGGCGACCTCGCCGCCAACCTGATTTTTCAGACCTTGATGACCTTTCTGGCGTTTTTTTACACCGACGTCTACCAGATTGAACCGGCCGCCGCCGCCACTATTATTTTTGCCGGTGGCTTAATTGGCGCCTGCTTTAACCCGGTGATGGGCATCATTGCCGATCGCACCCAAAGCCGTTTTGGCAAGTTCCGGCCGTGGATTTTGTGGACCTCTGTCCCTTTTGGCATCATCGCGCTGGCTGCTTTCAGCACACCGGCGTTCAGCCCGGAAGGAAAAATCCTTTACGCATTTTGTACTTACGTATTGCTGGTGCTGGTGTATTCGGCCAACAACCTGCCGTATTCGGCGCTGAGCGGCGTGCTGACCGGCAATATGGCCGAGCGCAACAGCCTGTCGGCTTACCGCTTTGTCGCTGTGATGGTGGCGCAGTTTATTATTCAGGCGCTGTTGCTGCCGCTGGTGCTGTTGATGGGCGATGGCGACAAAGCGGTCGGTTTTGAAAAAACCATGACGCTGTTTGCCTGCGTCGGGGTGTTGTGTTTCCTCATCACTTTTTTCACCACCCGCGAGCGGGTGCAAAGCATCAGCAGCGCGCGCTCCAGCGTCCGGCAGGACCTGGCCGATCTGGTACAGAACAAACCCTGGGCCATCATGCTGGCGATCACCGTGCTGGTGTTCATCACGCTGGCACTGAAAGGCGGCACTTACATTTATTATTTTGAACATTATCTGCAGGAAGCCGCCATCGCCGCATTTTTGCAGGACATCGGCTTTCACCGCTTTATGGCAGCGCTCAATGCGGGCCTGACCGGTCTGGGGCTGACCCGCTTCAGTTGGCCGGAAGACCCGGCCACCTCAGGCTTTAGCCTGTTTAATGCCGGCGGCATTATTTGCATGATCATCGGCATTGGCTTTTCCAAACCGCTGGCTGACCGCTTTGGTAAACGCAATGTGTTTGCCGCGGCGCTGCTGGTCTCTACCTTGTTTATCCTGGCGTTTTATGTGCTGCCGCCCGACGCCATTGGGCTGGTATTCCTCGCGCAGATTCTGCATGGCTTTTTTTACGGCATCACCATTCCGCTGCTGTGGGCGATGATTGCCGACGTCGCCGACTACTCCGAATGGAAAAACCACCGCCGCGCCACCGCCATTATTTTTTCGGCGATGATTTTTGGCCTGAAACTGGGGCTGTCGATTGGCGGCGCTTTAGTGGCGGCTATTCTGGCGCAGGTAGGTTATGACGCCAGCCTCGCCAGCCAAAGCGCTGAAACGGTCAACGGCATCCGGCTGGCGGTCAGCTTATACGCTGCACTGCCGTTTTTACTGGCCGTCGCCGGGATTTGCTTCTATCAAATCAACAAACAACAGGAAAGCCTGATTGAGCGCGAGCTGAGTGCCCGCCGTGCGCATCAGGCCGCTCCCCACGACAGCAACGGAGTCTGAGATGTCGGAATATAGCCCAACACAACTGGCGGAACTGCAGCAAAAGGCCATTTCACAGCCGCTGGTCAGCCACATTTATACGGCCGATCCGTCGGCCCATGTGTTCAACGGCCGCATTTATCTGTATCCGTCGCATGACATTGACGCCGGCATTCCTTTTAACGACAACGGCGACCACTTTGGCATGCAGGATTACCACGTGCTGTCGATGCCCGGGCCGGACGGCCCGGTGACCGACCACGGCGTGGCGCTGCATGTCAAAGATGTGCCCTGGGCAGCGCGACAAATGTGGGCACCGGACGCCACCGAGAAAGACGGCCGCTATTACCTGTTTTTTCCGGCGAAAAAAGCCGACGGTATTTTTCAAATTGGGGTGGCCGTGGGCGATGATCCGGCCGGCCCTTTTACCGCCCAGCCCAACCCCATTGCCGGCAGTTATTCGATAGATCCGGCGGTATTTGCCGACGCCGACGGTGCTTATTATCTGTATTTTGGCGGCATCTGGGGCGGCCAGCTGCAGCACTATCGCGACAACCAATACGACGCCGGCTATCAGGAACCGGCCGACGATGAACCCGCGCTGGGGCCCCGGGTGGCGCGTCTTCGCGACGACCTGCTGGAACTGGCCGAACCGGTGCGCGAAATCGTCATTCTGGACGAACAGGGCGCGCCGCTCAAAGCCGGCGACCATGACCGGCGCTTTTTTGAAGCGCCCTGGCTGCATTTTTACAACGGCAAATACTATTTCTCTTATTCAACCGGCAACAGCCACTACCTCTGCTATGCCACCGGCGACAGTCCTTATGGGCCCTTTACTTATCAGGGCCGCATTCTGGAACCGGTGGTCGGCTGGACCACCCACCATTCCATCGCCGAATTTGCCGGCCAGTGGTACCTGTTTTACCACGACTCGATTTTATCCGGCGGCGTGACGCATTTGCGCTCGGTCAAGATGACGCCGCTGCAGCATGACGCCGGGGGCCGTATTCAGACCATCCGGCCTTATCGCGACGAACAGGTCTGAACATGACGCGCCGGCCCCGAACACTGGCATTGACGAGCCGGCATTGACGAACCGGTAAGCAGCGGTGCTGTGCGGCATCGCTGACTGGCGTCGCATCCAACCGCCGTCGCACGGATGACGCCTGAGCCAATGCCCCTTGCAGAGCGACTCACAGGAGACTTGCATGACCCAGCCTTTACGACGAAAAGCCGCCGCCGCCCTGTCGGCCAGTTTGCTCAGTATCAGTCTGACCACTGCCGCCGCCGACGCCTCCGCTGAAAACCCGGCGCAACACCCCGCCGCGTCTGCTGGCAAGCCACCGGCCAGCGCACCTTATCTGAACGCCCGACTGCCGGTCAGCGCCCGGGTCGACGATTTGCTCGAACGGATGACGGTCGAGGAAAAAGTGGCGCAGCTGCTGACCTTGTGGCACCAGCGCCGCCAGATGGAAGACAGTGAACTGAAGTTTGTGCCGGCCAAAGCCGCGCAGCTGATGCCGCATGGTATCGGCCATATTGGCCGGCCCAGCGAATTTAAAAGCGCCCGTCAGGCCGCGGAATTTAACAATGCGCTGCAGCGCTGGCTGAAACAGCACACCCGGCTCGGCATTCCGGCTATCACGCATGAAGAAGCGCTGCATGGTTATGCCACTTTTGACGCTACCAGTTTTCCGCAGGCCATTGCGCTTGCCAGCAGCTGGTCGCCGGCCGACCTCAAACAGATGTACGCTTTAGTGGCCCGTGAGATGCGCGCCACAGGCGCCAACTGGGCCCTGACGCCGGTGCTGGACATTGGCCGCGACGCGCGCTGGGGCCGCATTGAAGAAACCATGGGCGAAGACCCTTACTTAATGTCGGCGCTCGGCGTCGCGTCGATTGAAGGCTTTCAGGGTGAACCCGGCCAGGGCACCGACTGGCCCTTTGCCGCCGACAAAGTAGTCGCCACGCTCAAACATCTGACCGGCCACGGTCAGCCCGCCGCCGGCGTCAATATTGCGCCAGCCGCGATGGGGCCGCGCGAGCTGCGCGAAATTTTCCTGCCGCCTTTTGAAGCGGCTGTACGGCTCAGTCAGGCCGCCAGCATCATGGCCTCTTACAACGAAATTGACGGCGTACCGTCACACGTCAACGGCCCTCTGCTGAACGGCATCGCGCGCGGCGAATGGGGGTTTCAGGGCGCGGTGGTCAGTGATTATTTCGCGATTCAGGAATTAAGCGGCCGCCATCAGCTGTTTGCCAGTGAACGCGCCGCCGGTGTCGCCGCGCTTAAAGCCGGTGTCGATATGGAAACGCCGGACCCACGCGCTTTTAAAGATCTGGCTGGCGCGCTCAAAGCCGGCGAGCTGACCCAAGCCGAGCTGGACCAGGCCGTGCGGCGGGTGCTGACGTTAAAATTCCGTTTGGGGCTGTTTGAGCAGGCCGAAGTGGACGCCAGCCTGGCCGAAGCACAAGTCGGCAATGCGCAAGGCGCGCTGCTTGCGCAGCAACTGGCAGAAAAAGCCGTGGTGCTTCTGAAAAACGACGGCACCTTGCCACTTACCCGAAGCAAAATCAAAACTTTAGCCGTGATAGGCCCGCATGCCGATGAAACGCTGCTCGGCGGTTACAGCAGTATTCCGCGTCGCACAGTGCCGATTCTGACAGGCCTGCAGCAGTTGCTGGCCGGCGAGGTCAACGTCAAATTTGCCCGCGGCGTTTATCTCACCGCGCCGCTGCCAACCGCCAGCGACCAGGCTGCTGCGGTTGATGCGACCGACACCTCAACCACCGCCGCGCTGCAGGCCAAAACCGCCGCCGAGCTGGCCAAACGCAGTGCAGCGGCGCAAAGCTGGTCGATGCAGCGCTGGAATCATGACGACATCAAGCTTGCTGATCCGAAGCAAAATCAACAGCTGATCGCAGAAGCGGTCGCACTGGCGAAAACTGCGGATGCGGTGGTGCTGGTACTGGGCGAAAACGAAGGGCTTTCGCGGGAAGCCTGGGCCGAGCAACATTTAGGCGACCGCACCAGTCTGGCACTGGTCGGCGAGCAGCAACAGCTGGCCCAGGCGCTGTTGCAAGTGGCGCGCGAGCAGCAAAAACCGCTGGTGCTGGTGCTGCAAAACGGCCGGCCTTTGGCGCTTGGCGCGCTGGCCGACCAGATGCCGGCCATTCTGGAAGCCTGGTATCCGGGCCAGCAAGGCGGCAGCGCTATCGCGCGCATCCTGTTTGGCGAGGTCAATCCGTCGGGCAAACTGCCGCTGACTTTCCCCAGAAGCGCCGGCCATATTCCAACCTTTTATAACCACAAACCGACCGCCAAACGCGGCTATCTGTTTGACGACATCAGCCCGCTGTACCCGTTCGGCCATGGCCTGTCGTACAGCACTTTCAGCTACAGCGATTTAACCATTGACGCCGCTGATGCGCGCGCCGGTGGCACAGTGCGGATCAGTCTGACTATCAAAAACACCAGTGCGCGCGCCGGCACCGAAGTGATTCAGCTCTATACACACGACCGCCTCGCCAGCCTGACCCGGCCGGTGCAGGAACTCAAAGGCTTTGCCCGCGTGGCGCTCAAAGCCGGCGAGCAAAAACGGCTGACTTTTGCGCTGCCAGTCAACTTGCTGGCCTTTGTCGACGCCAACCTGCGCTGGGTGGTGGAGCCGGGCGCCATCGATGTGATGATTGGCAGCTCGTCAGCCGACATCCGGCTGCGCAGCGAGTTTGCCATTCAAGGCCAGGCGCCGGTCGATGTCAGTCAGGCACGGGCCTTTTTAACGCCGGTGCAGGTGGAATAAGCCAGCGGTCACAGGGAGAAATACCATGAGTCACCCATATTTAGCGGCCGCCGCCCTCTGCGGTGCGCTGCTGCTGGCAGCCGGCACCGCCCATGCGGCGGTGTCTCTGCCAAAACTGGTCAGCGACCACGCAGTGTTACAACGGGACCAGCCGCTGCGGCTGTGGGGTTATGGCGCGCCAGGCGAAAAAGTGACGCTGCAGCTCGATGGCAAGCAGCTTGGCGAGGCGCTGACCGCTGCCGACGGTCGCTGGCAACTCAGTTTGCCGCCGCGGCCGGCCAGCGGGCCTCATCTGCTGCAGGTGGCCGGCACCAGCGGCCAGCCGGCAACGGTCAAAGATCTATATTTTGGCGATGTCTGGGTCGCCTCAGGTCAGTCCAATATGGAGCTGACCATGGCCCGGCTGGAAGAGGCTTATCCGGCCGATTTGCAGGATGCGTTTCTGCGAAGCGCCGATGCCAGACTGATCCGCCAGTTTGGTGTGCCGCAACGTTTTAATTTTAAGCAAGCCGAAACTGACCTGCCGGAAGGACGCTGGCTGGTCGCCAACCCGGACAATATCCCGCATTTTTCAGCGCTGGCCTATTATTTCGCCCGCGATTTACAACGCCAGCCCATGCTTCAACAAGTGGCGCAAGGCATTTTAAATGCCGCTCTGGGTGGTTCACCGGTGGAAGCCTGGCTCGATGAAGCCAGCTTAAAACGCTTCCCGGACGCGTACACCGAGGCGCAAAAATTCAAAAACGACCCGCTGATCGCCGACATCGAAGCGGCGGACCTCGCCAAAAACGCGCGCTGGTATGGCGATTTGGCCAAGCGCGACCCAGGCCTCACCAGCGCAACGCCCTGGTACAGCCCGGCGCTGGATGACCGGCAGTGGCCACAGTTTCAGCTGCCCGGTTATCGCACCGACGGATTCACCGGTGTCTGGTGGCTGAGAAAATCACTGCAGTTGACCGCAGAACAGGCGGCGCAAGCGCGCATCTTGCGCCTTGGCTCTGTGGTGGATGCCGAGGAGGTCTATGTCAACGGCGTGCAGGTCGGCAATACCACTTATATGTATCCGCCGCGGCGTTATGCGCTGCCGGCCGGTGTACTCAAAGCCGGCGACAATCTGATTGCGGTGCGGGTCACAGTGACCAACGGCGCGCAGAATCAAAGCGGTTTTGTGCCGGACAAACCTTATTGGCTCGGCACCGACGCCGCATCAGTGCCGCTGACCGGCGCCTGGAAAATGCAGACTGCAGCCAGCGCGGCGCCGTTAGCGCCGGATGCCTTTATCCGCTGGAAACCGCTCGGCCTTTACAACGCCATGATAGCGCCGCTGCAGCAGTTCGCCGTTAAAGGTGTGTTGTGGTATCAGGGCGAATCCAATGTCGGCGCTTATCCGCAGTACGCAGAGCGGTTTGGCACGATGATCAGGCAGTGGCGTTCCCAGTGGCAGCAGCCGCATTTGCCGTTTTTGTTTGTCCAGCTGGCTAATTATCTGCCCGAACAACCAGAGCCCGTGGACAGCAGCTGGGCCGGCCTGCGTGAAGCGCAGCGTCAGGTTGAACAGGCGGCCGTCACTGAAGCCGCCCGCCAACAACGCGCGCCCGACAGCGCCATGGTGGTTGCCATCGACACCGGTGAGTGGAACGACATTCATCCGGTCGACAAACGCACTTTAGGCCAGCGGATGGCACTGGCAGCGCGCGCTTTGGTGTATGGCGAAGCGCTGACTTACCGCGGGCCACAGTTGCAGCGCCTGCGCCGGGACGGTCAGCAACTGGTGCTGACATTCGACAGTGGTTTGCATACGCCCGGCACGTCCGGCCAGCAGCCGGCCGGTGCGACTAAAGCCGCGCTGGTGTTAAAACCTGGTCAGGCCTTTGCTATCGCCGGTGCCGACGGTCAGTTCCACTGGGCCACAGTCCGGCTGGACCCACAAGGTGAAGTGCGACTGTCACATCCACAAGTGTTGCAACCGACCCAGGTCCGCTACGGCTGGGCCGACAATCCGGACAGTGTGCTGTACAACAGCGCAGATCTGCCGGCTTC
>JACCDS012185351.1_pt1 | contig 21391 bp, 21 predicted proteins | sample 7446441 | NCBI WGS metagenome assembly JACCDS01 (sample SAMN15323445, study PRJNA562643) | freshwater metagenome | isolation source: river surface water | place: USA:Blue River Watershed | collected 2017-08-17 | reverse complement strand
TCACCGACGCTCTCGAACGCAAGCTGTACATCATCCGCCGCCGCGCCGCCAACGCGATCAAGTCGCTGAAGCTGAAGCACGGCCAGGAGTTCTACACCCCGTCCTTCTCCGCCCGCACGGTCGGCGGCATCGGCATGTCGGCATTGACCGGCACATCGCGCCAACCGAGGATGATCTGGCCTTCGGCCAATACGGAACGCTCGATTTCCTCGATGCAAGCGTGGCGCGAAGCAGCCTCCTGCGGCAGGAAAACCATGCCGACACCGTACTCGCCGTTCGGCGGCAGTTCGACGCCTTGCTTGGCCATTTCCTCGCGATAGAACTGATCCGGGATCTGGATCAGGATACCGGCACCGTCACCCTGCAGCGGGTCGGCGCCGACGGCGCCGCGGTGGTCGATATTTTTGAGGATCAACAAACCCTGCTCGACGATATTGTGGCTCTTCTGGCCTTTGACATGGGCGACAAAGCCCACACCGCAAGCGTCGTGCTCGTTGGCGGGGTCGTACAAACCCTGCCGATCAGGTACTGCCGGTTCCATCACACGCATTCCTTCAAAGTACTTGGCCCCCCTGCATCAGGGCCAATGATGAAAAAAGCCGAACGTCATATTTGACGCTTCGGCCTGTACGAAAATTAGAGGCAACCATTAAATATACTGGCAAACCCCTGTCGAATCAAGATGCTGCAACGCACCAAACCCGACCAACCCTAGTCAAACATTCCCTTTTTCAGTGCATCTTGCGTCAATTGCTTCAACAATCTGCGCATCGGTAGCCACGTCGGAAACCACTGCCTTGCCAATTCCACGCAGCAACACCAACCGTAGCTTACCGTCCAGCACCTTCTTGTCATGGCTCATCAATTCAAGGTATCGCTCAGCACCTAACTGCGGACCGGTAACCGGCAATCCGGCCCGAACAAATATTCGCTCGATTCTTGCCACCGCACCGACATCGATCCAGCCCAACCGACAGGACAACTCAGCAGCAATTAGCGTGCCGGCAGCAACCGCCTCACCATGCAGCCATTCACCGTACCCCATTCCCGTTTCGATGGCATGGCCGAAGGTATGTCCTAGATTCAGCAATGCACGCTCGCCGCTTTCGCGCTCATCTGCCGCCACCACATCTGCCTTGTTGGCACAGGAACGTCGCACGGCATAGACCAACGCCGACTGGTCGCGCGCCAATAGCTTGTCCAGATTGGCCTCCAGCCAGTCAAAAAATTCAGGATCGCGAATTAGACCGTACTTGATCACCTCTGCCAGCCCCGCCTTAAGCTCACGATCCGGCAGGGTATCGAGCGTCGATATATCAGCCAGCACCAATTTGGGTTGATAGAAAGCGCCGATCATGTTCTTGCCCATGGGATGATTGATCGCAGTCTTGCCACCTACCGACGAATCAACCTGGGAAAGCAAAGTGGTGGGCACTTGAATGAAGGGCATCCCGCGCTGATAGCAGGCTGCAGCGAATCCACCCATATCCCCAATAACGCCGCCGCCCAACGCTATCAATATGGTGTTGCGCTCACAACGGGCCTGCAACAAGGCATCGAATATCAGATTCAGTGATTCCCAAGTCTTGAATTGCTCACCATCTGGCAACACGATGGGTAACACATCCACCCCACCGTCAGCCAAAGTTGCGCATAAACGGCTCAAATAGAGCGGCGCCACCGTTTCGTTGCTAACGACCACTACTTTTTTCTGCTTGATATGCGGCAGTATCAACTCGGCCTTGCTCAACAATCCCGGACCAATATGAATCGGATATGAACGCTCGTCCAGAGCGACATTGAGCGTTTCTATCAGACTTTGCATAGACGATTGAATTCTCTCAGTAAGTATTGAACGATCCCAGCAGCAACCAGATGCGACCCATCGATTACCATATGTGCCGTTTCGCGATACAGAGGGTCTCGTGCCGCGTACAACTCCTCCAATCTGACCAAGGGATCGTCCACCTGAAGTAAAGGGCGATTCCGGTCATGGCGGGTTCGTTCGTACAACAATCTCGGCGGCACGTTTAGATATACCACCCACCCTGTGTCATGCAGTCGCCGACGATTTTCGGGATTAACGACGACACCGCCCCCCGTGGCCAAAACCAACCCACTACCCCCGGTTAGATCATAGATGGTTTGGGCTTCTCGGCGCCTGAATCCATCCTCACCTTCAATTTCAAATATCGTTGGGATTGGAACCCCCGTACGTTCCACGATCTCGTGATCGGAATCCAGGAAGAGGCGCCCCAAACGCTTGGCCAGCATACGACCGACTGTCGTCTTGCCAGCCCCCATCAAGCCTATCAAGTAAATATTTTGATGTTGTTCCACGACAGAATTTTAGCCGAGTCTTGAAAGGAGACAAAAAAGGCCGGCAATTGCCGGCCTTTCAATGACGAGTCGAGAAACCTCAGTCAATGCGCATTTTATCGGAAATCATTCTCGGACTGATGAAGACTAGCAACTCTCGTCTGTCACTCGTTTCATTTTTGGTTTTAAACAGCCACCCCAATACCGGTATATCCCCTAGCAATGGAACCTTATCAACGTTTGCACTGTTTTTCGTTATGAAAACACCACCTACGACTACAGTACCGCCGTTCTCCACCACCACATTAGTTTCTACGATCGAACTCTTGATAGGCGGGTTGAGGAAGCCGTTGATAGCCACCGCGCGCTCCCAATCCGGCTCTTCCTTCTTGATGATGAGAGTCATACGGACAGTGCCTTCTGGGGTAATTTGGGGGGTTACCTCCAACGACAACTTAGCCGGCTTAAAGTTGACTGTGTAAGTTGTCCCACCACCTTGCGAAGCCTGGGCGGTAATGTATGGAACCTCGGTACCATCTTCTATCTTGGCTTTAACGTTATTGGCCGTAATGACACGCGGACTAGAGATAATTTTGCCAACGCCATCCGTTTCCAAAGCATTCAATTCAAGATTCAGTATTCGCGTAAGCGAAGCACTAAACAACGAAAGTGACATATTCCCGCCGGTCGAAACACCTGCGGGCAAATTGACGCCAACCAGCGAATTCTGGACAAGCGTTGCCGGCGTAGTTGTTGTGCCGCTGGTTACAGCAGGAGTCATTTGCCCACCAGCAACATACACCCCGGATCCACCAATTTGGTTCACCTTGGAATTGATGAAATTTAACCTCACACCAAGGTCGCGGGTGAACTTATCGTTCGCTTCCACCACGCGCGCCTCAATTAGCACCTGACGTGCGCCGATATCGATTGCACTTATGAAGGTGCGAATCTCTTCAAGTTTTGACGGTATATCATTTACAAACAGGATATTGGACATTGCATCAGGAACAGCGCTACCACGCTTACTCAAGATACGCTGAGTCATCCCGGATGCTGCCCCACCACCGCCCCCCCCAGAAGGGGCAACTCCAGCCAACAACCGAGCCACATCTACTGCCTTCTGATAATTCAATTGAAACTGTTCAAGCTTCAATGGTTCGAGGTCGCTGATCTGCTGTTTCGATTCAAACTCGAGTTTTTCACGAGTTGCAATTTCGTCACGCGGGGCAATCATGATGATGTTGCCCTTCTTCCGCATGTCGAGCCCTTTTTGCTGGAAAATGATGTCGATCACCTGATCGGCCGGCACATCCTTCAAGACCAAGGTTGTGGTGCCCGTTACAGTTTCACTAATTACCGCATTCAATCCCAACTCTTCCGCCATCAAGCGCAAAAGAGCTCGTACATCACCGTTTTGGTAATTAATGCTGACTCTCGGACCTTGATACCCGACCTTAGCGCCCTGGACCAGTTTGTTTGGATCCTCGACGATGCGCTTAACCTCGACTATGAATTGGTTATCGCTCTGATAAGCATTGTGCTCCCACAACCCCTTGGGAGATATCACCATACGCACGTTATCGCCATTTGCACGAGTTTCAACGGCAGTTACCGGCGTTGCAAAATCAGTGACATCCAGCTTACGGCGCAAACGGTCAGGTATCGTTGTCTTCATAAAGTCGACAACCAACCCGGTTCCCTGTTGCCGGATATCAATTCCAGTTCCGGAATCACTTAATTCGACGACGATTCGCCCTTCACCATCTTTGCCGCGACGGAATATCACATCATTTACCGTATGCCGCGAACCAACCAAGCTCTCCTCCGCAAAACGAGTAGAGCGAGTAGCGCTTGAGTCGGTAACGCGATCAATCGGCGTTAGCGTGACATAGAGCGACTTTCCTTCAAGTCGAGTCTTGTAGTTCAGACTTTTCACCAAATTCAGGACCACACGCGTACGGTCACCCACCTGAACCACATTCATACTGCGCAAGTCACCCTGATTGAAGACTTGACTATTCTTTCCCAATCCGTTCGCAGTCGACTGAAAATCGAGAGCTATCTTTGCCGGATTTGCCACACTAAACCCCGGTGGCGGAGAGGATAGCGGCTCTTTCATATCAATGCGCAGTGCAACCTCATTGCCCTGCTGGGCAACGTTCACGGACTCTATTGCATTTGAGGGCAAAGCCTCTGCCTGAACAGAAGGCGACAAAGCAAGACACGCCAAAAAAGCGGCCATTGCGAGTCTAATGGATTTCATTTCTTGCTCCCCTCCTTGCTCTGCAGGTAGAGCGAACTCTTACGCTCTGTCCAATCACCAGCAGAATCCTGAATCAATTCCCGCAATTGCACTTCGGTATCTGTCACCTGAGTCACCATGCCAAAGTCAAGCCCCATGTAATCTCCAATCTTGACCTGCTTAACCTTATCTTCAACCTGTATGACAGCCATGGGTTTCTTATTTACGTTCATGAAACCGATCATCTTTAACGACTCAATCGGATATTTCTCAAGCAGGCTATTGCGTATTTCACGGGCCTCAAAATCCGGCATGAATGCACCGCCCTTCCCCGCAAGCTGCTTATACCTTGACTCTGGCTCAATCTTGTTTGGTTTGAATGGATCAAGCGTCCCGTCCATTTCATAAGGAACAGGCTCATACGGTTTCACCTCAGGAAGCTTTGGCACACTACCACGCATATCCTTGGTGTTTTCAGTCATCCACAGTTTTAAATCTTCGTGGTCCCCGCCGTTACAGGCCCCCAAGCAACCACAGAGGGCGATGAGCACTATACGTTTCACTTCTTCGCTCCTTGCGCAGCCTTTTTCTCCTGCTCCGCCTTTTTCTGCCGAGCAATTTCTTCTTCATCAAGATATCGGAAGGTCTTGGTTGTGGCATCCAGCGACAATTGCCCGCCATCTTTAATAGGAGTGATAGCGATGTTGTTCAACGTAACGATGCGGGGAAGCTTGGCGATATCTGCCGCAAACGCACCGAAGTCATGATAGCCGCCGTTAATTTTGACGGTAATAGGCAACTCGGCGTAAAAATCTTTAATTTGCTCCTGACCTGGCTTGAAAAGCTCAAACTGCAAGCCACGCCCGAGACCCGCCTGATTGATCTCAATCAGCAACGCCTCAATTTCTGATTTGTCAGGCAACTGCTTCAGAAGAGCACCGAATGATCTATCTATTTCGGCAAGTTGCTGTACATACAGGTCCAGATTCACCGCCTGACGCTTCTTGTCGAGGAACTGCTGCTTCAAGGTTCCTTCTTCTCTTTCCTTCGACTCCAGGTCAACGATTTGGTCGCTCCAGATAAACCACCAACCAGCCGCAACGATGGCAATAAACAAACCAACCAAGACCGTAATTCTTGGAATTAAAGGCCATGAACCCGGTTCATTCGGGTTCATGAACCGGAAATCATCCGCGATAGATTGGAAATCTATCTTCGGGAAGGAGATGGATTTTGCGTTCACTTTTTCTCCTTCCCGTCATCAGGCTTGACCCGCGTCAATATGAAATTCATGCCGAACTCGTACACCCGACGCCCGCTCACCACGACCGCCTTGCTCTCGACAAGTTGCGGCTGCTCCAGCCAAGGGGAAGCGTCTAAGTTACGCATCAGAGCAGAAATTCTGGCATTTGACTGAGCATGCCCAACGATACTCACCTTGAGTCCATCTTGTTTAACTGATTTCAGATAAATACCTTCAGGAACTTGCCGTACAAGTTCATTGAGGAGGTATACCGTTTCGCCACGGTCACGCTGCAGATTTTCGATAACCTGCTTGCGCGCAAGCAATGCCTGCGTTTGTTCTTTCAAGCGCTTGATCTGGTCAAGTTGTTTATCAAGCACAGCAATTTCTCGTTTGAGAAATTCGTTGGCACTTTCCTGATTGCTGATTGCATTTCCAATCAACGTATATCCGGCAAACACCACAAGAGCACCAAGAACAAAAACAAGCGCCGCGAGAACAATAAATTGCTCGCGCCGCGCTTTCTTTGCCTCTTCACGATGAGGCAGGAGGTTAATACGTATCATGATGGATCGAACCTCCGCAGCGCCAGGCCGCAAGCGACCATGAGAGAAGAGGCATCAGCCAGCAGGCTTTTTGCGCGAACACGATCCGACAGCACCATATTGGCGAAGGGGTTGGCGATCAAGGTATTGACTTGGGTACGCGTAGCGACAACTTCATCGATCCCTGGAATGACAGCACACCCACCGGCCAGAACAATGTGGTCAACTTGGTTGTATTGAGTCGAGGTAAAGAAGAATTGCAACGCTCGCGAAACCTCCAGCGCCAGGTTTTCCATGAATGGATTGAGCAATTCGACCTCGTATCCTTCCGGCAAATTACCCGCACGCTTGGCAGCTTCCGCATCCTCGATGCTCATGCCGTAATGCCGGGCGATATCCTGCGTAAGTTGCCCGCCGCCGAAAGCCTGTTCGCGAGCATAAACCTGCTGTCCGTTGCGCAGCACGGTCAGGTTCATCACATTGGCGCCGGCGTCGATCAAGGCAACAACCTGATTTTTGCCCGACTCCGGCAATTGACGTTCGATTAATTCAAATGCCGCCAACGCCGCAAAGGACTCCACATCGACAACCAAGGCCTTCAATCCGGCAGCGTCGGCAACCGCAACGCGGTCTTCGACACGCTCTTTCTTCGACGCAGCGATCAGCACTTCCAGCTCGTCTGGCACAGCTGGAGCCGGCCCAAGCACCTGGTAGTCCAGATTGACTTCATCGATAGCGAATGGAATGTACTGATTCGCTTCCGTCTCAACCTGGGCTTCTAGTTCTTCGTCGCGCAACCCGGACGGAACAATAATTTTCTTCGTAATGACCGCAGAACCGGGCAGGGCCATGGCAACACTTCGCGTCGAAGTTCCCATGCGCTTCCAGGCTCGTTTGACACAATCGACGACCCCGTCCAAGTTTGCGATATTGCCATCGGATACCGCGTCCTTGGGCAACACCTCGATGGTGTAACGCTCCACGCGATAGCCGTCTTTCCCATTGGCGGTCAGCTCAACCATCTTGACGGCCGAGGAACTGATGTCCAAACCGAAGAGGGAGCGCGCCTTAGGATTTAACAACGCCGAGATATCGAAGCCCACCAGACCCCCAAAAAGTCCTTACGGATTACGAAGTTACAAAAATAACCAATAATTCACTTCAGATGCTAGCAACAACCTATAGGCATGTAAAGCATTTTCACGGCCGGAAAATGGCCCGGCGTATAATCGGCGCCACTACTTTTTTACCCCCCAAAACACCGTGCGCCCACTCCCCACAACGCTACGCCTGTTTTTCTATCCTGTCATATTCCTTTTCGGCCTGGCAGCCATCGGCGTGGCGATGCTACTGATCGTTCTGATCCTGACCTACCCGAACCTTCCCTCTCTCGAAGTACTGACCGACTACCGCCCCAAAGTCCCGCTCCGTGTGTACACAGCTGATGGCTTCCTGATTGGCGAATACGGTGAGGAACGCCGGGCGGTTGTGGCCTTCCAGGACGTGCCTCCGATCATGAAGAATGCCATCCTCTCGGCCGAGGATGATCGCTTTTACCAACACGGCGGCATCGACTACACAGGTATTCTGCGTGCCGCTGGGGCCAACCTGATTGGTGGCGGCAAGCGTCAGGGGGCCTCGACGATTACCCAGCAAGTAGCCCGCAACTTTTTCCTGACCGGCGAAAAAACCTACACCCGCAAGCTCTACGAGGCACTGCTGTCGTTCAAGATCGAGAGCAATCTGACGAAGGACCAGATTTTCGAGCTCTATATCAACCAGATTTTCCTTGGACAGCGCGCCTATGGATTCGCCGCTGCTGCACAAATCTACTTCGGCAAGCCCCTCAAGGACATCTCCATCGCCGAAGCCGCAATGCTGGCCGGCCTGCCCAAAGCTCCATCCGCTTACAACCCGGTGGTCAATCCGAACCGCGCCAAGATACGTCAGCAGTACGTGCTGCGCCGGATGCACGAACTAGGCTACATCACCGACACGCAGCATGCTGCCGCTCTCAAGGAGCCGCTGATCGTCAAGCGCGAACTGGCTGGCTACGCCGTCCATGCCGAGTACGTTGCTGAAATGGCCCGCCAGATCACCGCCGAACGTTTCCCCGAAGAGGTTTACTCACGCGGCATGAAGGTCTACACCACGATCATCAAGGCAGAACAGGAAGCAGCCTATAACAGCCTGCGCAAAGGGGTCATGGACTATGACCGCCGTCACGGTTATCGCGGCGCCGAGTCGTACCTGGACATGAAGGAAATCAAGTCCGATCAGGATGAAGCCATCGACGAAGCATTACAGGATATCGCCGATGCCGGCGACCTGATTCCGGCCCTGGTTCTGGCGGCAGACGGCAAGCAGATAAAGACTTACCGCAAGGGAGGGGAAATCGTCACCCTGACCGGTGACGGCATGAAATTCGCCGCCAAGATGCTGGACGACAAGGCACCACCCAACAAACGCCTAAAGCGCGGCGCCATCGTCCGCCTGCAGAAGGATGACAAGGGTAGCTGGCAGATCAGTCAGCTGCCGGAAGTCGAATCGGCCTTTGTCGCCGTCACCCCTCAAGATGGCTCGATTCGAGCTCTCGTCGGTGGTTTCGACTTCAATCGCAACAAATTCAACCATACGACGCAAGCCTGGCGCCAACCGGGTTCCAGCTTCAAGCCCTTCATCTACTCTGCCTCGCTGGAAAAAGGCTTCGGACCGAGCAGCGTGATCGCCGATGAACCCATCGTCATTCCGGCCAGCCAGACCGGCGCCCAGGCGTGGGAGCCGCACAACTACGACGGTAAGTATGAAGGCCCGATGAAGATGCGCACGGCCCTCGCCAAGTCCAAGAACATGGTTTCGATCCGCATCCTGCAATCGATCGGCACGAACTATGCGCAAGACTACGCCTCGCGCTTCGGTTTCGATGCCGCCAAGCACCCGCCTTACCTGACCATGGCCCTGGGGGCCGGCTCGGTGACCCCATGGCAGATGGTGACCGCCTACTCGGTTTTCGCCAACGGCGGCTACAAGATCAATCCTTTCGTGGTTCGCGAGATTCGTGACGAGCGCGACCAGGTCGTCGCCCGCTCGGCCGAAATCGAAGCCGGCAATGAGGAAATTCGGGCTATCGACCCGCGCAACGCCTTCATGATGGACACGATGCTGCGCGATGTGACCATCTATGGCACCGCCGCCAAGGCTTCGGCCATTCTCAAACGCCATGATCTGGCCGGCAAGACCGGGACGACCAACGAGTACGTCGATGCGTGGTTCTGCGGCTATCAGATGACCGTGGCCGGATGCGCCTGGATCGGCTTCGACCAGCCCCGCAAACTGGGTGACAAAGAAACAGGGGGAACTGCTGCGCTACCGATCTGGATCGGCTACATGGGTCGCGCCCTGAAAGACGTTCCTATACAGGTTCCGCAAGCACCGGAAGGCCTGGTTGCCTATGGTGAAGGACGCGACCGTACCTATATTTACGCCGAGAACGTCAAGGAACAAGCCTCCGGCGAAGCCGAGATACCCGATACCACCCCGCTGCCCAAACCGGACCTCAGCACCCCGCCCAGCGACTGATCAGGCGAGAACAACCGACTCGCCGGCCTGCTGGCTGGCGAGTTGTGACAGCTTGGCCAGCAACTCGGCATTGTCGCGGGTGTCGCGCCACTCGCTACAGTCCCAGCGGAAATGAAAACCGCCGGCCCGGGCCGCGACCCAGATTTCCTTGGCCACGCCGTGCCGGTTGACGATGATTTTGCTGTCATCGGCAAACTCGATTTCCAGCACGCCCCCCGCCCCCAGTTCAAAATCCAGGTCGGCGCCGCTGGCTTCCAGGGCTGCTTCGATCCGAGCCAGCATCGCGTCGGCCAGGCGGTTGAAATCCTTGTCATCCATCGTGTGCTACCATCCCGCTCTTTGCTGACAGCGCCCCGAACATGTCCAGAATCGCTGCCCTGCTGATCATTCTTGGCCTTGCCGCATGCGGCATGAGAGGCCAGCTCGAAAGGCCGTCCGGCCCGGCGCCGGAACCGCTGCTGGGCAGCGGCAAGACGCCTGCCAAAGATGTTAGCACGACCACTCGCCCCAATACCCAATGACCTACTTTGCCCTGAAAAACGGTGTCCTGCACGCCGAATCCATAGCCCTGCCCGCCCTCGCCGAACAGTTCGGCACACCGGCCTATGTCTATTCCCGCGCCGCACTGACTGAATCGCTACGCGAATTCCAGGATGTACTCGGCGGCCATCCGGCCGGTAGCGGCGCGCTCGTCTGCTATGCCGTCAAGGCCAACTCCAGCCTCGCCGTGCTCAACGTTTTTGCCCGCATGGGCGCCGGTTTCGACATCGTTTCCGGCGGCGAACTGCAGCGCGTGCTGGCGGCCGGCGCCGATCCAAAGAAGGTGGTTTTCTCGGGCGTCGGCAAAACTGCCGCCGAAATGAAGCTGGCGCTCGATACCGGCATCTTCTGCTTCAACATCGAATCCATTCCGGAACTGGAGCGCCTGAACGAAGTCGCCGGCCAGTGCGGCAAGCAGGCGCCGATCAGCTTGCGCGTCAATCCGAACGTCGACCCGAAGACCCATCCGTACATCTCGACCGGGCTCAAAGAAGCCAAGTTCGGCGTCGCCTACGACGATGCCCTGGCGCTCTATCGTCGTGCCGCCGCCCTGCCCAATATCCAGGTCGCCGGCATCGACTGCCACATCGGCTCGCAACTGCTAGATCCGTCGCCCTTTGTCGAAGCCCTCGACCGCATCCTGGCCCTGGTCGATCAACTGGCCAGCGAAGGCATCCGCATTCACCATCTCGACCTAGGTGGCGGCCTCGGCATCAAGTACAAGGCAGACCAGGTGCAACCGACCGTCGCGTCCTACCGGACGCCGCTACTCGACAAGCTGCAAGGCCGCGGCCTGCAAGTCGTACTCGAACCGGGTCGGCGCCTGGTCGGCAATGCCGGTTTGCTGCTGACCAAAATCGAATACCTGAAGGAAGGCGAAGGCAAGAATTTCGCCATCATCGACGCTGCCATGAACGACCTGATGCGCCCGGCGCTCTACGAAGCCTGGCACGACATCAACCCGATTGTGCCGCGTGACGGAACCGTTCGCGACTATGACGTGGTCGGTCCTGTTTGTGAAACCGGCGACTTCCTCGGCCAGGCCCGCCCGCTCTGCGTGCAACCCGGCGACCTGCTGGCGGTGATGTCAGCCGGCGCCTACGGCATGGCCATGGCCTCGAACTACAACACCCGACCGCGTGCTGTCGAAATCATGGTCGATGGCGAGCAGGTGCATGTCATTCGCCAGCGCGAAACCGTCGAGCAACTCTACGCTGGCGAGCAGGTTCTGCCGGCTTGAACGGCATCCGCATCGACAAGTGGCTGTGGGCTGCGCGTTTCTTCAAGACGCGCAGCCTGGCCACCGATGCGGTCAGTGGCGGCAAGATCAAGCTGAATGGGGCACCGACCAAGGCGTCTCGCGAGATCAAAACTGGCGACCGTCTCGATATCTTCAATGGCGAGACCCGCTGGGAAGTATGCGTCCTCGCCCTTTCCGAAAAGCGCGGCCCGGCCAGCGAGGCGCGCCTGCTTTACGAAGAAACCCCGGATAGCATTGCCGCTCGCGAAGCGGAGCAGATGCGGCGCAAGTTCGAAACCGAACCGTCCGCCGACATCCATGGCCGGCCAACCAAACGGGACCGCCGGCAAATGGACCGCTTCGGCCGCTAAAGGACGAGCACCAGGGCCAGCGGCAGGAAGATCAACGCCGCCAGGTTGCCGATCAGCACGATGGACGCCACCCGCTGCGGCTCCTGCTTGTAGCGCTCGGCAAACAGGAAGTTGAGCACGGCCGGGGGCAAGGCGCCGAAGACCAGCAGCATGGCTGCATCGCGCCCCTGCAGGCCGAGCAGCATGATGACTCCATAGGCGATGGCCATACCGGCCAGCGGGCGCAGCAAGGCGCTGCCGACCGCCACTTTCCATTCGCTGAACGACACGTCGGTCATCCGCACGCCCAGCGAGAAGAGCAGCAAGGGCACCGATACATCGCCCAGCATCTTGATGGCGATAACGGCCGGCTGCCAGATGGGAATCTTGACCAGCGCCACGGTCAGGCCGGCAATGGCGGCAAACACCACCGGAATGCGCCACAAGGTCAGCAGGCGCGTCGTCGGGTCGAGCAGGCGGGCGCCGAAGGAGAAATGCAGCGTGTTCTCGACCATGAACAGGATGACCGCCGCCGGTAGCGCCTGCTCACCCCAGGCCAGCACGGCGAGCGGCAGGCCGATGTTACCGGAGTTGTTGAAGAGCATCGGCGGCACCAGTGTCTTGGGCTGGATACCGGCCAGACGGGCGATCGGCCAGGCGAGCAGGCCGCAGGTGGCGAGAACCAGGAAACCGCCCAGCGCCAAGGGAGCATAAGCCGCCAGATCGAAGGATTTGCCGGCCATCGCCGCGAAGACCAGGGCCGGCACGAAGACATCCATGTTCAGCCGATTGGCGACGGCCATTTCCGGCTTGTGCTTGCGACCGTAAAAATAACCGGCAGCAACAATGCCGAAAATGGGGAACAGGATCGCCAGCAGGCGGAAGCTCAGGCTTTGCTCTTCCAACAGGAACTTTCGGGGAGGTTTGACGCGCCCGATTGTGGCCGGGCAACGATGGCCGGGCTATAGGGAGTTCCCCTAGCCCGGCCGCTGGATTACAGGACGTAGCGCGACAAATCCTCGTCGGCAGCTACTTCGCCAAGCTTTTCATTGACGTAGGCAGCGTCGACGGCCACCTTATCGAGCCCGACCTTGCCCGCTTCGAAGGAAACCTCTTCGAGCAGCTTTTCCATCACCGTATGCAGGCGGCGAGCACCGATGTTCTCGGTTTTCTCGTTCACCTGGAAGGCGATTTCGGCCATGCGGCGGATGCCGTCATCAGCAAATTCGATGGCGACGCCTTCGGTTTCCAGCAAGGCTTGGTACTGCTTGGTCAGGCAGGCGTCGGTCTGGGTCAGGATGCACTCGAAATCAGCGACCGACAGCGAATCCAGCTCGACACGGATTGGAAAGCGGCCCTGCAGTTCGGGAATCAGGTCCGACGGTTTGGACAGATGGAAGGCACCGGACGCGATGAACAAAATGTGGTCGGTGCGGATCATGCCGTACTTGGTCGACACCGTCGTTCCCTCGACCAGCGGCAAAAGGTCGCGCTGCACCCCCTGGCGCGACACGTCGGCACCTTGTGCATCGGAGCGGCCGGTCACCTTGTCGATTTCGTCGAGGAAGACGATACCGTTCTGCTCGACAGCCTTGACCGCCTCCAGCTTCACGTCCTCGTCATTGACCAGGCGGGCTGCCTCCTCGTCGGTCAGCAGCTTGAGCGCTTCCTTGATCTTCAGCTTGCGCGACTTCTTCTTGCCGCCGCCCATGTTCTGGAACATGCCCTGGATCTGCTGGGTCAGCTCTTCCATGCCCGGCGGGGCGAAGATTTCAGCCTGCATGCTCGGCGCAGCGACTTCGATATCGATTTCCTTGTCGTCCAGTTCCCCTTCACGCAGTTTCTTGCGGAATTTCTGGCGGGTCGTGTTCTCCGTGGTGCTGGCCTCGCTGTTCTCGGCGAAGAAACCGGGGCTACGCGCTGGCGGCAGCAGCGCATCGAGCACCCGCTCCTCTGCCGCATCCTCGGCCCGCGCCCGCATACCTTTCATCGCCCGTTCGCGGCCCGACTTGATGGCCATCTCGACCAAGTCGCGGATGATGGTTTCGACATCGCGCCCGACGTAACCGACCTCGGTAAACTTCGTCGCCTCGACCTTGATGAAGGGCGCGTTGGCCAAGCGGGCCAGACGACGGGCGATTTCGGTCTTGCCAACGCCGGTCGGGCCGATCATCAGGATGTTCTTGGGCGTGATTTCCTGGCGCAACGGCTCGGCCACCTGCGAACGCCGCCAGCGGTTGCGCAAGGCAATGGCAACGGCCTTCTTGGCGTTGTTCTGGCCGACGATGTGCTTGTCTAGTTCGGAAACGATCTCCTTCGGCGTCATCGTGGTCATTCCAGCGTCTCCAGCGTGAAGTTGCGATTGGTGTAGATGCACAGGTCGCCGGCGATTTCCAGCGACTTGGTGACGATGTCGAGCGGTGGCAGCTCGGTATTTTCGAGCAGGGCGCGGGCGGCGCTCTGGGCATAGGTACCGCCCGAACCGATAGCGACAATGCCGTGTTCCGGCTCCAGCACATCGCCGTTGCCGGTGATGATCAACGAAGATTCACGATCAGCCACTGACAGCATGGCCTCCAGGCGGCGCAGGGCGCGGTCGGAGCGCCAGTCCTTGGCCAATTCGACCGCCGAGCGGACGAGGTTGCCCTGGTGCTTTTCCAGCTTGGCCTCGAAGCGCTCGAACAGCGTGAAGGCATCGGCCGTACCTCCTGCAAAACCGGCCAGAATGCGCCCCTGGTAAAGGCGACGAACTTTCTTCGCTGTTGCCTTGATGACGATGTTGCCCAAGGTGACCTGGCCGTCGCCACCCATGGCGACGACATTGCCCCGGCGCACCGACAGGATCGTCGTGCCGTGATATTGCTCCATGTTTTATTCCTGAATTAAGACTTGGGAACGATGATGCGCGCCTGTTTGTTGAGGCCGACCACGGCCATCAATTCGGCGACGAGATGATTCGGACTGCGGATGATGACTTCCCGTCCGGCCGCCTTGATCGGTGCGAGACGATTGACCAATTGGCCGGCCGAAATGAAATCCAGCCGGGTCACCCGCGAGAAATCGAGAATCGGCTGTGCCAGTCCTTCGATGATCTGCGGCAAATCCTCAAAACGACAGGACTTCAGTTCGCCAGACAGGTAATACGCATCGTCCTGCGACTGGGTCGGTGCAACAGCCGTTTTGGCCGCAGACCCTGGCAAGGGTTCCCAGGAAGGGGGTGAAAGCTCGAAGGTAATGGCGTAATCGACGGCCCGCTCCTCGAAGCGCTCCTGCGTACCATGGCGCTGTAGCAGTTCGAGCAACAAGCGCCAACTCGGTTCGTGCGCAGACTCGCCGGCGACCAGGCGGTCGTTCAGACGCTCCATGAAGGGCTCGGCCCCTACCAGGGAAACTGCCAGACGCTGCTTGCGGGCACGACCGAACAGGTCGGCCAGCGTTGCCGCAATGTCGTCGTCGCAACCGATCAACTTGGCACAATCGACCTGAATTTCCGCTTTCTGGCCGACCAGCTTGGCCAACTCCTCGACCGGCAAGGCGCTTTCACTGGTTAGCACGCCCTGCAGGAAAATCTTGTTGCCGGCCCGCATACCGGCCACGGGTTTATCATTCGGCAAATCCTGGCACCAGGTCGGCGGCGAAGTTTCGCAGGCCTCGGCATATTCGACCCCGAGCTTTTCGAAGGCTGCCCGGTCGCCACTGATCTGCAGCAAATCGAAGGTAAGCATCCAGAAGCGCTTGCCTTCGACCCCTCGATACGAACGGACGAAAGTTTCCAGCAAGGAGCGAGCGGCGGCATCCTGCCCGTTGGCATAGAGCACGACGACCTGCTCGACGCAGGACTGCAGCGGGTCGACATCATGATCGACGTCGATGCCCATGACGCTGGAGTTGGTGAAATCACTATCGAAATCGTCGATGCTGAAATCATCATCGACGGGAGGGGCTACCGGCTTGGCTGGCGCTACCGGACGCAGTTCGGGGGCTGGCTTCGGCTTGGCCTCCAGCGGAGCCGGAGCAGCCGGTTTTCCCACCGTGAATTCAAGATCCGGCAATGGCTCGGGAAGCGGTTTGGCCGGCTCCTCGACCTGCGGTTGCAAGGGCTTGGCCTCTGGCAGCGGCTCGACCGGGCGTGGTCGTGCCGCCGGCCGCTCGGGCATTTTATTGGGCTGCTTTTTGAAAAACGAAAAAACCATGACCACTCCGCATGCAGAGTACGATTTTTAGCATGCCCACCCGATTCACGCAACGATCAAGCCCAGCGCCACGAGCAGAATGGCCAGAATGGGGCCAAACGGCTGATCGAGCCACAGTGCCAGCGCGAATGCGCCAAGGTAGGCCGCTACGCCAATACACAGCGACCAAAGCAAGCCGCTGCGCCAGCTGCGAGCCCGGCGGAACGCCAGCCAGGGCGGAATAAAGACAAGCGCAAAGGCGCCCATGACGCCGAGGCTCATGGTCGCCAAGGCCAGGCAGAGGGCAGCCAGCACATCGAATCCGACCTGCGTCGGCCATGCCCGCAAGCCACGAATGCGAAAGAAATCCGGATAGAGATGGGCGAGCAACAGATTGCGCGACAGCACACGCAGAACCAGGAGCGAAACGACGCCTCCCGCCGCCACCAGGGCGAGCACGGTGACATCGGAAAAATAGAGCTGGCCGTCAAAAAGGGCATGACCAAGTCGTTCGGCCAGTGGACTATTGGATGCCATCAATACCGCCACCGACCAGCTACCGAGCAGGAGCAGCGCATAGCTGGCGCCCCCCGTGAGGCGGGCTGCGAAGACCCGCCGCCCGGCCCCGGCGACCAGGGCAGCGCCAATCCCTCCGGCCGCCGGAGGCAGGCCGCCCACCAGCGCCAGCAGGGCGCCAGCCGCCGCTATATGGGCGTAGGCCAGCGCCGCCAGCCACTCGTCGCGCAGCCGCAAATAGGCACCGAGCAGGGGCAGGACGATGGCCAACACCAGCCCGGTAAGGAATGGGGTCAGGAAGAGTTCATTCCACATCGCCGGGCTCCAGGTGGACGATGCGGCCGCAAACGGCCTCGACAAAAGCGGCATCGTGGCTGACGACGAGAATGCCACGCCCTCCCGCAGCCAAGTCACGCAGGTGGCGAATGAGGTGCTCCACGCCAGCGCGGTCGAGATTATTGGTCGGTTCGTCGAGCAGGACCAGATCGGCCGGCGTTTCAAGCACCGCCCACAACGCCAGATAGTGACGCTGGCCACCGGACAAGCGGTCGAGCCGCAGCTCCAGCCTATCTGCCAGCCACGGTGGCAGGCCAAGCGAACTGGCCCCGGTCAGCGCCAACAACTCCTGTCCAGACAGCGGCAAGCCGACAACAGGCGGCACATCCTGGGTCTGCAAGGCGATGCGCAAATCGGTACGGCGCTCGATGCGCCCGGAAAACACGTGCGCACGCCCGGCGACCGCGGCCAGCAAGGTGCTCTTGCCCGCACCATTGGGCCCGGTCAGGCCGACGATTTCGCCAGCGGACAGGGACAAATCCACTGGCCGGGTAGCCGGCTGCTGCCAGCCGGCCACTAGTTGCTCCAAACGCAGCAAGGTACTCACCGGGCGGCCTTCAGCAAGCGCTGCAGCGTATCGTCGAACAGGCCGACCAGATCCTTCGCTTCCGGCGTCCCCCCCACCGTGTAGGGCAGCAAAACGGCCGGCATGCCCGTCTTGCCTGCGATCCACTGGCTCGGCCCATCCTGATTGTAGGCCGTGCGCAGGACCATCCTGGCCGGCACTGTCTGTTGCCGGGCGAGCAGTCCGCTCAGATGGCCGCTGCTCGGTTCGATGCCCGGCTTCGGTTCGAGCGCCCCCAGCTCCTTCATACCCAGCCAATGGTTCAGATAGGTGAACGAGGAATGGTGCACCAGCACGCCGAGTCCCTTCAGCGGCACTGCTTCCTTCTCCCAGCGCAGCATGGCGACTTGCCACTTTCCGGCAAACGCGTTGAAACCGGCCTGGTAGGCAGCGGCGTTGGCGGCATCGAGCGCCACCATGCGCTTGGTCAGCGCCTCACCGACTTTCAGGACATTGTGCGGATCGAGGTGGGTATGCGGATTACCGGCGGCATGCACGTCGCCGTGAGCACGATCGACCACCGTTGGCACATCGAGGCGATTGACGAACGCCGCCGCTTCGAAATAGCCCGGCCGCCCAGGCTGGATGGCCGGATTGCCCGAGTCGCGCAGGACCAGGGGCAGCCAGCCAATCTCCAGATCGGCACCGGCAGCGACAACGAGACCGGCCTGCCGCGCCTGGGCCAGCAACGATGGCTTGGCCTCGATGCGATGCGGATCCTGGAAGGCATTGGTGGCAACGTACAACTTGACCTTTTCACCGCCGATCTCCCTGGCCAACGCCCCCCATTCGGGAACCGTGGCGAAGACCCGGAGATCGGCCTGGGCCGACAGGCCGGTCACGGCCAGCAACAGCGCAATAACTAGATTTTTCATGCTGCCTCCTAGAACTTGTGAGCGCCGTGGGCACCCAGGCTCATGACGTACTGCAGCGTCACCTGGTTGTCGGTAATACCGAGCATCGACTTGTCCTGGGCGAACTGCAAACGGACGCGCGAGAACTCGCTCCAACTGTAGTCGACCATGACACTCGACCTCTTCGGCCGGTAGTCGGCCAACGCCAGATTGGCGGCATTGATGCCGAAATCGCGCTGCCCGCTGTCCAATTGCTCATAACGCAGGCCGGCCCGCCAGTTGGGCGTGAATTGATAAACGCCCTGCGCATACCAGCCGGACTGGCGAGTGCGGTAAAGGCTATTCACCCCGCCGCTGCACGCGCCCGGATTGGCTGAATCCGCATCGTCACACAGCAAGTCGCCCTTTTCACGGCGATTGAAATACTCGGTCTGGAATTTGAAATTCTGGTACTTGGGATTGCCGTTCGGCGCCCATTTCCAGACAAAATCGGCCAGCCAGGTCGCCGAATCGCCGGTGAATTTACCCAATGCCTCGACACCGCCAACATCCTCGAAATGCCCCTCGCGTGCCTTGGCCCTGGTTTGCAGATAGGACACCCCGGCCCGCCAGTTGTGGGCAATGCCGACATCGCCACCGACATGCGCAAACGCCGCCGCCGAACCGCTGCCATTCTTGTTGCGATCGGTGCCTGGAAAAGCTGCACCGCGCCCGACTTCGACACCCAACTCAATGAAGGTTTCGGTCGGTGCCAGCCATTTGAACTGCACGCCATCCTGCACGTAGCTGCCTTCGTCGCCGAACATCGCCCGATACATCAGCGGCGCATCGGCAAAGTCCCACATGTGCGGATGCTGCTCGTTCAGATAGCCGATGCCGGAACGGAAACGCCCGCCCTTCAGACCGACGCCGTAACCCAGGCCGAGCGACTGGAACCATGCTTCCTCGACTTCGGCCGTCCCGTCGACCATGGCGATGATCGCCTGGCCCCGCCAGTACGGGTCGATGTTGGCAGCCAGCACCAGTTCGGTATGCTCGACCGAGAAGCCACGCTTGCTGATGCCCGGAATCGCGCCGTCACCATGATCGTGGCCACCCGCCGGGTAGAAGCCGGTTATGCCGCGCTCGGCAACATCCTTCATGTTCTTGTATTGCCCCTGCAGGATCAGCGACACCTCGGGATTGAAACCGCTCGCGCTGCTGGCCACCCGGGAGCGTTCCTCGGTTGCGACCGGCGCAGCAGCAACGGGGGCCGGCACAGCGGCCGGTCTGGCCTCTGCCTGGCTGAGCTTCTGTTCAAGGGCGGCGATGCGCTGCTCGTAGGCACGCTTCATATCGTCGATCTGGGCGCGGATGGCGGCGAGTTCGGTATTGTCGGCAGCGTGTGCGCCGAAGGAGGCAGCCAACATGGCCGCCATGGCAAAACGTTTTTGCATGGAATGCTCCTGAAAATTGCGCTGCGATCGCTCACGGCCAGACAGCCGCAAACGATCGAAAAAAATGGGCAATCTTCAGGTGCGGGGCGGGCCGCGCTGGCAGGCAAGCGGTGCCGGGAAGGCTGTTCTGGCGCTGGTCGCCAGGGACTCCGGCACCCACTGCGGCAGGACGACAGGCGGCAGGCTGACCACGGACGGCAAGGCCGCTCCGAGATCGTGCGCCGCCAGGCAAAGCTGGCAGACATGCGTCGGCAGACCGTCTTCGTTGTTCGCCGCATGCTCGACCGCATGCGCGCCGGCCAGCAACTGGCCGAGCAGCAAGGAAACAACGAGGAGGAAATGACGCCAGCTACGCATGGGGGATCAGGTTAACAATTCTCGATGACAGGGCAAGGATACCTAATCGACTTGAACGAGCAGCCCTTTGAGATATTCACCTTCCGGAAAGTTCAAGGCCACCGGATGATCGGCCGTACCGGACAAGCGGCGGACGATACGCGCCTCGCGCCCGGCATCCCGCGCCGCACCGGCAACGATCTTCTGGAACAACTCCAGCCCGATGCCGCCCGAGCACGAATAAGTCATCAACAGGCCGCCCGGCTTGAGCAAACGAAAACCGAGCAGGTTGATGTCCTTGTACGCCCGCGCCGCGCGGTCGGCATGAGCGGCCGACGGAGCGAATTTGGGCGGATCGAGGACGATCAGGTCGAAAGTCCGCCCGGCCTTGCGGAAATCGCGCAGTGCCTGGAAGACATCGGCCTCCAGCCACTCGGCACGCTCGGCCGGCAACTGCGGATTGAGCGCCAAGTTGGCTTTGGCCTGGGCCAGCGCCGGCCCTGACGAATCGATGGACAGCACATGCGCTGCACCGCCGGCCAGCGCCTGCAGCGAAAAGCCACCGGTGTAGCAGAAACAGTTCAGGATGTCCTTGCCGGCCGCCACGCTGCGCAGCCAGGCCCGGTTGTCGCGCTGGTCGAGATAGAAACCGGTCTTGTGGCCGCCGACGACATCGACCGCCAGCTGCACGCCGTTTTCATCGATGCTCAGGCCACTACTCGGCGGTTCGCCATGCAGCCAGCCGGTGGTCGGCTCCAGACCTTCCAGGCCGCGCACGTCGGAATCGGAACGTTCATAAATCCGGGCACAACCAGTCGCCTGGACCAAGCCGGCGACGATGGCTTTGCGCCACTTGTCGGCACCGGCCGAGGTCAGCTGCACGACCACGGTGTCGCCGTACTGATCGGCAACGATACCCGGCAGACCATCGGATTCGGCATGGATCAGGCGCAGGCCCTGCTGGCCCTTCAACTCGGGCAAGGCCTGGCGACGGGCCACAGCGGCCGCGATGCGGCGCTTGAAGAAGGCGTCGTCAACCGACTCCTCCGGATCGAAAGTCCAGAAGCGCGCACGGATCTGCGAACTCGGGCTGTACGCCGCACGGCCCAGCGGCC
>JACCDS010149855.1_pt1 | contig 21399 bp, 15 predicted proteins | sample 7446441 | NCBI WGS metagenome assembly JACCDS01 (sample SAMN15323445, study PRJNA562643) | freshwater metagenome | isolation source: river surface water | place: USA:Blue River Watershed | collected 2017-08-17 | reverse complement strand
GGCGGGGTGTCACCTCCTTTTCCGCCTCCCATTCCCACCGAATCCTCCGCGCTCCCCGCGCCCCTTGCATGAATCCAGCCGAAAACAACGCCCTCCACGTGGTGCACGTCGCCGCGGTCATCATCCTTGTCGCGTATACCTTCTTCGGGTTCGCGGGCGCGCCCGAGACGCGCAAGCGAGTGCTGGCGATCACCGGCGTGGCGAGTCTGCTGGCCCTGCTGACCGGCATCCGCATGTGGCAGGGACTCTATTCGTTCGGCGCGCTGGGCTGGGTGATCGTGAAACTGGTTTGCTGGCTGGGGCTTTCGGCCCTGACCGGCATGGCCTACCGCAAGCGCGACAAGGTCAACGCGCTCATGGTGATCGCACTCGTGCTGACGATCGTGGCGCTCGCGATGGTGTATCTGCGTCCGTTCTGAGCCGGCGACGCGCGGCCCTATGTCCGGATCGCTGTGCGGGGTGTGGGTGGCCGACGACGGCCGCGTGCACCTCACGGTGGAAACCGCCGCCGGCGGCCGCGAGGACCGGGTGGCGAGCCTGCGGCCCTTTGCCTGGCTGAATGCCGCGCCGCCGCCCGAGGTGGGGCTGTCCGGCGTGACGGTGGAGTCGCTCGGCGGGCCGGGGCCGTTCAACCGGCTGGCGCACGGCGACAGCCTGGAATCGTTCGACGCCTTCGCGAAGGCGGTGCGGGCGACGGCGGGATTCGACGCGATCCGCCCGCTCGAGAGCCAGTTCCTGATGCAGCAGCGCGAACGGATGTATCGGGAGATGACGTTCGGACGGCTGCGCCGGTGCCAGTTCGACATCGAGGTGGCGTCGCCGGAGGGCGGATTTCCGGACGCGGCGCGGCCGGAGGACCGGGTGCTGGCGATCGGGTTGCGTGCGAACGGAACCAACCGGCTGCTGCTGCTCGAGGAAATGAGCGACGCCGCGGAGAAGCGGCTGCTCGGGCAGTTTTCCACGGCGCTCCAGGAATTGGACCCCGACGTGATCGAGGGACACAACCTCTTCAAGTTCGACCTCGATTACCTGCGGCAGCGCTGCAAGCGCCACAAGGTGCCCTGCGCGTGGGGACGATACGGCCAGAAGGCTTCCTTCCGCGCGAGCCGGCTCAAGGTGGCCGAGCGCTGGGTGGATTTCACGCGCTGCGATCTGCCCGGGCGCGCCGTGGTCGACACCTACCTGCTCGTGCAGATCTACGACATCACCACGCGCGAGATGACCTCCTACGGCCTGAAGGATGCCGCGGTCTACTTCGGGGTGACCGACGACGACAGCGACCGGACCTACATCGAAGGCGGCCAGATCCAGCACGTGTTCGCCGCGGACCGCGCGCGGTTCTGCGCCTATCTCGAGGACGACCTGCGCGAGACGGAGGGCTTGGCGGAGCAACTGCTCCCGACGTATTTCGAGCAGGCCCGCACCTTCCCGACGCTGCTGCAGGAGGCGACCCTGCGCGGCGCGACGTCGAAGATCGATCTGCTGTTTCTCGAGGAGTATTACCACGCGCGGCAAGCCTGCCCCACGCCGCCCGAGGTGCAGCCCTTCGAGGGCGGCTACACCCGGAGTTTCCAGGAAGGTGTTTTCCGGCACGTGCTGCACTTCGACGTGGCGTCGCTGTATCCGAGCCTGCTGCTCGCGATCGCGCGCAATCCCGGCAACGACACGCTGGGGGTGTTCATTCCGCTGCTGCGCCGGCTGCGCGAGTATCGCCTGAAATACAAGCAGGTCGCCCGGCACGGCGCGACCGAGGAGGAGCGGGCGGAGGCGCAGGCGCGGCAGACGAATTTCAAGATCCTGATCAATTCGTTCTACGGCTATCTGGGGTTCTCGGGCGCGCGGTTCGGCGACGGGGAATTGGCGGCCGAGGTGACGCGGCGCGGCCGCGAATTGCTGCAGGCCCTGATCGACGAATTTGCCCGGCACGGGTGCACGATCCTCGAGGCCGACACGGACGGCATTTACCTCGCGTCGGAGGCCTATTTCGCGGCGCCCGAGGCCTTGCTGGCGAAAGTGGCGCCGATTCTGCCGGCCGGGATCGAACTCGAATACGACGGGCGGTATGCGGCGATGTTCTGCTACAAGGCGAAGAACTATGCGCTCTACGACGGGAAGAAGATCACGCTGCGCGGCAGCGCGCTGCGTTCGCGCGGGATCGAGCCCTTCCTGAAGAAGCTGTCGGACCAGCTCATCAAATATCTCGTCGGCGCGTCCCCGGAATCCCCGCTGGTCGCGATCGAGGATTTCCGGCGGCGCCTGCCCGCGCGGGCGGTGCCGGTGGCGGAGTTGGCCAAGAGCGAGATCCTCAACCAGAGCCCGGAGGCCTACGAGCGGCTGATCGCGGAAGGCGGCAAACCGCGCCGCGCGTCGGCGGAGGTCGCGTTGCAACTCGTGCCGCGGCCCCGCATGGGCGAGCGGGTCGCCTACTACATCACCGCGAAGGCCAAGGGAAAGACGAGCGACTGGCAGCGGGCGCGGGCGTTGGCCCTGCACGATGCGGTCGCGGCCCCCTACGATCCGGCGTATTATCTGGAAAAGCTCGACGACTGGCTGGAGCGCTACGGGGCCTTCCTCGGGGTGAAACCCTTGCCGCCCGCGCAGGGCGAATTGTTTTAGCCGGGCCGGAACGGCGGCCACGGGCAGGGCGGGGCGGTCGAACGCCGGGGCGATTGCGGGGGCCGGCCCGCGGTCGGATGCGTAGATCCACGGAGCGGGCCGCGGGGCCCGAGGCGCGGCCGGGGGCGGGCCGACCGAAAATCCGGCCGGATGCTCAATCGACGTTAAACCCCGCCCAGTTCGAGCCGATATGACCAGCTAATCCCCTCAGTCATCACTCGTTCACATGCCTGCCACTGCTGAAATCACCGAACAGCTCATCCGAGAGAATATCAACCGGGCGGTTGCGGACGTGTTCAAGACGATGCTGGGCCGCGAGCCGACGTCCGTCGTGCGCGCCGAGCTCGCCGGCGATCGACCGACGCTGCTCTCGGAATCGAACCGTCCCGTCGTGGTGGGCACGGTGGGGTTTCTGGGCGATGTCACCGGCCTGATTTACCTGCACCTCGACCTGGCGTTCGCCAAGATCGGCACCTGCCACCTGCTCGGCATGACCGAGGCGGAGCTGGAGGAAGCCGGCGACGAAGTCATCAACGACGCGATCGGCGAACTCACCAACATGACGGTGGGCAGCTTCAAGAACAGCCTCTGCGACGCCGGCTACCCCTGCAAACTCACGATTCCGTCGATCCTGCGCGGGACCAATTTCTCGATCGAGCCGATCAGCTCGGCGGTGCGCTACGTTTACCTCTTTGACTGCGGCGAACACCGCGTCGTCGCGGATATCCTCATGAAGGCGGACGAATGATCCGATAAGCCTCCCAGTTTTTCATCTCACCATGCGCTACAAAGTTCTCACCGTGGACGATTCCAAGACCGTCCGCATCATCGTCAAAAAGGCGTTCAAACCCTTCGACTGTGAAATCCTCGAAGCCGCCAACGGCGTCGAAGGTCTGGCGGTGGCGGCAAAAGAGAGCCCGGATCTGATCCTGCTCGACGTTACCATGCCCGTGATGGACGGCGTGGAGATGCTGACCAAGCTGAAATCCGATCCCGCGCTCAAGGGCATCCCGGTGATCATGCTCACCGCCGAAGGCGGCCGGGACAACGTGCTGAAGATCGCCAAGATCGGCGTGCGCGACTACCTCGTGAAGCCGTTCAAGGAGGAGGTCCTGGTGGAGAAGGCCAGCCGGGTCATCGACCTGAAGCCCGTCAACGAGGGGCCGGCCAAGGCAAAATCGATTTTCGATCCGGCCGATGTGCTCGTGGTCGAGGACAAGCCGGCGATCATCCAACAGATCCAGGAGGGGCTGAAACACACGCCGTGGAAGATCAAGGGCGTGAGCACCCAGGGCGAGGCGATCGATTTCACGACGCGCACGCCGCCGGACCTCATCATCGTGAGCCTTTCGCTGCCCGAGGAGGCCGCCTTCGCGCTGTTCCGCCACATCCGCGCGAACGTGAAGACCAAATACACGCCGATGTTCGCCCTCGTGGTGAAGACGGAGACCAGCCAGCAGCAGCAAGCCCAGAACCTCGGCTTCAGCGCGATCATCACCAAGCCGATCGATATCGGCGAACTGGAGACGAAGATGTCGAAAGCCATGAACCTCGACACGTCGCAGCGCTACTACGCGATCGACGGCGACATGATGGTCATGCGCCTGCCCGAGGCCTGCTCGGCCCCGGTGCTCGCCGAGGCCGGCGCCTACCTGAAGCCGAAGCTGGCCGAAGCGGTGGACGCGGGATTCAACAAGGTGGTCATCGACATCCACGAGATCCGCTCGCTCCACATGGGCATCATCAAGCTGCTCTTCCAGGCGATGCAGACGTGCCGGGATCTCGCGATGCAGTTCGTGCTCGTGGGCAATCCCCAGATCATCGCCGAGTGCAAAGGCTTCGAGGATACCCGGGGCTGGACGTTTTACGACTCGCTGGCCGACGCCAAGGCCAACCTCGGCAAATCCGGCGCGGCCGCCCCGGCCGCGGCCCCGGCGCCCCAGTTGGCGGCGGTCTGATACCTTTTCGTTAGGGGTGTGAAGGCTAGAACCGGCGGGCGGTGCGCGATGTGAGCGCATCGCCCGTTCGTGCTTTGGGGCCCGGCCGGTCCCCGCGAATCTCGCGTTGACGGCGACCGGGCACCCCGCGAACTTTGATGCAACATTCCGCGATCGCTCCCGTCCCAAGGTGGCGCCGCACCCTAGCATGAAAAAACTCCGTTTCGCCCTCGTTGCCTTCGCGTCCACGCTCGGCGCCGCCTATGCCCAGGACGAAGAACGACGGGCGCCCCCGGTCGAGATCCCGGATTTCTCCAATCTGGACGAATACATTTACGAGCCCAAGAGCATCGTGACGTTCGGGTTCCGCTACATCAGCGGTGCCAAGACCAGCTTCGCGGGACGCGGCAAGATTCCCTCGCCGGAGAATCCCGGCGCGGCGACCGGCGCCAACCTGGAGCGCGTCTACCACGACGGCTCGGTGCGGCCGGACGCCCGGGTCGTCGCCCGCCTCGACGGCAGCGGCAATCCGATCATCGACCCGCAGTCGGGCAGCGCCGTTTTCGACCCGATCGCGCCCGACGGGCGGACGAATACCTGGAACTACATCGACGCCAGCCAGCTTTCGACGCCCGGGTATGTCCGCTTCAACAGCTACTCCGCCGAGGTCATCGACACGGCGGTGCGCGAAAAGAAGGGCAACTCGAGCGCCGGCATGGACATCGCGGTCTCCCGCGACATGGGCAAACTCTTCGGCGGCCGCGTGCTTTGGAATCTGACGGCCGGCCTCTCGATCAACGACATCGCGGCGAACACGCGTGATCCGGTCCGGGCCACCCTGTCCACGATCAGCGACTACTACGCGCTCTACGGCGTGACACCGCCGGACGCCCCGTATTCATCGCCGAGCTCGACGACGGAAAACGTCGTCGATGCCAGCGGCAATCCGGTGATCAACGCCGACGGCACCAACCAGACCGTGTCGCTCGATACCTCGGTCCTGATCGGCAACGAGCCGGCGGGTCGCACCACGAGCACGGTGACGGACGACGTCAGCGTGACGAACAATTGGAAACTGAAGGGCGCGTATTACACGATGCGCGCCGGGCCGACGCTGTTCGTCCCGATCACCAGCCGGCTGCGCGCCAGCTTCAGCGTGGGTGCGGCGATGGTTTACGCCGGCACGAGCTACACCGTGACGCAGACCTTCCAACCGGCCTTGGGCGCGGAGATTTCCGATACGGAAACGAATGCCACCTACAAGTTGCTGCCCGGCTACTATGCCGACGCGACGGTGCAGTTCGATCTGACCGAGCGCGCGGGATTCTACGCCGGAGCGGTCTTTCAGTCGGCCGGCAGCTACAACCAGGCGATCGACACGGAGAATCAGCACTACTCGACGAAGATCGATCTGGGGAACCAGAACGGCATTCGCGCGGGCATGTCGATCCGGTTCTGAGCCGACCCGTCGCCGCCGGAAAATTGCGCAGCCGGGGCGTCCAGCCCCGGCTTTTTCATGGGGCGGACTCGAGGTCCGCGAGCACTGCGGACACCGGGCGCAGGCGATCGGCGGGGAAGAAGCCGTTGAGGCGCGTGATCACCTGCTGGATGATGCCGTCGGGGCAACTCGCACCGCCGGTGATCAGGATCGACCGCGGCGCATCCGCCCGGCCGCCGGCATCCGGCCATAGGGACCGGGCCTCGATATGGCCGTGGCCGTGACCGCCTTTGCCGCCCTGATAGACAAAATGATCCACCGCGGCGAGCGAGCGGATGGCGGCCTCGGACTGGATAAAGAAGGATTTCGGCCCGAGGCGCTCCTCGCAGAGTCGAAACAACTGGTAGGTGTTGGACGAGTTGGTGCCGCCGATGACGAACGCCGCGTCGAGCGGCTCGGCGAGCGCGCGGGCCAGGGCGTCCTGGTTGACCTGGGTGGCGTAGCAAAGCGTGTCACGCCGACCGCCGCCGCCGACGCGGGTGTCGTCGCCGAACTTCGTCCGGAATACGCCGCGCAGGTGCTCGATGATCGCGAGTGTCTCGTTCATCAGCAAAGTGGTCTGGTTGACGATGGCGACGCGCTGCAGATCGCGGACGACGTCGAAGCCCGGCGTGTGCCGGCCGGCAAACTCGACGAAGAACCGTTCGCGCACGGCGGGGTCCTCGGCGGCGACGAAGTCGCCGAGGCGACGCGCCTCCTCGAGGTTGCGGACGATGACGGCAGGGGCGTTGCGGCGCGTGTTGGAGAACGTCGCTTTGGTTTCCTCGTGCTCGTGTTTGCCGTGGATGACGACGGTGTAGCCGTCGCGGCCGTAGGCCCGCGCGGCTTTCCAGACTTTTTCCACCAGCATGCAGGTGGCGTCGTAGTGGCAGACGGCGATGCCCTTCCGCACGAGCCGCCGCTTGTCTTCGTCGGTCGCGCCGAACGCGGGGATGATCACGATGTCGTCCGGCGTCAGCGAATCCCAGAGGGGCGGCGAGGCGGGTTGGCCGTCGGCGGTATACGGAGCGCCCTTGTCGGTTTGCAGGTAGCGGAGCCCGCGACGGAGGAGGTCTTCGTTGACGAAGGGGTTGTGAATCAGCTCGGAGAGCATGAACACGCGGCGGCCCGGATTCTCGGCCAAGGTTTCGTAGGCGCGTTCGATGGCGTTCTTCACGCCGAGGCAGAAACCGAAATGACTCGGAATGACGTAGCGGACGGCGCCGAAATCGAGGGTGACGGGCGCGGTGGCCGTGCGCTCGTGCCGGCGGGCGAGCGCTTTGATGGCCGCGCAGAGCTGCGACTGATACAACGCCTGGGCGGCGGCGTCCTGGGCGTAGATGGCGGTGTTGCGCTCCTGGGCGGGACGAAACTTGTAGATGAAGTCGTTCTCGCCGAGGTGCAGATACGGAATGTCGACGAGGTGCGGTTCGAGGGCCGGGAGCAGGGCGGCGAGGGAAGGGGCGAGCGCCGCCGGCATGGCGGCAAGGGTTTCAAGCGAGGCGAAGACGATCTCGGAATCGGCCGGCGTCCCGGAGACCTGGACGAAAAACACGCGGTAGCTGCGGCCCCCGGCCGTGGCGCTGAAAAACTCGGCCGGCGGGGTGTGCGTGGCGAACGATGACTCCAGCCGGGTGGTCGCCATCGCGGGGTCGGTGCCGGTGAAGGCGAGGCCGGACTTGGAGCCAAGGCGTCGGACGGCGAGACGGTTGCTCGCGTCAAACGCGAGGATCGCGCAGAGGGCGGGAGGGACGGCGGCGGCCGGAGACATGACCGCCAAGCGTTGGCGGCGGGGGGCCGCGCGGCAAGGTCGGGCTTGGCGGGCGCCGCGCTCAGCGTTCCTGGGCGTTGGCGTCCGGGCGGCCGACTCCGCGTTCGCCGGCGGGCTGGCCCCGGCGGGGGCCGGGGGCCGCGGGAGTGGCCGTGGCGGGGGCGGCGTTCGGGTCCGCCGGACGGCCGGAACTTGCGGCCGGAGAAACCGGAGCCGCGGCCGGCGGCGCCGCGCGAGTGTAGCCGTGGCTCGCGGGAGCGGGACGTTGGTAAGCGGGAGCCGTCGAGGGCGTCGAGGCGGGAACGACGGGGGCGGCGCGGTAGGACGCGGCGACGGAGGATGGCCGAGTGCGCGTCGGCGACGCTTCGCGGGGTGCGCCCGGATAGCCGTGGGAGCGAACGACCGTCGTGGCGGCGGGGGAGCCCGAACGCTCCGGGGAGGTCGGCAACGGCGGGGCGGTGACGGCGGGTGGCAGCGCCGGGCGATCCGGAATCGTGCCACGATGCCCGCGGAAGCCGGACGCGGGCGGGGCGGGCGCCGCGTCGACGGGACGCGAGCCCTCGCGACCGGCGGGAGCCGGATCGGGTCTAAAACCAGCGACCGGACGAGTGGCGCCTCCGGTGCGCGGGTAACTCGGGCGCGGCGGCGCGGGCTGGAAATCGCGCGGGCCCGGTGAAACAACGACGACGGCGGGTCGGCCGGTGCGCGGCGGGGGCATCCACGGCCGCACGCCGTGCACTTGGCCGAGGCCGGGGCGGGGCACGATGGGAGCAACTACCACCGGACGGCGCCAGTCATGGCCGGACCACGGGCGGTGCCGGTTGCCGATCCAGATCGTGTGGCGGCGCCAATCGCAGTCGAAGGCGAGCCAGGAGCCGACCGAGACGCCGACGCCAAAACTTAGCAGCGGCCGGGAAACCGGGAACGGCCGGTCGATAAAAATGACCTCGGGCTGATAGTAGGGGACGAAGATCGTCGAGGCCTGGGCGGGCACGATGCGGATGACCTCGGATTCGGTGAGGATAGACTGCTGCGGCGTGTCGACCAAGGTCCCGGCGGCCTTGGCTTGGGCCCGCAGGCGCTGGATGGCCTGCATCACCTCGACGGGCTGTTCCGCGAAGGCCTCGCCGATCTGCTTCGTCCACTGCAGATTCTCGTCCAGCCATTGCAGCACCTCGGGATAATTCGTCAGCGACTTCACGCTTTCATCCCAGGAGCGGTGCTCGATCTGGGAACGGTCGGCGCCGGTCGCGCGCACCTGGCGGGCAGCCAGCACGATGTCGGCAGGGGCATTGGCGGCGGGCAGGATCAGCGCCACCAAGGCATCGGGGTAGAGGGCGATCGGGGCGACCAATTGCTCGATCGCCGCGGGGCTGCGGGCGAAGGCGCCGGGCGCGACGGCCGGGGCATCCCCGGGCGCTTGCGCCGTCAGACCGAGTGGGGCGAGCAACGCAAGGGCCAGAACAAGGCGGGGATTTTTCATAGGGATCGTCTCCGGCGAACTGGGACGCGGACGAGCGGGCCCGTATTCACCGCATTTTCGGCGGGCGCTCCGGCCGGCGCCCGCCGAGGGCGAGGGTCAGATCTGCGAGTAGGCGGTCGGCGCCAGGAAGCGCGCGGTGTTGAGCGAAGTGTTGTCGGCGAAGCGCGGGTCGACCTTGAGTTTGTTCCAGCGGGGGTCGGGTCCGAATTTCTTCCAATTGGCCAAGTGGGTGGCGAGGTCGGGACCGCCGGTGAAGTAGCGCAGGTGCGGGAGGTTCGGACCGGCGACAGCCTGGCCGAAGAACAGCGGCGCCATGCCCAGCGTGCGCATGATGTCGGTCTCGCCGTCGTCGAACATGGCCATCTTGTTCAGGGCGCGCTCCTCGCTGTGGCTCTCGTAGTCGCGCATCTCAAACACGCGGGTGGGCACGCGTTTCGCGGAGAAATCGGGAATCTCCATCTTCGGCATGCTCTTGAACGCGCGCAGCACCCACGAGTCGATGCGCTCGTAGGCGGGCGCGGCTTTCGGCGTGGCGAGATACGCCGTGCCGGCCTGCTGGACGGCGGGATCGAGATTCAGGTCGGCGTTGACGGCGACGATCGATTCGAGGTTCGGGTGCGGGATCAGGACCCAGACGGGCGAATCGGCGAGCGGGGTGGCGGTCGCGGCCGCCTTGTTGACCTCGAGCTCGGTGAACACACCGACCGGGCCGATCTTGCGCCGGGCCAGGGCGGGCAGCAGGGCCTTCTCCAGGTAGGTGTCGAGCAAGGCGCGGTTCGGGGCGGACTTGAGTCGCTTCTCGGGTTTCAGGCGGTAGCAGCGGACCTCGTAATACTCGCGGGCGCCGGCGGCGGGGGCGGCGGCCGAGCGCGAGGCGAGCGTCGCGGCCGCGGCGGACGCGGCGAGGCTGGACTTCAGGAAGGAGCGGCGGGGGAGTTTCATGAGGGGAGGATCCGACTGTGGACGCGGGCCGACGGATTACGAGCATCCGGACGAGGTGCGGAAAAAAAGGTGTCGCACGTCTCCATGGCGACCACTTGCATCCGCGCGCCTCGTTTCCTCAGCCCCACGAATTTCACTATGTCCGCACCGCTCTCGATCGCATTCATCGGCACCGGCGTCATGGGCCGCAGCATGGCCGGCCACCTGCAAAAAGCCGGTCACCGGCTCCACGTGTATAACCGCACGAAGGAAAAGGCGGCGGCGCTGCTGGAAGCCGGAGCGACCTGGCACGACTCGGCCGGCGCGGCGGCGGCGGCGGCCGAGGTGGTGATCACGATGCTCGGCTTCCCGACGGACGTGGAGCAGAGTTATCTCGGAGCGGGCGGCATCGTCGAACGCGCGCCGGCCGGTGCGTTGCTGATCGACATGACGACGTCGAGTCCGGTCTTGGCGCGCAAAGTCGCGGCCGCCGCGGCCGCCCGGGGTTTGGCGTCGCTCGACGCGCCGGTGTCGGGCGGCGATCTCGGCGCGCGGGAAGCGCGCCTCGTGATCATGGTCGGCGGCGACGCCGCGGCGTTCGCCCGCGCGAAACCGCTCTTCGAAATCATGGGTAAGAACATCGCGCTGCACGGGGCGGCGGGCGCGGGGCAGCATTGCAAGATGGCCAACCAGATCGCGGTGGCCGTCGGCATGGTGTCGTGGGTCGAGGGCATCGCGTATGCCAAAAAGGCCGGGCTCGATCCGGCGGCCGTGCATGCGAGCATCAGCGGCGGTGCCGCCGGCAGCTGGGCGATGACCAACCTGGCGCCGCGCGCCCTGGGCGATAACTTTGCGCCGGGCTTCTACGTGAAGCACATCATCAAGGACATGAAGATCGCCCTGGAGAGCGCGGCGGAACTCGGACTCGACCTGCCGGGCCTTGCGGTGGCGAAGAAGCTTTACGAACAGGTCGCCGCGCGCGGCTGGGAAGATTGCGGCACGCAGGCGCTCTACCGGCTCTATACCGCGCTCTGACGATCGCGGCGACGCGGGCTGCGAGTCGAGCGCCGGCCGGTTCTCAGCTCCCGGCCTTGGGCTCATCCCTCGCGGCGCCTCGCTCTTCCAAATCATCCATGAAACTACCGCCCGATTTCCGCAAACGCGTGCTGGCCCGCGAGTGGCTCACCGGCACTTTCCTCAATCTCGGTTCGCCCATGACGGTGGAAATCGCCGGCTTGGCGGGGTTCGACTGGGTGCTGATCGACCACGAGCACGGCCCGGGCGGCGAGGACACGTTGCTGCACCAGCTGCATGCCGCCTCGGCCACCCCGACGTTTCCGGTGGTGCGGATCGCGCAGAACGAGACGCCGCGCTTCAAGCGCGCGCTCGATATGGGCGCGATGGGCGTGATGGTGCCCTACGTCAGCACGGCGGCGGAAGCGAAGGCCGCGGTGTCGGCCATGCGCTATCCCCCGCACGGCGTCCGCGGCGTGGCGAAGTTCAACCGCGGCGCGGGCTTCGGCGGGGATTTCGAGGAATACTACCTGACCCACCACGAGCGGCTCGTCACGGTGATCCAGATCGAGACGCCCGAGGCCGTGGCCAATATCGACGAGATCGCGGCGGTCGACGGGGCCGATGTGCTTTTTGTGGGACCGACCGACCTGAGCTACAACCTGGGCATCCGCGACCAGCTCGACAGTCCGCAGTTCACCGAAGTGCTGAAAAAGGTGAGCGACGCGGCGAAGCGCCACGGCAAAGCGGCGGGCATTCTCGTGCACCTCCCGGCGCTGGTGCCGAAGGTGCGCGAACTCGGCTACACCTTCACGGCCTACGGCAGCGACGGCGGGGCGGTGCGCGCCGGCCTGCTCGGTCTGCTTGCCACCCTCAAAGCCAAGTAACCGGCTCCGGCGTCCGCGAGTCGGAGGCCATCCGTCCGGAGCGCCGGGCTGCGGCCGCCGCGCCGCCCTACCTTCCGAAAAATCCCTCTCATGAAGATCACCGACATGCACATCACGCCGATCGCGCTCGGCGATCCGCCGTTGCTCAATGCCGCCGGCCTGCACGCGCCGTATTGCCTGCGCACGGTGGTGGAGTTGGTGACCGACACGGGCGTCAACGGGCTCGCCGAGGTTCCGGGCAGCGTGGCGGTCGACGCGGCGCTGGGCGCGGTGCGCGAGGTCGTCATCGGCAGTGATCCGCTCAACTGGCACGCCCTGCGCGCCAAACTCGCCGCGCGCTGCGCGCCGGAGACCTCCGTGGCCCGCGGCGACAAGCCCTGGGACGGCCGCACGCGGGTGCAGGTCTACAGCGCGCTCGATGTCGCGTGCCTCGATCTGCAGGGCAAGGCCTACGGCCAGCCGGTGGCGAATTTGCTCGGCGGCATTGTGCGCGAACGCGTGCCGTATTCCGCGTATCTGTTCTACAAGTATGAAGGCGCGGGCGGCGACCTGGGCTTCGGCACCGATCCGCAGGCGACGGGCTGGGCGGCGGCCCGGCAGCGGGCGGCGCTCGACCCCGACGGCGTGGTGGCGCAGGCGGAGGCGATGGTCGCGGAGTTCGGTTTCGAATCGATCAAGCTGAAGGGCGGCTGCTTCGAACCGGCGCAGGAAGTCGCGGCGATGAAAGCGCTGCACCGGCGCTTCGGGCCGACCGTGCCGCTCCGGCTCGATCCCAACGCGCTCTGGACCGTCGAGACCTCGATCAAGGCGGGGCGGGAACTCGAAGGGGTGTTGGAATACCTCGAGGATCCGTGCCGCACCCAGGAGGGCATGGCCGCGGTGCGCCGGGCCCTGAAGACGCCGCTCGCGACCAACATGTGCACCACGTCGTTCGACGACCTGCCGGGAAGCGCCCGGCTGGGCTCGGAGGACATCATCCTCACGGATCACCATTATTGGGGCGGCCTTCATTCCTCGATGGAATTGGCCGCGCACTGCCGGACCTTCGGGCGCGGCGTGTCGATGCACTCCAACAACCACGCCGGCATCTCGCTGGCGGCAATGACGCATCTCGGGGCGGCGATGCCGAACCTGACCTACGCGCTCGACACCCATTACCCGTGGCAATGGGAAGAGATCATCGTCGGCGGCCGCATGAAGATCGAAGGCGGCTGCGTCGCGGTGCCGCAGGGGCCCGGCCTCGGCGTCGAGCTCGATCGCGCGGCGCTCGCCCGGGCGCATGCGACCTACCTGCGGGCCGGCCTAAAAGAACGCAACGACGAGATCGAGATGCAGAAGAAAGTGCCGGGCTGGAAATTCGCGCAGACCCGCTGGTGAGCGGCACGGCGGGCAAACGGCGCACGGCAATCCTTCCACCCCTTTCCATGACTCCACTCGTGCAACGGCTCGCGGGCAAATACGCCCTTGTCACCGGCGGCGGCTCCGGCATCGGGCGCGCCATCTCCCAGCGGCTGGCCGCGGAGGGGGCGCACGTGACGATCCTGGAAGCCCGGGCCGAGGCGGGCGAAACCGTGGCCCGGGAGATCCGGGCGGCCGGCGGGGCGGCGGCGGTGGTCGCGGCCGATGTCGCCGATACGGCGGCGATGGAGGCGGCGTTCGCGTCGCTCGATCGGCTGCACGTGCTGGTGAACAACGCGGGCATCGCGCACGTGGGCAACGTGGTCACCACGGCGCCGGCCGATCTCGACCGGATCTATGCGGTCAACGTGAAGGGCGTCTACCACGGGCTGCACTTCGGCGTGCAGAAGCTCCTCCAAAGCGGCGGCGGCGCGATCGTGAACCTGGCCTCGCTGGCCTCGAAAGTCGCGCTGGCGGACCGCTTTGCCTACGGCATGAGCAAGGGTGCGGTCCTGACGATGACCCTCTCGGTGGCGCGGGATTTCGTGAACCAGGGCATCCGCTGCAACTGCGTGTGCCCGGCGCGCGTGCACACGCCGTTCGTCGACGGGTTCATCGCCAAGAACTATCCGGGCAGGGAAGCGGAGATGTTCGCAAAGCTGAGCGCGGCGCAGCCGATCGGCCGCATGGGGCAGCCGGACGAGGTGGCCGCGCTGGTGGCGTTTCTCTGTTCGGACGAGGCGGGATTTATCACCGGCTCGGCCTACGACATCGACGGGGGCGCCACGTTGCTGCGCTGACGGAAAAGAAAGCGCCCCGACGCGACGGCCGGGGCGGCGGTAAACACGTGCGACGCGACGACGGCGTCGGGATCAGCTCAGTTTTGAGCAGTAGGTGAAGAAGCCGACGGCTTCGAGGTCGGCACGCAGCTTGGCCTCCTGTTCGGCGGTGAGCGCGCGAAGGGGCAGGCGCACGGGGCCGCAATCGACGCCGACGAACTTCATCGCGCTCTTGCCGGCGTTGATGCCGCCGTGGCGCCCGAGCACGTCGATGAACTCCATGGCCCGGAGTTGGTCCCGCCGCGCGGCCGCGAGGTCGCCGCGCTTGACGGCTTCGATGATGGCGAGAAACAGCGGCGCGGCGAAATTGTAGGTGCTGCCGACGGCGCCGCGGGCCCCGAGGGCGAGGCCGGCGAGCAGGATCTCGTCGCGACCGAAGAGCAGGTCGTATTTGCCGCCGGCGAACTCGGCGCAGCGCGCGAAGTCCATCAGGTTCTCGTTGGTGTATTTGACGCCGGCGAGATTCGGAATGCGGTCGCCGACGGCGGCGAGAAAGTCATGCACCGGGAAGCCCACGCCGTTCATCACGGGGATGTAGTAATAGTAGAACGGCAGCTGCGGGGCCCCGGCGGCGACCTGCGCGCACCAGGCGACGAGTTCGGTCGTGGAGCCGGGCTTGAAAAAAGCCGGGCAAAGGGCGGCGGTGGCGTCGGCGCCGTGGGCCTGCGCGTGGCGGGCGAGATCGGTGGCCTCGGCGGCGCTGCCGTGCCCGACGTGGACGATGACGGCGAGGCCCGCGGGGCGGGCGGCGAGCCAGGCTTCGACGACCTGCTTGCGCTCGGCGACGGTCAGCGAGGGGCTCTCGCCGGTCGTGCCGCACACGAAGGCGGCGCTCACGCCGTTGCGCGCGAGCAGGCGGGCCTGCAGCGGAATCGCGGCGAGATTGAGCGAACCGTCGGCATGGAACGCGGTGTGCGGGGCGGCGATGAGGCCGGTGATCGAAGACTTCATGAGGCGAAGAGGGGCAGGCTGGGCCGCGCGCAGTCCCCGCTCAAGTGCGCACCGTGGTGCCTTGGCCATACCTCGCGCGAGTCGGCCATCGGGGCGGGATCCGGGGCCGCCGGCGGTAGGTTGCGGGGGCCTACGCCAGCAGCGTGGCGATGGCGGCGCGCAGTTGCGGATCGGTCTCCGGCGCGCAGAACGCGAAATCGACCTCGTAACCGCCGGCGGCAAACTCGCCCTGGGTCGGGATATACCAGGGGCCGCCGTCGCCGTAGGCGGCGGTCGCGACGAATCCGCCGGGCCGCAGGGATTGCGCGTAATGCTGGAATTCGACGAAGGGTTCCGCCGGCAGATGGAGCAGCGCGATGTCCTCGAGGTGCAGCGCGGTGAGGACAAACGGATCGCGGCGGGCGCAGCGCTCGATGAGCGCGAGTTTGAAGGCGGGACGCATGCGCAGCGCGGGGGCGTCGGCGCGCTTGTCCATCAATTCGCGCAGGGCGCCGAGGCCGAGGGCGGGATTGGGCGCGGCGAAGAGCTCGCTCGTGCGCCAGTCCACCCGGCGCAGCGGCACGGGGCGCAGCGCGGCGTCGGCGGCAACGAGGCCGCGATGGATGCGCTCCGTGAGCCGCGCCCGGGCGGCGGGCGAGCCGTCGTTGTATTTGCCGGCGGCGACGTTGCCGGCGCAGCCGGTGAAGTAGACGTGGGTGCAGCCGGGCTCTTCGTGCTGCCGCCGTTTCCTTGCGAGACCGCAAAAATCGCTGCTCACCCGGCCGTCGCCGTAGTAGCTCATCGGATGCACCGCGTAGTAGTGGCAGGCGGCGATCTTTTCCGCGCCCGAGTAAAACGCGACGGTGCGGAGCAGCGGATCGATCGGCCCCTCGGGCAGGGCGAGGAGCGCGGGGTCCTTGCAGGAGCTGCCGCGCATTTTCGTGATGCGACCGGCGGCGTCGCGGGCGAGCCGGCGATTGGAGGCCACTTCGGCCACCGGCGCGGTCGCCGCGGCAACATGGGTGACCGGCCGGGCGCGCGGGATCGCGGCGCGGACAGCGGCGCCGGCGGCGTCGAGGCAGCGCCGGTGGAACGCGGGATCGAAGACCGCCGGCAGGTCGGGCTGCAAGGCGACGAGGCGGGCGGCCTCGGGGCACACGAGCGGGGCGTTGTGCTGGTGGACGCAGTGAACCGCCACGCGATCGGGCGTGGTGCCGGCGGCGGCGGCGAGCGAGGTGCGCCAGGCGAGATGGGCGCCGTTGAGCAGACCGGTCCAGTCGACCGCGCAGAGAACGATGGGGGCGCCGGAGCCGAGCAAGACGAGACCGATCGCCTCGAGCGGATCGTCCGGCTCCGGACCGGCCGGCTTGATCCAACCGCCGCAGAGCGAGTGCCCCGGGGGCGGCGTGACGTCGAAGCGAAACACCGCGAGGCGCAGTCCGGCGGCGGAAACCGGGCTCGATTCGGCCGCGCGCGGCGCCCGCGGTGCGACCGCAACGCCGAGTGCGGCGGCGGCGGACCGGGTGAGAAAGGCGCGGCGGTCGAGCGAAGGCATGGGATGCCTACTTCTTTTTCGCGGGGGGCGCGAGGGCGTCGAGCTCGGCGTCGGTCCACGGTTTTGTGCGGGAGGCGGTGGTGGCGCGGACGGCGGCGACGACCGCGGGCGGGACGGGTTTGGCCTGATTGCCGAATTCGCGGCGGATAAAGGTGAGCGTGGCCGCCAGCTGCTGGTCGTCGAATTGACGCCAAGGCGGCATCACGAGGCCGCGGCCCGGATTCTCCTTTCCGTGAAGCACGATGCGGGCGAGGACCTCGTCGCCGGCCTGAAGCCAGCGGGATCCGACCAGACCGGGAGCGAGGCCCTGGCGACCGTCGCCGGTTTCCTGGTGGCAGGCGGCGCACGTGAGATTGTAGGCGGTGCGACCGGCCTCGAAGAGTCGCTGGGCGGCCTGTTGCGCGGGGTCGTCGGAATGCTTCTGGTGGTGGCTCACGAGCAAGGAATCGAGCCGTGCGTCGCGGTGCGAACGGAGGAGGGCGAGATTGGCGCTGCTGAGCACCCCGGGGTCGAAGGCGCCGGCGACCATGCGCTCGAGCAGCACGCGGGCCCAGGCGGGGCGTTCGCACAGCATGCGCTGGGCGGTCGCCTGGAGGCGGGGCCCGAGCGTGGCGTAGGCGGCGAAGATGGGCTCGGCGCCGGCGGCGGCGGCATAACCGCCGAGCGCGGCGAGGCGTTTGGCCCGGCGTGCTTCGTTTTTCTCGGTCCGCAGCAAGTCGCCGAGCAGCGGGAGCGCCTCGGCCGGCGCGAGCGCGGCGAAGAGGTCGAGGTAGGTCTGGAGGTCGCTTTCCTTGAGCTTGCCGGTCTTCGCGGCCGCCAACGCGACGGGGACGGCTTCGGGATGTCCGAGCCGGGCGGCGAAGGCGACGAGGGCGGAGGAGGGCGGGCCTGCGTCCCAGAGCCGATCGACGGCGCGACGCAACGCGGGCGGCACCTCGTCAACCACCGCGCCGGTGAGGCCGCGGGCAAAGCCGTTGATGAGACGCGTCGTGGCCGCGGCATCGGGTGCCGCCTCGAGGAGGCGGGCGGCGAAGGCGAGGTTGCGCGCGAGGTGCTCGGGGGCGCGTTCGATGATCCATTCGGAGTAGGTGCCCTGCTTCAGCGTGAAGTATTTGCGCGGCCCCTGGTCGGCGGTGATGCGCTGCGCCAGGCGTTCGGCGAGATGCGTGGAAAACATTTTGGTCCGCCACACGGCGGGATCGCGGACGAGGGCGAGCACGTCGTCGCGGCCGGTGTCGACCGTGCTCTCCAGCGCCCACCAGAGCAGCAGCGGCAGGTGTTTGTCGGCGGCGTCGATGTCGTGCGCGAGCAGGGCGCGGACGATGGGGACGGCCTGGCCGGCGGGCAGGCGCTTCGCCGTGGCGGCGAGCTGGCTGCGCACCTCGACGGCGGACTCGGTGCGCGCGAGCTGGACAAGGGCGACCTGGGTGAGTGGCGGAGCGTTACGGGCGTCGCCGACAAGGCGGACGGCCCAGCGGCGGACATGTTCGTTCGGATGGTGCAGCGCCGTGCGCAGGTCGCGCTCGCCGAGTTCCCGGCGGAGATTCAGGACCCAGAACGCCTCGAGGGCGTCGTCGCCGTTGCGCTCGAGCGCGGCGCGGAGCGCGGGGACGGGCGTGTCGGGCCGGGCGGCGAGGAGCCGGCGGGCATGCTCGCGCACATCGCGATTGGGGCCGGCGAGGAGCGGCAGGAGTTCGGCGGTGGGCAGCGTGCGCAGGTCCCGGATACGGGTGCGGCTGCCGCCCGGAGGGACGAGGCGGTAAATGCGGCCGTTGGACTTGTCCCAGGTGTCCTTGGGGTTGAGGTGGCTGAGACGGGCGTCGGTCCAGTCGGCGAGGTAGATCGCGCCGTCGGGGCCGAGCTCGATGTCGACCGGGCGAAAGGTCTTGTCCTCGGTCGTGACGAGCGCGGTGCGGTCGACCGTCCGGAACGTGGAGGTGTCGGGCAGGACCTCGCTCTCCTGCACGCGGTTGGTGAGGGACATGCCGACGACGATGCGGTCGCGGAGGGCGGGCATTTCCGGGGCGTCGTAGATCAGGAACGTCTGGGGGAAGCGCGGCGTGTAGCCCTGGTGCGCCATGTGTTCGAAGAAGCCGAACACGAAGGGCGAAAGCGCGGGGCCGTGCTTGGGCCAGTTTTTCACGTAGGTCGCGCCCTGGACGTAGTGGAGACCGCGGGTGCCGCCGTTGTTGGTGCCGGAGAAGGCGCGGCCGTAGCGGTCGAATTCGAGACTGAACGTGTTGCCGCCGCCTTCGGCAAAGACCTCGAACACGCGGGAGCCGGGATGGTAGCGCCAGATGCCCTGGCCTTGTAACCGGATGCCTTGGACGTCGAGCGTGGTGGTGGAGCCGTTGGCGCCGTAGATCCAGCCGTCGGGTCCCCAGTGCAGGTTGCTGGCGAGGGAATGCGTGTCCTCGAGGCCGAAGCCGCTCAGGTGCACTTCCGGATCGCCGTCGGGCACGTCGTCGCCGTCGCGATCGGGGTAAAAGAGCAGGTAGGGCGCCATCATCACCCAGACGCCGCCGTCGCCGGGCAGCACGCTGGTGGCGAGATTGAGCCCGTCGAGGAAGGTCCGGTGCGTCTCGAACTTTCCGTCGCCGTCCCGATCCTCCAGAATGGTGATCCGGTCGGCGCCGCGGGCATGGTGCGGCGGGGCGGGCGGGAGGCGGTCGAAGCGGGCGCGGATGTATTGGTCGTAGTCGGTGACCGTGAGACCGGCGGGAAACGGATACTGCAGATACTGGACGACCCAGAGCCGGCCGCGGTCGTCGAACTTGAGGTCGATCGGCTGGCGAACGACGGGCTCGCTGGCGACGAGCTCGACGGCGTAGCCTTCGGCCGGTGCCAGCTTGGCAAGGGCCTCCGCCGGCGGCGGGACGGTGACGGTCCCGCCGAAGTCCTGGCCGCCGGGTTTGTAGGCTTTCACGATCGCTTCGACCTCGGGGGTGAAGCGCGGCGGCGCGGGGTCGGCGGCGCGGAGAATCGGCAAAAGGGCGAGGACTGCGAGAGCGAGGGGGACGCGCATGGAAAGGGGCGACGCAAGGGGAGGCTCAGTCCGACGGGTGCGCAACATCGTCGTGAATCCGGTCACGCCCCGCCGGCGGGAGTGTTGCCGGCTGGTGCTCAATAGTTGCGAAACGGGCCGCGGGGCTCGGCGGCCTCCATCTCGGCCTGCCAGCGGGCGAACGCCGATTTCAATTCGGCGAGCTTGGCCGGTTGGGCGGACGCGAGGTTCTTCTTTTCGCCGGGATCCTCGGCGAGGTCGTAAAGTTCCTCCTTGGCCGGCACCTCGCCGCGTTTGCTTCGCGGCGTGTAGGCCACCCACTTGAAGTTTCCGACGCGGGCGGCCTGGTAGCCATCGGGCCAGTCCCAGAACATCGCGCGCCGGGGCGACGTCTGTTCGCCCTTCAGCACCGGCAGCATGTCGTGTCCGTCGAGCGTCACGCCCGCGGGCAGCGGGGCGCGGGCGGCGGCGGCGAGGGTCGGGAGAATCTCGAGAGCGGTGAGAAACTCGGGCGTGGTGCGGCCGGCCGGCAGGACTCCGGGCCACCACGCGAGCAGCGGCACGCGAAGACCGCCCTCGAAGCCGGAGCCCTTGCCGCCGCGGAGCCGCGTCTCGTCGATGCGCGCACCGGTGCGGCCGTTGTCCGACAGGAACAGGACGAACGTATCCCGGTCGAGGCGGAGTTCGCGCAGCGTCGCGAAGAGCTCGCCGATCGCCTCGTCCATCGCGCTGACCATGCCGGCGTATTTCGTGGCCGGGAGGGACGGATCGCGGTCGGGATAGTATTTCTTCAGGTAGGAGGCGGGCACCTGGTTGGAATCTTTCTCCAGATTCGACGCGCTGTGCGGGGCGTTGAACGGGAGATAGAGGAAAAACGGGCGGTCGCGGTTCGCGCGGATGAAGGCCACGGCCTCGCGCCGGAACAGATCGGTGGCGTAGGTGCCCTGGTCGGCGACGGAGACGGCGTTGCCGCGGAACAGCGACGGCGCGCCGTAGCGCTCGTGGGTGTAGTAATCGATGCCGTTGTTGCCGTGGCCGACGAAGACGTCGAAGCCGCGTTGCAGCGGGAGAAACCGGCGGGCCTGGCCCATGTCCCACTTGCCGAAGACGGCGTTGCGGTAGCCGGCGGGCCGCAGGACGTCGCCGAGCGTGAGTTCGCGCACATCGAGGCCGAGCGTCATCTCGGGGGAAACGGCGTATTCGGCCTTCGTATACCGGTGGCCGTAGTTCACCATGTCGTTGCGGATCATCTCGTAGGTGCCGTTGCGCTGCGGGTAGCGGCCGGTGAGCAGGCCGCTGCGCGAAGGGGTGCAGACGGAGGCGGTGACGTAGAATTGGGTGGCGCGGACGCCCTCGGCGGCCATGCGGTCGAGCGCGGGCGTGACGAATTGTTTGCTCCCGTAGGCGCCGAGGTCGAAGCCCTGGTCGTCGCTGACGATGAGAACGAGATTCGGCGGCCGGGCGGCGGCGGTTGCGGCGGTTCCGATCGAGGGCGACAGGAGCAGGCCGGCGAGCGCGAGACTGCGCGCGGCGATCCGGGCGAACGCGCGGGCGGCGGGAAGCGGGG
>JACCDS012452746.1_pt1 | contig 21401 bp, 20 predicted proteins | sample 7446441 | NCBI WGS metagenome assembly JACCDS01 (sample SAMN15323445, study PRJNA562643) | freshwater metagenome | isolation source: river surface water | place: USA:Blue River Watershed | collected 2017-08-17 | reverse complement strand
TACCACAATTCTATCGCAAACTTCAACGGTGTGTTGTAAGTCGTGACTAGAAACCAAGATGGTTGTCTTTGGATTTTCGGCTAATTCTTTAATGATTTTTTTTAATCGATTGACTGTGGTGGGATCTAAATTAGCAAAAGGCTCGTCTAAAACCACCACCTCAGGATTACCTATCAAAGCAGCAATAATTCCCACTTTCTTTTGATTCCCTTTAGACAAATCGCGCAAGTATTTTTTATTTTCAAGTATTTCTCCATTAAAAAAATCTTGATGTTTTTGAAGTAAAGCATCAATCTCGGCTTTGTTTTGACCTCGTAAATCACCAATGAAATTGAAATATTCTTCGGGCGTCAAATACCCAATTAAGAAGCTTTCGTCTAAGAAAGAAGTGGTAAAGGATTTCCAGTTTTCACTAGTAGAAACAGGAATTTCATTATTGATGATTTCGCCGGTTGTAGGTTGGATTAAATCCAAAAGCAAACTGAAAAAAGTAGTTTTACCTGCGCCATTATTGCCTACTAGTCCAAAACTTTGTCCTTTTGGAATACTTAAATTATCGATTTGTAAAACGGTTGTTCCGTTGTATTTTTTTGAAAGTTGGTTGATTTGGATCATGGTGAATATCGTTTATGAGATTAAAAGTTTATGGGGTTAGAAAATGTTTATTACTGCTAACCGGAAACTGAATGTTAATTGTTTTGTTTGTAGGCTTGAATGGTTTTGTATTTCTCTATTTTGTAGACTTTTTCAATTTGAGAAAAAACCCGGTCGCGTAAAGCAAAACCTATTAGTCCAGCACCTGCCACAAGAGCTAAGCCTGTGTTTGGACCTTCCATGTTTTTGCCTAAAGCATATAATAAAACTGGCAACAAGACTTTGGGTAACGAAATTAAAGTCGTTTGTAGATTAAATGCTTTTTTATCACCAAAAGCGCCTTTACTTGAGGTTAGATCAATAGGTGTTTTGGTATAAGCGCCCGCATACAAAACTAAATGAGAATTGATTCCAATATTGTATATAGCACCCGCCAAAATGGTTAAATATACCTGCCAACCAAGATAAATATAAAACGAACACAAAAATGTCGAAATTACTGTGCCAATAACAACCAACCACCATTTTGAAGTCAAGTAGTTTTTATACGAAATATTCTGAGTCATCATCAATGGGTAATATTGACTGTCCCAACTTGGTACAAACTGTCCAAAAGTGAACAAAAATCCGCCCGAGACAAAAATTCCTGCAAAAATTTGCATCACTTGTGGTTGGTGTGAATTTTCACGAAAGAAAATCAGACCATAAAACAAAAACAAAATGCTCATGCCAATTGTGGTTTTTGAACGTTTGTTTCGTTTTATTAATTTAATGTCGTTTTTTAAAAATGTCCCTAAAGTACCAAACTGATTGAGCCAATTTAAGTTTTCTGTTTTGGCAACCGTCGATTTAGTAGCTAATCCAGCATCTAAATACAATTGGTTTTTAAAGAAATCATAAGTGATTTTATACAATCCTATAAGCAACAGAAGTGGAACTAAAAATAATCCTGGAATGTGAAATAGTCCTTCAAAAAAGGGTGTCGAATAATCCGTAATATTGAAATAGCCGTAATGTTGTAATCCGCCTAAAACAAGTATAAATACTAGTAAAATTCCAAATAAATTGTCTTTGTTGCTAAAGAGCACATTAATGAAATTGTTGATGTACACCAATGAAAACATTGCCAAATGCCAAGAAAGAATACTCTCAATTGGATGATTTTCTATGAACAACACCACTGAGAAAGGCAGAAAGAAAAAAACGTGCATTAAGTTAAAAAAAGACAAAGCGGTTTTCCCTAGAGAAAAATGAACAATTGTACTTTTTTTAATGGGCAAAATTAGCATAGGGCGAATGTTCATTACGGGGATTTTTTGCCATAAAAAACGCATCCCTAAATCAAAAAGGAAATAGTAAATCAAAAAGGTGTTGATTTGAACTAAAGGGTCTAAATGATTCTCTTTAAGGCCATAATACAACCCAATTCCCATGGATAGAAGCGCAAAAGAATACAATAAAGCCAGAATGGCCAATAGAATCTTTATAGCGAGATTCGTTCCAAAAGAAGCCGAACGGGAAAACGATTTCCATTCCAGCGAGAGAAAATGTAGAATAAACTTCATTAAGTATAGATTTGGTAAATAAGTAGTTAAAAGTAATAAAAAGTTACGAATTCCAATTTCTATATTTGAAGTTTTTTAATCCATTTAAATCCTTTAATCCGTGGCGAGGGCTTTCATTTGGTAACTTTTCCAGACAATGACTAGAGCAAAAAAACTATTCTTTGTGCTTTTGCGCCTTTGTGGCAAATCCTACAAACCTGATCTTTATCATTTTCTAAAAACTCCCCAGTTTAGTATATTTGTCAAAAATTATAATTATGCCTTCCTTTTTAAAATTAATCATTAAAGAAGTAAAACGCGAAACCAAAGACGCTGTTTCCATACTTTTTTCAGTTCCTGAAGAATTACAATCCAACTATACTTTCATTGCTGGTCAATACATTAACCTGCGATTGACTTTGGACAATCAAGAAATTCGTCGTGCGTATTCTATTTGCTCGGCTCCGGATAGTGGCGAGTTGCGCATTGCGGTAAAAGCCGTTCCTAACGGACTTTTTTCGCAGTTTGCCAATACCCAACTCAAAGCAGGAGACGTACTCGAAGTGGGAAAACCAGAAGGAAAATTCACCTTTGAACCACAGGCTGATCGTCAACGTAACTATGCCGCTTTTGTGGCGGGTAGCGGTATTACACCGGTTCTTTCTATTTTGAAATCGGTTTTAAAAAGCGAACCAAAAAGCAGCTTTGTTTTGGTATACGGAAACAAATCGCCTGAAGAAACCATTTTCCACCAAGAATTACACGATTTACAATCCCAATATGTGGGGCGTTTATTTGTACACTATGTCTATAGCCAAGCAAATGTAGCTGCTGCTTTGTCTGGACGCATTGACAAAACTACAGTGAATTATATCCTGAACGAAAAACACGCCAGTTTGGAATTTGACAAATTCTATTTGTGTGGGCCTGAAGCAATGATTAATACGGTTTCGGAGGCTTTGAAAGAAAAAAACATCAAGGAATCCAATATCAAATTTGAATTATTTTCGGCTTCTGCCAAGGAACATACTATCGAACAATCGTTAGAAGGACACGCGCAAATTACGGTAATGGTGGACGATGAAGAAACGACTTTTGAAATGTCGGCCAAACAAACCATTCTAGATGCTGCTTTAAAACAGGGTATTGATGCTCCTTATTCTTGTCAAGGCGGAATTTGTAGTAGTTGTTTAGCGCGCGTTACTGAAGGAACTGCCGAAATGACTAAAAACTCTATCCTAACCGACAAAGAAGTGGCTGGGGGATTGATCTTGACCTGTCAAGCACATCCTACCTCGGCTACAATTCGAGTGGATTTTGATGATGTATAGGTTTTGCTGCTAACCTGCCTGCGGCAGGCGGGGGCGCAAAGTTTAAAAAAATAATTAAATATAGAAAAAACGAGAGGTGATGGCTTCTCGTTTTTTATTTTGACTCCTACAAGGTCAAAAAAAGACCTTGCAGGATATTATTTCCCCGACTTGATTCGATTATCATGTTTGCACAACATCTGACAATTTTCCGCTGAAGTTTTTCCGCCATCATGCCAAGGGGTAATGTGGTCGGCTTCCATTTCATTGATTTCAAAATGTTCGTGACATTTTACGCAAATTCCTTTTTGGCGTTCGTAGGCTTCTCGTTTTTGTTTTTCTGAAAAAGCGCGAATGCTCAAATGTTTTTCTTTTCGGTTCAAGACAAAATAATAAATCCCTTTTTTATTGGATACATCTTCGTCTAACATCAAATTGGTTATTTCCTCTTCTAAGGCTTTAGCATCAAACTTGTCATTTTTGAATTCGTTGTACAACGTTCCCCATTCAATACCTTTCATCTCTTTGCGGTATTTTGGAAACGTAACTTTGACCCAATTGATTACCGATTGAAAATACAACCACAATTCATTGGCATTGGGTTCAAATTGATTTTTCGACATGTATTCTTTGATTTTTCCCTCCGAAATCCAGTCAATCGCTTTTTCTAAATATTCTTGGCGATTTGCCGAACCATTCAAGTATTCATCGCCTATTTTTGGACGAGAATTTTTGGACAAATAGCGTTTCGCATCCGAAACCCATGAACCTGAATAAACTGCGTTTCTAAGTTCTTGTTCCGTTAATACTTTTCCAGCAATATTGATGGTTTCAAACCAATCTAATTTTTCGCTAGGTTTTCCTGAACAGAAATACACCATCAATTTGTACTCCAAAATTTGATCTTGTTTGTCAGTTGGTAAGTTTGCAAACGTCATATCTTTATAAAAGAAATCATTAGAAACATATTGACAAATGGAAATGGTACGCTGTTGCCCGTCAATCACTTCAAAATTACCATCTTCTCGTACCGCCCAATACATCACATTCAACGGGAAGTTTTTAGTTAATGTGTCTATAACCGCTATTTTTTCCTTTTCGTCATAGACAAAATTACGTTGATAGGGCGGACGAATATCAAGTTTGCCTCCAAAACCTACTACACCATCATCGTTATTGTCTTTGTAACCGTTGGTTAATTCTCTAACCGATATTTCTTTAAGTTCTATGTTCATAGTTTTTTGTTTTTGATGATTACTCTTGCGTAAATACTTGTATACAATTTTCCTGATTCTACATCCTTAAAAGCTGGAGATTTATCAATTTTTGGATTGTATTCACGATACAAGGTTCCTTTTGCATTATTTGTAAATTTCCCCGTAGATTTACCTTGCTTATCAAGAATCTCCATTCTTTTATTTGAAGAAAAGTTAATTGAACCAACTATTCCTAAAGCTATGATTTCAAATTGTTCAGGAATGTATTTGTCAAGAAATGTGATTGGTACACCAATATTTCCAGCATAATCAACAGGAATGTCTTTGGTTTTGTCCACATTTATTGCATCGAAATTTTCATAAGCAGGATATTCTTCTGGATTATATTTTTTATGTAGAATTAAATCCTGGTGTCTTTCCTCATAATCCAAATTTGTAAACCAACGAACACCTTTTACTCTGATAAATTTATTTCCTTTTTCATCTATTCTACTACTCGCTGCTGTTAGCGGATAATCTTCGGGAACTCTAAATTCTCTATCACCACTATGTATGCTATGACCAAACCACAATTTATCTGCCTTAATTAAAGCAAAAATATCTTTGTAGGTAACTGAGTTTAAGTTTCCAATAATTAAAAACTTTTTATCGTATTCGATCAATTGTGCCACATATTCGCGAAATAAGGAAAAAGGAGGATTAGTAACCACTATATCGGCTTGTTTTAACAGTTCAATGCTTTCAGGACTTCTAAAATCGCCATCGCCTTGCAAAGGTTTCACGCCTATTTCATTGGCATCGGGCACTTTATTACCGTTTTTATCGCCCGTGTATTCCAGATACACCGCTTGTTCGGATTCGTTGGTACTGAACAAATCCACATCTTGATTTTTATAACAAGTGGCAATGAGTTTTTTAAGCCCTAAATGCTCAAAATTATAAGAGAAATAATGAAAAAAATTGCTGACTCTGGGGTCGTCGCAATTGCAGTAAACCACTTTGTTTTTAAAGTGTTCTTTATAGAGTCTTAATTCATTGGCAATGTCTGAGAGTTGAGTATAAAACTCGTCATTTTTTGCTTTTTTAGCTTGTTTTAAATTGTTGTTTGTAGAATTTTTTGCCATAGTGTAGTGTAAAAGCAAAGCCTGCTCTTACACTAATAAGCATAAAAAAGGTGTGGTTGCCGTCCGTTAAAATGCTTACGTCCAACTCGGGTACCTGAGAAGACCCTATGCACAAATAAGCACGAACGGTCCACACCAGACTGGTGTGAACCTACGCGACTTATTCTCGTGCATATTGCGAAATTTCTCAGGTTTCGAGTTGAGAGAATAAGAGCTAAAAGCTCAACGATATGTTTAAAAATTTATGTTTCTGTTTTTTTAATTTTGTTTTTATGTGTTACAAATATAGCGATAATTTGGGTTTGTTCAGTTTCAAAACCGCTTCTTTTACCCTGTTTTGATCTTCTTTAGAAAGAAATACAGGAAGCAAAATTGCCATTTCAATAGCTAATAATCGATGAATAATTATCAAATCTTTTAAGGTAAATGGTTTAATTCCATTCATTAACTCTGACATGTGCGTCTTGCTCTTATGCCCGAGAATTGAAGCTAAGTTTTCTTGGGTGAGTTCGGCCGCTTTGAGCTTCGTTTTAATTGTTTTTTTGCGGTTTTCAATAAACAGTCTCTCTTGTTCTGCAAGATGTTCTTGTTTTTCGCTCTCGATTAATTTTTCAGCATCTATTGCACTCGCATCGTTCCAATTGACATTTTCATACTGGGCAATCAAGTCACGCAATTGAGTTCTTAATTTTTTAAAATGAAGGCTTTCCTTTGCTAAAAGACGCAATTTTTTATCAGCAACAAGGGCTCTTTCATAATCCAGTCCATTAGTAATTGTACCATTTTGGACTATTTTTTCTATGTCAAAATGTGTTTTCATTAGTCTATGTATCCTTTTTTTCGCAACCATTTCTCAATGGTAACTTTATTATTTTTAAAAGTGGTCTCATATTCTTGATGCGTTCCCGCCCAAACAATAGTTGCTTCACCCTCTTCATCCATTTCTATTAAGATCAATATCCTATGAACATGAATATTAAAAAAATAAAAACCGTCATTGTGAACACAATCTGCATCAGGTCTTAGGTCACGAAGCGGGATCTCAATAGGATTAAATTGCTCTAAATCAGCAACTAATTGATCGATCGCTTTACACAATTTTTGATTGCCACTATTTTTAACTTTTACTTTTACAATAATTTTCTTTCCAATAATTCTCATTGCAAACGGTTTACAAATATAAATAAGTTACGCTTATATCCGAACTTTTTGTTAAATAATTTAAAATTGTCCCAATGGAAGTGCTAATTTGTAATGGAAATTTGTTTAGAGAATTTGTTCCAATAAAAATAGGAAACTTAAGAAGGGTTTTAGTTTTCATTTGGGTTCAGATTTGGATTGAACAAATATAACTATTTATTGGAATACCAATCCGTGAAATGGGTGTAATCTGTGTTACCTCTTAAGAACCTCAACTATTCGGGTCACCACTTGCTCAGGAAGAATAGTTCGCATGGCGTTTTCATAACCAGCTACTTTTTTATTCCCATAGACCGAAGTCGGCAATTGTGGATATTGATTTCTGTCGGACACCAAAGCGTTATCTAACGTTTGATTAAAAGGCAAAAAACCCGCATACGGATGAGTGGCGCCCCAAAGAGTAACTACGGGAACACCCAACATAGCTGCAATGTGCGCATTGCCCGAATCCATAGACAACATCACGTCTAAGTTGCTGATCAAATCCAATTCCTCTTGAAAAGGGATTTTTCCTGCCATGTTGATGACGTTATTTTTATCTCCTGCTAAGTTTTGAAGTTGTTCTTTTTCGTTTTGGCCTCCGCCAAAAAGCAAAATAGTGTGTTCTTGATTTTGGGCTAAAGTATCGATTACTTCCTTCATTAAACCCAGTGGATAGACTTTGGAATCGTATTGGGCAAAAGGGGCAATCCCAATTAGCTTTTGTGATTGAGCCACAATTGTCGCTAATTCAGGGTTTTCAATAGCTGCTTTGGGAGGAAATTGAGGTCGAGACAAATCGATTGGAAAACCTAAGCTTTCAAAAACCAATCGGTGTCTTTCAAACATCGTGGTCAAAGGCTGGAAAATTTTATTTTCAGCGCGTGTTAACGCTTTTTTCTCCGCACGCCCTTTGTCTACAAAAGCCGTTTTTTTGCCGATTAAAGCAAATAAACTACGCACTACTTTGGAACGCAACACGTTATGTAAATCCGCAAACGCATCAATTTGTAACCGTTTTAAATCTTGGAACAACCGCCACAAACCTAAAACTCCTTTATGACGTTCTTTTTCGTCAAAAGCAAAGAAATGTAGATTTGGAATATCCTTGAAAAAAGGTTGAAAAAACGGCCGTGAAATTACGCTAATTTTCAACTCAGGATATTGGTTTACCAACGCCCGTAAAACAGGAACCGTCATGGCGACATCTCCCATTGCGGAAAGTCTCATAACGGCTATATGTTGTGTCTTTTTAAACAATTACTTAATGTATAAAACCATTAAGAGATTAAGGTTCATTAAGTTTTACTTCATTTTCTTAATCCCTTAATGGTTAAAATATAGTTTCTTATTTTTTGTTTTGGTACAACACCGGATTTAAATCATCGTCGTTGTACATTTTCATTTGTTTGTACACTTTCATGAATTTGTTTCCGTTTTCAATGTCGGTCAACAAATCGTCAATAGCAGTCGATAAATCGGTTCTTTGTTCTAAAAGGACGTTTAGTTTTTCTTGACACTTGTCTTTGTGTTCTTGTGAAGCGTCAGGCCGACTTACCTCTTCTTGCATGTGGTAAATTTTCAAAGCCAAAATAGACAATCTATCAAATGCCCAAGCTGGACTTTCAGAATTGATTTTTGCATCTACTTTTACTTTAACATGACTGTATTTTTGAAGAAAATAACTATCAATATATTCCACCATATCGGTACGTTCTTGATTGGAAGCATCAATTCTTCTTTTCAAAGTCAAAGCCGCAACCGGGTCAATATTGGGGTCACGAATAATATCTTCAAAATGCCATTGCACCGTATCGATCCAGTTTTTTAGATACAATAAATGTTCAAATTGTTCCTTTGGAAAAGGATTGTTAATGGGTTGATCTACATTATCAAATTGATGATAATCTTGAATACTTTGTTCAAATACTGAATAGGCTAATTTTGAAAACATGTCTTTAAAATTGAATCACAAAGATACTTTTTTATACATTTATAGGATTGAAAAAACGATTAAAGTTTTATAAAACCATTCTAAACTCAATTTATGCAAATTCATCATCTGTCTGAAAACAATAGTGTTCTGAATCATTTTCTAGGTCAAATTCGCGATGTGAATATTCACAACGATAGCCTCCGTTTTAGAAAAAACATGGAGCGCATTGGCGAAATCATGGCGTATGAAATGAGTAAAAAATTAGACTATCAAGCGGTTACTATTCCAACACCTTTGGGAACAAAATCGACTCATTACATCAAAAATCCATTAGTAATTTGTTCTATTCTACGCGCAGGTTTAACACTACACAATGGTTTTTTAAACTATTTTGATGCCGCCGAAAACGGGTTTATTTCGGCCTACCGCCATCACCCCAACAACGATGATTTTTTTGAAATTATAGTGCAATACGAAGCGGTTGCTGATATTAACAACAAAACGGTTGTAGTGGTTGATCCTATGCTGGCTACCGGACAATCTATTGTAGCTGTTTTTAAACGATTGATGGAAAAAGGTACTCCTTCCGAAATTCATATAGCGGTAGTAATTGCTGCACCAGAAGGAATTGCACATTTAGAAACGGAATTGCCTGACACTTGTCATCTTTGGATAGCCGCAACAGACGACCACCTCAACGAGCATAGTTATATTGTTCCAGGATTGGGCGATGCAGGCGATTTGGCTTACGGCCAAAAATTATAATTGGCTCACAAACGAAAACAAACTACACAACACAACAGCAATAAACACCATTTCTTGCTTAAATTTAGTTTGTAAATACTCCAAATGGGCGCTAGCTAAAATGGCTAGCGGGGCAATCGTCAAAAGTAAAAAATCACTGCTTTTATTGGCCGAAAGGACAAAAACAATCACTCCAATAAAGAAGGAAGCAAGAATTTTTTTATACGAAGTTTGTGTTATCGAGGGACGATGAGACAAAGTAATGAACATGGAAAAAACAAAAAACAAGGCTACCGAAACATAAATCGAAAAAGCGATATTTTGGTTAGTATTGGTAAAATAATCTATCGCTATATCTATTTGGGTATTTTGATGCCAATAGTCTAAGATGTTAATGCCGAAAAAAGAAGTGAAAAACGCGAAGAAAATTGCCACTGCAATGAAAGCAATAAAAGGCAAAACCCAATTGGTATAATCTCTCGAAACATGGAAAATAACCGAGATAAAGACCAAAATCAAGAAAAGAATACTCCAAAAACTAAACATAGAGGCTACAAATATCCACAAAGAGGCGTCAAATATTTTTTCCTTGGACGCTTTCATGGACTGTAACGAGATTAAACGACGTAAAGCCAATAGAATAAAAAAATTGGCTAAAAGAATGTTCAAATTATTAAGAATCGTAGGGAAGAACAATAACAGCAACAAGAAAAAAATTGCGGTATAACTACTATTTTTAGTGAGACCGTTACGTTTTCCAATGAAACTCGTTAGGAAAATAGACGCCAATACGACTAGAAAAGTAAACGCTTTTTTTAGAAGCAAAACACCCGAAGCTACCCATGATGTATCTTGGATTTGGTAGATAAAAAAGAAAAACAACACTAAAAATACTGTTAAAGCGTAATTTAATGGTGTAGATTTTTTAAAAACACTTGCAATCATAAGGATATTTTATACTTTTGTGTTTGTAAATATACTACTTGTTTAAAACAAGTTCAAAAAAGATGCTTTTTTAAACGTTCTTTTTGCATACTTACTCAAAAAATAAATAACATTATAATTTTATATCATTATGAAATCATTTTTCGAAGGAATTCAGTTCTTATTTGTAGATGTATTATTTGCACCACTTGATTTTTTAAGATCTTTAGAGCTTTCTTCATGGACTGCTGCTAATGCTATCAACTGGATTTTCATGATTATTTGTGCTGCTGCTATTGTATATTGGATTAAACAATTACAAATTTTTGACGAAGCAGGTACAGAAAATCAAGACACCACTGCACATTCTTTCTTGAAATAATAAATTAAAAAAATATTGGAAACTACTTTAAGTCGTTTCCAATATCTCTTCTAAAATACATCTTATCAAATTGAAGCTTCGCGATATTTTGATAAGATTTTTTTATGGCCTCTTCAAAGTTATCACCATACGAAGTAACGGTTAATACACGCCCCCCGTTAGACAAGACCTGATTATTTTCTAATTTGGTTCCCGCGTGGAATACAATAGAATCAGTAATGTTTTCTAAACCAGTAATTACTTTCCCTTTTTCAAATTCTTCGGGATAACCACCTGAAACCACCATAATTGTGGTAGCGCTTCTTTCGTCAACCTCCAACGCAATTTGGTCTAGTTTTTCATTGGCTACCGCCAAAAATAATTCCACTAAATCGGTTTTCAATCTTGGAATTACCACTTCGGTTTCTGGATCACCCATGCGTACATTGTATTCAATCACGATTGGCTCTCCTTTTACGTTGATCAAACCAATAAAAACAAATCCTTTGTATGCAATCCCATCTTTTTGAAATCCGTCAATCGTTGGTTTTACAATGCGTGTTTCGATTTTTTCCATCAAAACAGTATCTACAAATGGCACTGGAGAAACAGCTCCCATTCCGCCGGTATTCAAACCGGTATCGCCTTCACCAATGCGTTTGTAATCTTTGGCTGTTGGTAAAATTTTATAGCTTTTTCCATCGGTCAAAACAAAACAGCTTAATTCAATTCCGTCCAAAAATTCTTCGATTACCACTTTGGCACTCGCTGTCCCAAATTTTTGATGTACCAACATATTGCGTAATTCTTCTTTGGCTTCTGCCAAATCTTGAATAATCAACACGCCTTTTCCGGCAGCTAATCCGTCTGCTTTCAATACATACGGCGGCTGTAGCGTTTCTAGAAACTGACATCCTTGTTCTACCGTTTCAGCCGTAAAACTATCATAAGCGGCTGTTGGAATGTTGTGTCTGAATAAAAATTCTTTAGCAAATTCTTTACTTCCTTCTAATTGCGCACCAATAGTGGATGGACCAATCACTGGAATATCTTTTAAGCTGGCATCATTCAAGAAGAAATCGTAAATTCCTTTTACCAATGGATCTTCTGGTCCTACCACAACCATTTCCACTTTTTCTTTCAAGACAAAGTCTTTAATGGCTGGAAAATCCGTTGGGTTGATGTTAATATTGTTAGCTATTGCTGCGGTTCCGGCATTTCCTGGTGCAACAAAAAGGGTGTCGCAAAGCGGACTTTGAATCATTTTCCACGCAAATGCATGCTCTCTTCCGCCTGAACCCAAAAGTAAAATAGTCATGTTGTAGTTGTATTAGTTGTGGCGCAAAAATAATGGCTTTTGAACGGAAAAAATAATTAATTTTTAAAAAGTTGTTGGGACACCCCTTTTCCTGCGAGGTTTCTTAAACCTTGTAGGCATTCAACTAATCTTTAAAACAAAACCTACAAGGTCAAAAAGACCTTGCAGGTTAGATAAGTTTTCCAACAAAAAACCCGCTTCAAAAAGCGGGTTCATTTTTATTTAATATAATTCGAAAAATCTTTGTGTTCCTCTTTTGAGAGTTCTTCTGGCGAAAGGGATTTAAAATACTCATAGGTAATTTTCATTCCTTCGGCTCGCCCTACTTTGGCCTCCCAACCCAATAATTCTTTGGCTTTGCTAATGTCGGGTTGACGTTGTAAAGGGTCGTTAATAGGCAACGGATGATAAACTACTTTTTGATTCGTACCTGTTAATTTGATGATTTCTTCAGCAAAATCTTTGATGGTAATTTCGTCTGGATTTCCAATATTCACTGGATACACATAATCGGAATGCAAAAGTCTATAAATCCCTTCTACTTGATCGTCTACATAACAAAAAGAGCGGGTTTGCATTCCGTCGCCAAAAATGGTTAAATCCTCTCCGCGAATGGCTTGCCCAATAAACGCAGGAATTACTCGTCCGTCATTGAGGCGCATTCTTGGTCCATACGTATTAAAAATTCGGACAATACGAGTCTCTACGCCGTGAAAGGTGTGATACGCCATAGTAATCGATTCTTGGAAACGTTTGGCTTCGTCATACACCCCTCTCGGGCCAATGGTGTTTACATTACCGTAGTATTCTTCAGTTTGTGGATGTACCAATGGATCGCCGTACACTTCAGAAGTAGATGCAATTAAAATTCGCGCTTTTTTCACGCGCGACAAGCCTAATAAATTATGTGTTCCTAACGAACCTACTTTCAGGGTTTGAATGGGGATTTTTAAATAGTCTATCGGACTTGCTGGCGAAGCAAAATGCAAAATGTAATCCAACTTTCCTGGAACATGGACAAACTTAGTGATGTCGTGGTGGTAAAATTCGAAGTTTTCAAGCTTAAATAAATGCTCGATATTTTTCAAATCGCCCGTAATCAAATTGTCCATCCCTATAACAAAATAGCCTTCTTTTATAAATCGGTCACAAAGATGCGACCCTAAAAATCCTGCCGCTCCTGTTATAAGTATTCGTTTCATAGAAAATTAGTATTGACTTATTTTACATTAAAAATTTGTTCCAAAATTTTGATCGTAATCAAATAAGTTGGCTTTACTCCTGTCGTTCCCAAACCTCCTGAAGCCAAAGTGCTTCCGGTTTCTAATGGATTATCCGAGGCATAATACGCGTAACGCACTTTGATGTCTTTAGGCACACTTTTTCTAATTCTCGAAGCTGATTGGATGGCTTTTTGATAATATGCGCCCTCCATTTCTAATCCGATTGCTCTCCAAGTTGATTCGTGGAAGAATTTCAATAAATCTCGGTTTTGCAATGAAGTCCCTAAAACCGTCACCATTGGTCCTGCATAAACTGCAATATCATTTCCTTCAAACATCTCAGCCGTTAATTCATTTTCAAAAAAGTAATTATCCGCTGTTCCTTCGTTGATATGGGCATTCGGAATCATAATATCGCCCTTGCCTCCTTCTAAAATTCCCGCTTTTCCCATAATGGAAATCGACTGAGCGTTTAAGAACGTTTCTTTTTTGTAAGGTTTAAACAACTCGTCAATCGTTTCATAGGCTTGCTCTCCAAAAGCATAATCCATTACGATAATCACTGGTTTTTCGTCGCCTAAATTAGCTTTAGGGAAAGAGGTTTTGCTCCAATCTATTTTGGCGGTGTCAAAAATCTGAACATCGATGTTTGTTCCTGAAGTGTCTGGCAACGAAATCATTCCTTGCTTCAAGGCCACCGCTTCAACCAAATCACGAACATCATTGGCTCCAGACTTACTCAATTCTTCATAAATAACAAAATCCGATTGGTTTTTGAACTTCGTTTTCAAAGCCGGAACGGCAAAAATGGAATTCATTACCGAGTGCATATTAGCACTAATGACATGAATAGGTCTGCCTAATAAATTATTTTCTTTTAAAACCTCTTTGATATTGGTTGCCCAAATTTCGCCGTGAATATGGTGTCCCAAACGCTCTCTCAAGACTGGGCTGAAAGTGATGGTGCGTTTGTTGTTTTCTACAATTTCTTCAATGGCTAATTTTCCTAACCAATAAATAACGTGCAAGAAACGATCTGGGGAGGTAGCCGAACCGAACGCATCGTAGATGTCTAAAACTTCTTCGAAGGTTCTACCCAAAATATTAGCGGTATGAGAAATTGCTTTCTCTTTCTCAATTTGAGTTAATTTTTTTGTTTGTTTGGCGGCAATTTCTAATTTTTTCCAATCGTGAGATACTTCCCCACCTTCATCTAACAACACTCTGTTTTTAATCTTATGCGATTCGATGAAAATAAAGGTTAAGTGCGTCAAAATATCGTAAATGTCCGAACGTCCACGAGTAATCACTACGTTCATTTGGTCCTCGTCGATGCGGTAGCAATTACGGCGTCTTTTTGGAGGGACAATCGCTTTAAAGTGCGATTTAGAATAGCCTTCTTCTGAAGTTAAGTTAATGAATCGGCATTCTTCAATTCCGATAGGAAGTCGTTCAATAACGTACAAAAGTCCGTTCAATTCAACTTTTTCATCGGCAATGTTTCCGTAAATTTCCGGACGTAACGCTAGTAAAGCTTCTCTTAAAGTATCTCCTGAAACACCCATTGGTTTGTAAAAACCTCTGTTAAATAAATGCCTCATGGTAATGTACAGTCGTTCAATAGCTGCTGACGACTCTTGCGCTCGGGAGCGCGAAATGTTTTTGATTTCTATCATCTTTATTTATTTTTTAACCTGCAAAGATAACGGATTTATTTTGAGTTTAACGCATCTGCGATTTTTCTGTCGTTAGCTAAACGAGGAATTTTGTTCTGACCCCCTAGTTTTCCTATTGATTTCATATAGTCTTGAAATCCGTTTTTTGGCACTTTTGTAATTACCAATGGGCGCAAGACGTTGCCCACAATTAAGTCGTCATAATACACGTTTTGTTTGCGCATCGCGATGTCGATTTGTAACGCAAATTCATCTAGGTTTTCAGGTTCGTTTTCGAATTCAATCAACCATTCATGATACGGCAGTCCTTCGGCAGGGTTGATTTGTGGAGCAACGGTAAACTCATTCACGCGAATCGAACTCCCTTCCATAGCTTCTTTCAAAGCACTTTCTACTTCTTTCCCGATCACATGTTCACCAAAAGCAGAAATATAATGTTTAATACGGCCTGAAACTATCACTCGATACGGTTGTAAACTCGTAAACTGAACGGTATCACCAATGTTATACCCCCAAAGTCCAGCGTTTGTTGACAAAATCAAAACGTAATTCACGCCTAATTCTACTTCGCCAATGGTATAACGACGCGGATTTTTATTTAAGAATTCGTCACTCTTAATAAATTCATAGAAAATTCCCGAATTCAACAACAGCAACATGCCTTTTTCCTTCTGACTATCTTGGTAAGCAAAAAATCCTTCCGAGGCTGGAAAAAGCTCAATTGAATCCACTTTTCGACCGATTAAATTTTCGAATTTGGCACGATAGGGTTCGTAATTGACTCCGCCATAAATAAATAAATTGAAGTTTTTGAAGATTTCGCCAACAGGCTTCCCTCCTTTTTGCTGCAATTTTTCAAAATACATTTGAACCCAGGACGGAATTCCTGAAATCACCGCCATATTTTCGTTGAACGTTTCCTCAACAATAGCGTTGACTTTGGTTTCCCAATCCTCAATGCAATTGGTTTCCCAAGATGGCATGCGATTTTTTTGTAAATATTTCGGAACAAAATGCGCGACAATTCCAGACAAACGCCCCAATTTTATTCCGTTTTTTTCTTCTAGAATAGGGCTTCCTTGCAGGAAAATCATTTTACCATCCACAAAATCAGCGTTTCCTGTTTCGTGAATGTAATGCAAAATGGCATTGCGAGCCCCCTCGATATGGTACGGCATGGATTCCTTGGTTAACGGAATGTATTTTGCTCCCGAGGTTGTCCCCGAAGTTTTAGCAAAATAAAGCGGTTTTCCTTTCCAAAGCACGTTCTCCTCCCCTTTTACTACTCGCTCCACATACGGTTTCAATTCTTCATAATCGCGAACCGGAACGTGTTGAGCAAAATCGGCAGGGGTTTGTATTTGGTCAAAATGATGGTCTCGTCCAAATTGCGTGTCTTTCGCTTGACGAATTAATTTTTGGAACACCTTGTTTTGGGTTTCCACAGGATTTGTAGCCCAAGCCTGTGTGTTTTTCACCACTTGGCGTGCAAATAATCGAGCCGCAATAGATTTTATGGACATTGTGTAAATTTATTTGTTCTTTTTAGACGCTTGTTGCTCTTCTTTAGTTACTCGTTTTCGTAATTCTAGTTCTTCTTTTGAAGCGGATAAATTACCTTCTGCTGGAGCTTCTTCCACCGAAGAAAGGATAGAGTCTTTATTGAATTTAGCATACTCTAACTCGCCTGTCAACACTTTTTTAAGTGATTTGATGTAGGCTTCATTTTGTTCCAAAGCCTGAGTCAAAGAATCTGATTTTAGGGCTAATTCGGTAGCATCACGTTTTAATTGTGAAGAAGAATATCCCGGAATAAATTCCCGTAAAGGAGTAAAAGCAATGATAAAAGTGGTCACAAAAATGATGAAAATAGCGCTCAAACTTACCACCACAAAAACATTCATCAAAGTGAGTTTTAGCGAAAAGGTTTCCTCAAAAGTATCTTCGTTTAAAATGATTAAACGCCTTTTGTTGAACAGGTTTTCTTTTAATTGCTGTCTTTTTAATCCCTTTTTAGACATTTTTTTTGGTTTATTGAACAAATATAAACAATTATTAGCTTTGGTACTAGGGCGTAATTTTAGAAGAACAAAGACTACAAAATCACATTTTAATAGAATTTTAACGCTTTTAAAACCAAATAAATGATTAAAAAAGAATTGCCATTCACTAATTCTATATACATTTGTACTTCATTGTTAAACAAATTTGCTACGGCATATAAAATATCTTAGTTATGGGAAGATTTGGTGTTACGGAATTACTTGTTATTGGAGCATTTATTTTATTGCTTTTTGGAGGTAAAAAAATTCCAGAATTGATGAAAGGTTTAGGAAGCGGAATTAAAGAATTTAAAAACGCTGCCAAAGACGATTCATCAGATAAAAAAGAAGACTCAAGCCAAAAAGGCGAATAGGCGAAGCAAACAAAAGAGTAATTCTTTATATTTAAAATAAAAACCCAAGTTACAACTTGGGTTTTTGTTTTATAAAATCATCGTCAATTGAATTCGTTTGCGGTCTTCATCCACTTCAGTTACTTTTACCTCTACGTGTTGGTGTAATTTTACCACCTCATTCACATCGCTCACAAAACCCGCTTTCAGTTGGGAAATATGAACCAAACCGCTTTCTTTAATTCCAATATCTACGAAACAACCAAAATTGGTAATGTTATTCACAATCCCTGGTAAAATCATGCCTGATTTCAGGTCTTTTATGGATTTAACATTCGGGTCAAACTCAAATATTTTAGCCGATTTTCTTGGGTCTAACCCTGGTTTTTCTAGCTCTTTTAAAATGTCTTTTAAAGTCAACAAACCAATTTCTGGCGTAGTATAATTTTCAGCTTTGATTAAAGCTGTTTTGTCTTTGTTGCCAATTAATTCATGTACCGAAAGCTTCAAATCTTTAGCCATTTTTTCTACAATTGGATAGGCTTCAGGATGCACCGCCGAGTTGTCCAGCGGATTTTTTCCTTCTTTAATTCGGATAAAGGCCGCGCCTTGTTGGAACGCTTTTTCTCCCAATCGAGGCACTTTTTTCAGTTGTTTTCGGTCGTTAAATGGGCCGTTTTCAGAACGGTATTGGACTATATTTTCGGCCAACTTCTCTCCTATTCCACTCACATAACTCAATAAATGCTTGCTAGCCGTATTGATATTGATTCCCACCGAGTTGACACAACGAATCACGGTGGCATCTAATTCTTCTTTTAGTTTGTTTTGATCCACATCGTGTTGGTATTGGCCTACGCCAATGGCTTTTGGATCTATTTTTACCAACTCCGCCAAAGGATCGCTCAATCGTCGCCCAATAGAAACAGAACCACGAACGGTAACATCATAATTAGGAAATTCTTCTCGGGCAATTTTTGATGCGGAATAGACCGAAGCGCCCGCCTCTGAAACCACAAAAACCTGAACTTCTTTATCGAAAGCAATTTTTTTGACAAAAAATTCCGTTTCGCGGGAAGCGGTTCCGTTTCCAATGGCAATGGCATCAATTTTATAGGAATTAACCATCGAACGGATTTTTTTCATGGCCATAGCGTCTTCGTTTTGAGGCGCATGTGGGTAAATCGTTTCGTTGTACAACAAATCGCCTTTTTCATCCAAACAAACTACTTTACAACCCGAACGATAACCGGGATCAATCGCTAAAATGCGTTTTTCGCCCAAAGGAGGCGCTAACAAAAGTTGACTTAAATTGGTTGCAAAAACCTGAATAGAATTGGCATCAGCTTTGGCTTTAGCTTCTTGCAAGGTTTCATTGGCAATCGCGGGTTGCAACAACCGTTTATAACTGTCTTCAATGGCTAATTGAATGTGGGGTGTGGTTTCGTTTTGACGCTTCAAAATCAATTCGTCAATGATATCATACGCCTCGTCAATATCCACTTCAATTTTTAACTTGACAAAACCTTCGTTTTCGGCACGCAACATCGCCATTAATCGATGGGGTGGTGTTTTGCTCAAGAGCTCTGACCAATCAAAATATTGCGAAAATTTTTGAGCTGCTTCGTCTTCCTTTTTGGTTTTTACCTCCTTGGTAGTAATGCTTGCTTTTCGATGAAACAAGCGACGCAACTGTTGACGAACGTGAATGTTTTCATTAATCCATTCGGCAATAATGTCACGCGCGCCCTGCAAAGCGGCTTCTTCATTAATCACATTATCATTGATGTATTGGGTCGAAATAAAGTCAATATCATCATTATTTTGCGCCATAATTATTTTAGCCAATGGCTCCAAACCGTTCTCGCGCGCCACATCAGCCTTGGTTTTTTTCTTCTTTTTGAAAGGCAAATACAAATCTTCTAACTCTTGCAAATCAAAACTATCTTGAATTTTTTTACCTAATTCAGGCGAAAGTTGCCCTTGCTCCTCGATAGTTTTAAGCATGCTTTCTTTTCGTTTGATTAACTCATCGTATTGCTTGTTCAATTTAGCAATTTGTTCAATTACTACCTCGTCTAGATTACCCGTTTGGTCTTTTCGATATCGAGAAATAAACGGAATCGTACAATCTTCGTTCAATAATTGAACTGTTTTTTGAATATTAACGGGGGCTGTAGCCACCGATTTTGCGATGAATTGAATGTTGGTCATGAAGTAAAAATATATTGTAACACGAAAATAATATCTTTACCCCACATATCTACTCTCATGCTGCTTTTATATTATTATTTTTTAACCATTTCTGTTTTGAGCTTCATTCTGGTAGGTTGCGATAAATATTTAGCCCGAAACAAAAAACGAAGAGTCTCCGAAAACACTTTACTTTTCTGGACTTTTCTAGGTGGGAGTCTGGGAGCTGGAATGGGAATGTGGGTATTTAAACACAAAACTTCCAAAAGAAATTTCCTTTGGAAGTTTTATGGAGTTCTTATTATTCAACTAATCTTCTTAGTTGTAATTTATTATTTTATTGACAAGCAATTTTATTCACGCGGTTTTGGTGTCTTCCGCCTTCAAATTCAGTAGATAAAAAAGTTTCAACCATTTCTACGGCTTGCGGAATAGAAGTATAACGAGCAGGAATACTAATTACATTTGCGTCATTATGTAAACGAGCCAAAGCAGCAATTTCTTTCATCCAACATAAAGCGGCGCGCACTTTTTGATGTTTATTCACCGTCATCGCAATTCCGTTACCACTACCGCAAATCACAATACCAAAATCAGCTTTTCCTTCTTCTACATCTTGAGCGACTGGATGCGCTAAATCAGGATAATCTACTGCATCAAAAGAATCGGTTCCGTAATTTGTGATTTGGTGACCTTTTGCTTCAAGCATAGCGACAATTGCTTTTTTATACTCTGGACCAGCATGGTCGTTTCCTATTGAAATTTTCATTGTTAATTGTGTGTTTAATTTGTGTTCAAAAATAGGGAAAGATTTCGAGTTAGAATTTATAAATAGATGGGTTTCTTTGTTTCTTTATTAACTAAAAGCTAATTTTTTTAAAAAGTGCTGCAACTATCAGTATAACAAGTTGTTGCTAAAAAATTGATTTATAACAATTCAGAAATCAACTCTATTTTTACATCAAAAATGTTAAAATTTTGAATTGTTAACAGCAAAATGCAATTAGTTGATTTTCAGAGAATATTAAATTAACATACTTTGTTAATAACTAAAAATAGAAAATAAGAAGTTTTTAATCTTTGAAAAGAAAAAATTTATAATCAAAAACTGGATTTAAAAATCCTAATTTAGTTTCTATAATTTTTAGAAAAGTTATGAAAAACAAAAACATCTTTATTAACAAATTTTAAAAATTTACTTATCTACAAAATGAATGTTTTTTAGGTTATCAACTGTTGTTAATTAAAATCAAGAATGTCTTTATTTTTAAATATTTAACCGCGAAAAAAGGTGTTAACAACTAAAAATAACTACTTACAACTTCATTTCAAATACGTTTTAAAAAAATTTATACTAACTATTAACACGCTATAATAACCATCAAAAAATAAATTTTAATTTTCTTTTCTTTTTGATATTTTAAATAGATGTTGACAACTTTGAAGTTTTAAAAAAAATATTTTTTAAGGATAATTAATCTTTTACTAAAAGTTATATTTTTAATAAATCTGAGTCTTTAAAAAGGTATTCTGATATCTTATTTGTAATTTTAGACTTTTAAGAAAAGAAATATGGGAAAGCGTTTAAGAAAACCGCTCAAAAAAGAGAAGACTTACTCTGAAAAAATTGTAAAAATACTGTCTCAAAATGCTAATAAAGTAT
>JACCDS011455710.1_pt1 | contig 21409 bp, 22 predicted proteins | sample 7446441 | NCBI WGS metagenome assembly JACCDS01 (sample SAMN15323445, study PRJNA562643) | freshwater metagenome | isolation source: river surface water | place: USA:Blue River Watershed | collected 2017-08-17 | reverse complement strand
TGACCGCAAAGGCATACAGGGCGAACGGGATGGCGCTGTTGAGCAGCCCCACCAAAAACACAGGCCGCCAATGCTGACGCAACACAGGCCAATGGCCTTTGGCCATCAACAGGGGCAACAAAAACAAGGCGGCGATGGCCACGCGCAACGCGGCCGTGGGCAGGGCGCCCAGATCCAGCGCGGCCAGACGCATGAACATGAAGGAAGCCCCCCAGATGGCGGCCAACATCAAGAAGTCGGCCAGCCAGCCGCGTTGGGGCGTGGTGTTCATTCAGAAAACAGGGACGGAGCCAATTGGCCAAGGGGATGGCCTTCCAGCTTCAACAGCGCTTGTTTGCGCCACAGCCCGCCTGCATAGCCGGTGAGTTGACCGCCGGCCCCCAAGACACGGTGGCAGGGAACCAAAATGCTCACCGGGTTGCGCCCCACAGCCGCCCCAACGGCCCTCACCGCCAGGGGCTTGTCCAGCAGTCGCGCCAACTCGCCATAGCTTTGACTTTGCCCGGCAGGGATGTTCAGCAATGCCCGCCAGACCGCTTGTTGGAAGGCCGTTCCGGCCGATAAATCGAGTGGACCTGTCCAAGCCTGGGCCTGTCCTGCCCAAAAAGCTTGCACATGGGCGGCGGCGCTGAGCAGCACCGGGTGCTCTTGATCCGTCCACCACAGCTGGCGCTGGGCTTCGGTGGGCCCGTGTTTTTGGTCGTCAAACCAGAGGCCGCACAAGCCTGTGGTGCTGGCCGCCAAAGTGATGGGCCCCAAGGGGCTGTCAGTGCGCAGTGTGCAAAGGGGCTTCATGGCGGACCTGGGGTGAACATGGGCAGATGTTAGCGCGGCCCGCCTACAATCTGTTTTTTCAGAATCAACGGGGCCGGTGCGGCCCCTGTCAGGCGCAGCGCATGCAAATCACCCCCTCCATCTTCAAGGCCTATGACATCCGTGGCGTGGTGCCGTCCACCCTGAATGAAGCCGTGGCCGAGGGCTTGGGCAAGGCGTTTGGCACGCATGCCCTGGCGCAAGGCCAAAGCACCGTGGCGGTGGGGCGCGATGGCCGCCTGAGCGGGCCCGCCTTGTCGGCCGCATTGATCCGCGGCCTGGTGGCCGCCGGCGTGCAGGTCATTGACATCGGCAGGGTCACCACCCCCATGCTCTACTTTGCGGCCAGCACTTTGTGCCACAGCGGCATTCAGGTCACGGGCAGCCACAACCCCAAGGACTACAACGGCTTCAAGATGGTGCTGGGCGGGCGTGCCATTTATGGCGACGAAATCCAGGCCCTGCGTCAGATCATGGAGACCGAATCCTGGCAACTGAAGGCGGGTGGTGGGGTTGCTCACGCCGACGTGTTGGCTGACTACAGCCAGCGCATTGTGGGCGACGTGAAGTTGTCGCGCCCGATGAAGATCGTGATCGATTCGGGCAATGGCATCGCAGGCGCTTCGGCCCCGGGCATCTTCCGCGCCTTGGGTTGCGAGGTGATCGAGCTGTTCAGCGAGGTGGATGGCAACTTCCCGAACCACCACCCCGACCCGAGCAAGCCGGAAAACCTGCAAGACCTCATCCACACCCTGAAAACCTCGGGTGCCGAGTTGGGCCTGGCCTTTGATGGCGACGGCGACCGGTTGGGCATCGTGACCGCCGATGGCCACAACATTTACCCCGACCGCCAGATGCAGCTGTTTGCCAAAGACGTGCTCAGCCGCGTGCCCGGTGGCACGATTTTGTTTGACGTGAAATGCTCGCAGCGCCTGGCCCCGGCCATCGAAGCCGCTGGCGGCAAAGCCCTGATGTACAAAACCGGCCACTCGCTCATCAAGGCCCAGATGCGGGCCATCGAAGCCGCAGGCGGCCAGGCCCCCTTGGGTGGCGAGATGAGTGGCCACATCTTTTTCAAAGAGCGCTGGTACGGTTTTGACGACGGCACCTATGCGGGTTGTCGTTTGCTGGAGATCGTGAGCCGCGCGCCCGATGCCAATGGGGTGCTCAAGGCCTTGCCCACCAGTTTCAGCACACCCGAGTTGAACGTGGCCTGCGCCGAAGGCGAGCCGCACAGCGTGACCCGCGCCCTCCAGGCCCAGGCTGCCAGTGCCTTCAGCGCGCCAGCCCAGGTGTGCGACATCGACGGTCTGCGTGTGGATTGGCCCGATGGTTTTGGTCTGATCCGGGCCTCCAACACCACGCCGGTGTTGGTGTTGCGCTTTGAGGGGCAAACCCCCGAGGCACTGCAGCGCATTGAGTCCGACATGCTGGCCCTGCTGCGTTCGGTCAAGCCGGACGCGCAGATTCAGGCAGCGGCGCATTGAAACAGCTTGGTTCCATGAACACCATGCAGCCCCTTCACCCTTTGCTCAGCCCCGACCCCGAGGTCATTGTTTTCAATCTGAAGCAGCGCTACACCGGTGTGTCCGCCACCATCAATGCTTTGGTGCCCTTGCAGGCGCAGCAGTGGCGTTTGGGTTTTTGCGGCACCCGCATGTCCAACGGCATCGAGGGCATGGGTTTGCGCGAGGCGATTCGCCTGTCGCGAAAGCCACCCGAGGGCCGTGCGTTTCGCATCTGGCATGTGCGCCGCGACCCGGAAATGATGGCCGCGATTTTTGCGCGCGATGTGCTGCGCTTGCCCATCAAGCTGGTGTTCACCTCGGCTGCGCAGCATTTGCATGGGGCGTTTCCTCGGTGGTTGATTTCCAAAATGGACGCGGTCATCTCGACCACGCCCCTGGCCGCTTCTTTTGTCCCCAACACCACGGCGGTGGTGCCACACGGCATTGATTTGTCGCGGTTTTCGCCCCCGGCAGACAAACGCAGCGCCTGGAAAGAATCCGGCTTGCCGGGCGACTACGGCATTGGGGTGTTCGGTCGGGTCAGGCCCGACAAAGGCAGCGATGTGTTTGTGGACGCGATGATCGAGGCCTTGCCTCAGTTGCCCGGGGCCACCGCAGTGATTGCGGGTTTGGCTCAGCCCAAACACCAGGCTTACCAGGACGCGCTCAAGGCGAAGATTGCCGCTGCTGGGCTGTCAGAGCGCATTGTTTTTTTGGGTGAAGTGCCTGCGGGGCAGGTGCACCTGTGGTATCAGCGCTGTTTGTTGTGTGTGGCTTGCCCACGTTACGAGCCTTTTGGCCTCACCCCCTTTGAGGCTGCGGGCACAGAATGCGCCCTGGTGTGTTCCCGCACGGGGGCGTTTGACCAGCTGAGCATCCCGGGCTTGACGGGTGAGATGGTTGACACGGGCGATGCCCCGGGTTTGGCACAAGCGGTCTTGCGGGTCTTGTCGGACCGTGAGCAAGCCCTGCGCATGGGGCAGGCGGCGCGTCAGCGCGTGCTGAACCAGTTTTCTTTGGCCCAAGAGGCTGAAGGCATTGGCCGCGTGTACGCGCAGCTGTTTGCCAAAACCTGAGCGGCGATGCCTGGTTTTTCAATGCGCCTTCGCCTTGTAGAGCGCTGCTCGCTGTGGCTGTATGGCGCTTTGATGCGCTTGTTGCAGCCTTTGCTGTTGCGCAAACTTCGGCGGCGAGGCCAGCAAGAGCCTGGCTACTTGCACCAGGTGCCGCAGCGCTTGGGCCGTTATGACACCCCTGCTGTGTTGCCCGGTGCCGTGTGGGTGCACGCGGTGTCTTTGGGCGAGACCCGCGCAGCCGGCCTGCTGATTGACGCTTTGCGCCAGCGCTGGCCCGACATGCGTTTGGTCTTGACCCACAGCACGGCCACAGGCTGGGCGCAAGGACAAAGCCTGTTGCGTCCAGGCGATGTGCAGGTGTGGTTCCCGTGGGACACACCGCAGGCCACGCGGCGGTTTTTGCAACAGCACCAACCCGTTTTCGGGGTGCTGCTGGAGACCGAGGTTTGGCCGTTCATGGTGCAAGCTTGCCTGCAAGCGCGCGTGCCTTTGTTTTTGGTCAATGCGCGGCTCAACGACAAGTCTTGGCGCTCGGCGCGGCGTTGGTCGTGGTTGTCTGGTCCCGCCTACCGGGGCTTACAGGCGGTATGGGCCCAGTCAGAGACCGATGCCCAGCGCCTGAGGTCTTTGGGTGCCCGGGTCGAGGGTGTGTTGGGCAACCTCAAGTTCGATGTGCAAGACCAGCCCCAAGCGCGCGCGCTGGCGCAGTCTTGGCGCGCGCGCTGGCGCTTGGGCGACCGAGCGCGGCCGGTGGTCATGCTGGCGAGCACCCGCGAGGGCGAAGAAGCCGAGTGGCTGGACGCGCTGGCGGCCCAACCCGAGCGCGAACAAGCCTTTCGCGATGCCGGTGTGCTGTGGCTCTTGGTGCCACGGCACCCGCAGCGCTTTGACGAGGTGCACGCGGCCCTGCAGTCGCGCGGCATGGCCGTGTTCCGGCGCAGCGCCTTGCCGCCAGGCGACGGCGCTTGGCCTGTGGCCGCTGTCCAAGCGCCCGTGTTTTTGGGCGACAGCCTGGGCGAGATGCCGGTGTACTTTCAGGCGGCCGACATGGCTTTGCTGGGGGGCAGTTTCAAACCCTTGGGCGGGCAAAACCTGATCGAGGCGGCGGCATTCGGGTGTCCCATCATCATGGGCCCGCACACCTACAACTTTGCCGATGCAGCGCAGGGGGCCGAAGCCTCGGGCGCAGCGCGCCGTGTGGCGAACATGGACGCCGCTTTGGACCAGGTGTTGGTTTGGTTGAAGCATCCCGCTGATTTGGCTCAAGCCCAAGAACAAGGTTGGCTGATGGTGGCGCAAAGCCGGGGGGCAGCCCAGCGCTGTGCGCAGGCGATCATGGCCGAGGGGGCTGTGTCGAGTCCGGCGCTTGGGGGTTCACCCACAGACTGAGCGTGCCCCAAAGCGTGAGGCAAAGGGCGATGGTGGGGCCGCTGGGCGTGTCCAGCCACCACGACACCAGCAAACCCGCCACAGCGGCGGCCCAAGCCGCCAACACGGCAATCCCATGTCGCATGCCTCTTTCCACCCACAAAGCCGGTGCGATCAAGCAGCTGAACACCAAAAACAAACCCAGGGCAGGCACGGCCAAACTCGTCACCAAGGCAAACAGGCCATAAAACGCGGTGTCCTTGGCCAACCATCGGGTCTGGCGCATCAAAGTCATCAGGGCCGCGCAGACCAACAGCGCCAACACGCTGAAGCTGTTGACCCACAGCACATCGGCGGCCAAGAGTTGCATCAGTTTTTCTTTGCCGTGGGGGTGAACGCTTGCGCCCAGCATGGCCAGGCAGGCACCGCCCACATACAACAAGCCAATCAGCGCCTCGCGCTGGGCGGGCCAACGCCGCGTGATGCCCGCAATGGCCAGACTCACCATCAGTGCCCCTGCGCTCGCGGCCAGTTGGTCCAAAACACCCGACTCCATGTCGAGCACAAAATGAACGCCGATCACCGCTGCAGCAGCGGCTTGTGCCACGGCCAGGTCAATGAAGACCACGCCCCGCCGCAGCACTTGGCTGCCCAAAGGCGACAGCGCCAACAGGCCCGCCAGCAGGGCCAGCAAGGGCAGGGCGAGCCAGGCTTGCATCGTCATCAAGGCGCCACCTGCACCAAGCGGTTGACCATCAGGTCAAACCAGCGAAACAAGGCGTCGGGGCCATCGCCTGAGACGGTGGCGGGCAAGACGATCAGTTTTTGGGGAGAGCCCAACTGGCCGCTCAGCCATTGGGCCGGGCGGGGATCGTGGTGTTGGGCGATCACGATGGCCAGGGGTGGTGCCGCTCGGCTTTGCTCCAGCATTCGTGCCAGGTGGCTGGGCGTGGGCGGCAAGCCGGGTTTGGGTTCCAGGTCGGCCACCGGATTCAGGCCCAACCACAGCCACAGGTAGCCAAAGTTGGCGTGTTGCGTCACCACAGACCGACCCCGCAAGGGTTTGGCCAATTGTTCCCAAGCTTGGATCTTGCCGGTCAAGGCCGTTTCAAATTGCTGGAGTTGCCGTTCAATGCCGGCTTTGTCTTGAGGGGCGAAGGCTGAGAGCCGAGGGGCCAGGGCACGCGCCACCGCCAGCAAACGCCGAGGGTCGGCATGCACATGCGGGTTGCCCTGCACGTGCACATCGCCAGAAAACGGGGTCACCGTGCCCTTGAACGGGTGAACCAGGGTGACGTGATCGGCCGCGTAAAACATGCCTCGCTGGCCATTCTGAACTTTCGGATTGCTGGCTTTGGCCTGCAACATGGGCAGCCAGCCCGCTTCGAGCTCGGCCCCGGTGCAAACTGCCATGTCGGCGTTGCGCAATTGCGCGATCAGCGAGGGCCGGGCCTCGATGTGGTGGGGGTCTTGCAGGTGATGTGTGGCGCTGTAGACCTTGGCGCTGGGCAGCAGCGTTTGCGTCAAAGCCGCCCACTCGGGCTCGCAAGCGAACACCGTGAGCGCCAGCGCCTGTCCCTGGGCCATCGCGATGGCCAGGGACAAGCCCAGCTTAATAAGCGTGCGCACCATGGGCACCGAAGGCCACCACGTATTGCAATTGGATGCTGCGCTTGGCGGGGTTGCCAAAAACGGCAGGGTCAGCATCGCCATTGCGGGCGCTTTGCTGCGTCAGTTGCAGGCGCAGGGTTTGTTTGTGCGAGGGTTTGTAGGCCAGCATGATGGCATTTTCTTTCAAGCGGCCTTGTTTCACCTCGACTTCATCGTGACCGTGATCGTGGTGAACCTCGGCTTGCTTGACCCGTGCCCAATCGGTGCGCACACCCACTTCCCATGCGGGGTGAAAGCGCCACACCGCGCCCACAGACGATGCCGTGTGCTTGAGCGCGGGGTCCAGCAGCGGGTGGATGCGGCTGACTTGGGCGTATTCCCAGTTCACGCGCACTTGCTGGTTGCGGTTGTTGCCCTGGGGGGCCCACTTCCAGACCCAGTCGCTGACCTGCATTTTTTGGCCGGTGAACCGGGCCGCGTGGCTGTGGGCGTGGCCATGGCTGTGACCCGCTTCTTCATGCTCGGGCAAGGGGCTGACGCGTTGGTTGTTCAGCTGTGACAAGCCCCATTGCCAGCTGCTGTGGCGACCCAGATCGTTGCCCACTTTCAGGTTCAGCGTGGTGACACGGTGGCCCGACTCGGCGGTGGCTTGCGGCACCAGTTTTTTGCCCCCAAACACTTCGGCACCCAAGCGCAAGTAAAAGGGGGTGGGCGCGGTCCAGTTCATGCGCAGGCCGTCGTCGTACCAGTGACCGCCCAAAAAGCCACGGTACAGCAAAGGCCGCTCGGTGAAGTCGTCGGTGTGCGGGTGCAGTTCGTTGAGGTAACCGATTTGGGAGGCAAAGCGCCCGGCCCTCACCTGAAGCCCTTGGGGCAGGCTGCGGGTTTGCACCCAAGCGTTTTCAAGGTGGTGTTCCAGTTGGCGGTCTGCCGTGTGAAAGCCCAGGATCGCCTCGCCACTCAGGTGTTCATTGAAGGCGCCACGCAAGAGCACATCGCTGTGGCCCAAGCCCACACCTTGGTCGCGCGCGCCCAGTGCCAAACCCCGTGAGGTGCTGGCGGCATCCAAGACGACACCGGCTTGCCAGCGCTCGGTGGGCGGGGTGTTTTGGGCCCAGGTGCCGAGGGGCGCAGCGCACAGCGCCCCAGCGAGGGCGGAAAGGGTGGAAAGGCCGAAGAGAGGCTTTCTGGCGGTCATGGTGTGGGGCCCATCAAAAGTTGCAATGCTCTAATGATAATGCTTTATCAATAGCAAAAACAGCTTTTTTTGCAGTAAGCTCCCCGCGTGGAAAGATCAACCCGTCAACGAACCGCGATTGCGCAAGCCCTGGCCGCTGTGGGGCAACCGTTGCTGCCGCAAGAACTGCTGGTGGAGGCCCAAAAAAGCGTGCCCAGCCTGAGCTTGGCCACGGTGTACCGCAACCTCAAGGGCTTGGTCGAAGACGGTGTGGTGGATGTGGTGACCTTGCCGGGTGAGGCGACCCGGTATGAATCACACCGCCACCACCACCACCACCATTTCCATTGCAGCCATTGTCAAAAGGTGTTTGACATTGACGCCTGCCCTGGCGATCTGGGCCATTTGTTGCCCAATGGCTATGTCCTGGACTCCCACGAGCTGACCTTTTACGGCCGCTGCGCGGGTTGCGCGGCTTGAGCCGCTGATGCTGATCAAGGGCGCAGCAAAGCGTCCAGATTTTTCAGATCGTCCGCTTTGAGCACGCCGGCCGCTTGGCGCAAGCGCAGCTGACCCACCAGCACATCGTGCCGGGCTTTGGCCAGATCACGCTTGGTCTGGAACAGCTGGCTTTGGCTGTTGAGCACATCGATGTTGATGCGCACCCCCACCTGGTAACCCAGTTTGTTGGCATCCAAAGCGCTTTGGCTGGAGGCTTCGGCCGCTTGCAAAGCCTTGATTTGGCTCAGGCCGGACTCCACCCCGAAAAACGCGGTGCGTGTGGACTGGGCCACATTGCGCTGGGCGGCTTCAAGGTCGTTGCGTGCTTTTTCTTCCAGGGCCACGGTTTCGCGGATGCGGTTTTGGCTGGCTTGTCCGCTGTACAGCGGCATGTTGAAGGCCAAGCCGATCGTGGCCGTGTTGTTGTTGACTTGCACTTGCGAGCCGTTTTGGAACCGGGCCATGCCATAACTGGCGTTGAGGTCCAAGGTGGGTTTGACGGCCGCTTGGGCTTTTTCGATTTCCAAGCGGGCCACCTCCAGGGCGATTTGGGCCGCTGTGAGGTTGCTGCTGTGTTGGCTCGATTGGGCGATCCAGGACTGTACCGTGCCGGTTTGCAGTCGATCGATGTTGGCGGCCATCATCAGGGCTTGTGGTTTGACTTGGGGTTGGCCGACGGTGTCGGCCAGGATGCCTTGTTTGACGCGCAAATCATTTTCAGCGGCGATTTCTTGCGCGGTCACCAGGTCAAAACGGGCCTGAGCTTCTCGGGTGTCGGTGATGGTCGAGGTGCCCACCTCGAAATTGCGTTTGGCTGCGGCCAGCTGTTCTGACACCGCCGATTTTTGGGCCTTCACAAAGTTCAGGCTTTCTTGGGCTGTCAAGACGTCAAAGTAAGCCTGGCTCAAGCGCACGATCAGGTCTTGCTCGGCGATCTTGAGTTGGGCTTCACCCAGCGCCACTTGTTTCATGCCTTGCTCGTAGCTGGCTTTGTTGCCGGGGCGGTACAAGGGCTGGCTGCCGCTGAAAGTCATGTTGCGAGATCCCGTTTGTCGGGTGAGGGTCGGGAGCTCGACGTTGCTTTCAGACACATTGGCGCCCCAATTGGCCGTGGGCCGCAGGAAGGCTTTGGCCTGTTCGGCGCGGGCCAGGCTGGCATCGAACTGCGAACGGGCCGATTTGTAGGTGGCGTCGTGGGCTTTGGCCGCCTCGAACAGTTGGGACAAGCTTTGAGCCGAGGCAGGGCCCGAGAAGGCGGCCATCAAGGCCAAGGTCAGGGGCAGGGTGCGCAGTGTCATGGCGTTCTTCTTCATCAAAGACGGCCCATCAAGGGTCGGGAGTGAGCCGTTGGGCGGCCCACAGTGGGCTCAGTAAACCGGGATGCGGGGATCGACTTGTGCCGACCATGCATGGATGCCGCCGGCCACATTCACGACCTGAAAGCCGTGTTGTTGCAAGAAGCTGGCCACCTGCATGCTGCGTCCACCATGGTGGCACAGACAAGCGATGGGGCGTGATTTGTCAAGTTCGTCCAGGCGTGCCGGGATGGACTGCATGGCCATGTGCACCAGGTCCAGACCCTCTGGACTGGCACTGGCAGTCTGGACTTCCCAAGCCTCACGCACATCGAGCAAGACGGGGCGTTGGGCTTGTTGGCTGGCCCATTCGGCAATTTGGGCGGGGTAGAGCTGTTCCATGACCATCTCAAAATTGAAAGCGTGAGGGCTCGGGGAAGCCGGACAGGCGGGGCGCGGTGCAGTCCCAAGGCTCGGTGGTGGTCCAGCTGTTGTCACCGCTGCGGGTGATCAAGGTGGCACGCATCATGGGGTCATCGCCCACAATCGCCACCAGGCGGCCGCCCACACTCAATTGCTGCAGCAAGACGGCTGGCACTTCGGCCACCGAGCCGCTGATCAAAATCACATCGAAAGGGCCGTCTGCGGCGGCGCCTTGGCTGCCATCGGCCTGGCGCACCGTGACGTTGTGCACACCGGCTTTTTGCAAGTTGGCCCGGGCTTGTGCGGCCAATGCCGCATCGGTCTCGAGGCTCAGCACGCTGGCGCCCTGGTGGCCCAACAGCGCGGCCATGAAGCCCGAGCCGGTTCCGATGTCCAGCACCTTGTCCGTTTTTTGGACGGCCAGGTCTTGCAACATGCGCGCTTGAACGCGTGGGGCCAGCATGACCTGGTTGGGCGCGGCGCCCAGGGGGATCTCCATGTCCACAAAGGCCAGCGCTTTGTGGGCCAGTGGGACGAAGTCTTCGCGGCGCACCACCGACAGCAATTCCAAAACTTTGGGGTCCAGCACTTCCCAGGGACGGATTTGCTGTTCGATCATGTTGAAGCGGGCCTGATTCAGATCCATGGGGGGTACTCCGGTCATTCGGGTTCAAATAAACAAAGATTTTAAGGGGCCGGGCTGGCGGTGGCCTGACGGGGGTCAAAGCCGGCCTTGCGGCGCAGCCATTGGGCCAGGTCGTCCATGTAGCAGTACATCACGGGCACCACCACCAGTGTCAGCAGCGAAGAGGTGATCACACCGCCAATGACCGCCTGACCCATGGGCGCGCGTTGCTCGGAGCCTTCGGTCAATGCAAAAGCCAGTGGCACCATGCCAAAAATCATGGCCAGTGTGGTCATCAAAATAGGGCGCAAGCGCACTTTGGCCGCCAGCAGCAGGGCTTCGTGGCGCGTCAGGCCCGGGATGCGCTGGCCGTGCGGATCGGTTTGGTCTTCGCGGGAGCGGATGGCAAAGTCCACCAACAAGATGGCGTTCTTGGTCACCAGGCCCATCAGCATGATCACGCCAATGATGGAGAACATCGACAGGGTCGAGCCAAACAACATCAGCGCCAACACCACGCCGATCAGGGTCAGGGGCAGCGAGGTCATCAGCGCCAAGGGCTGGAAAAAGCTCTTGAACTGGCTGGCCAAAATCATGTAAATGAAAATCACCGCCATGGCCAGCGCCGACAAGGCGTAGCCAAAGGACTCGGCCATGTTCTTGGTGGAGCCGCCAAATGCATAGCGGTATCCGGGCGGCAGGGCGATGCTGTCCATGGCCCGCCGGATGTCGGCCGAGACTTCGCCCGCCGCGCGCCCGAACACGTTGGCATTGAAGGCCACCTCACGCATCAAGTCGCGCCGGTTGATCTGGTTGGAGCCGGTGGTTTCGCTGACTTGGGCCACCTGCCCCAGGCGCACCACACGCGGGCTGCCGTCGGCCGCAGTGCCCACCACCAGGGGCAGGCGCTCCAGGTCTTGCGGGCTGTTGCGTGCCAGGGGGTTCAGGCGCACGTTCACGTCATAGGTCTGGTCGTCCGGGGCGCGCCAATTGCCCACGGTCTGGCCAGCCACCAGGGTGCGCAAGGGCCCCGCCAGTTGCGCCGTGCCCAAGCCCAGGTCAGAGGCGGCGTCGCGCTTGACTTGCACGCCGATGACGGGCTTGTTGGGCTTGACGCTCGAATCCAGGTCCACCAGTCCGGGGATGTCCCGGATCTTGTCCAGTGCCAGCACGGCCAGGCGTTCGAGCTCTTTTTGGTCAGGGCCTTGCAATGAAAACTCGATTTGCTTGTTGCCCCCCACCGCATCGAGCAAGCCTGCGTGCGTGACCGCGATGCCCGGCACCTGTTTGAGGCGTTCACGCAGCACGGCCGACATTTGGTCGGCGTTGCGGCTGCGGTCTTTGCGGGGCACCAGCCGGATGTACAGGTTCACGTTGTTCTTGCCCTGAGCGCTGGCGGTGTTGAGGGTGCTGACGGTGTAGAGCACTTCCGGGAATTCGCGCAAGATGGCTTCGACTTGCCGCGCTTTGGCTTCGGTGGCTTCCAGCGAAGTGCCCACCGGGGTCTCAAACTTGACCGAGGTTTCGGAAAAATCGGCTTTGGGCACGAACTCGGTGCCCAACAGCCGGATCATGAACAGACTGGCCATGAAAATGCCCAGAGCCAGCAAGAGGGTGGATTTTTTGTGCACCAGTGCCCAGCGCAAGATGCCCTGGTAAGCGTCGGCCAGGCGGTCGGTGCCTCGGTCAAACCAGCCGGTCACGCGGCCAATGGTTTTGTCGTACCCGCTCACGGGCGCGCGGTGTTGGCCGCGCGCCGCGATGGCCGGGTCGTGCCAGATGCTCGACAACATCGGGTCCAGCGTGAAGCTGACGAACATCGAAATCAGCACCGCCGCCACGATGGTGATGCCGAACTCGTGGAAGAACTTGCCGATGATGCCTTCCATGAAACCAACGGGCAAAAACACCGCGACGATCGACAAGGTGGTGGCCAGCACGGCCAAGCCGATCTCGCGTGTGCCGTCCATCGACGCGTCAAAGGCGTTCTTGCCCATTTGCACATGGCGCACGATGTTCTCCCGCACCACAATCGCGTCGTCGATCAGCAAGCCCACGCACAGGCTCAACGCCATCAGCGTGATCATGTTGATGGTGAAGCCGAACATCTGCATGAACATGAAGGTGCCGATGATGGAGATCGGCAGTGTCAGCCCGGTGATGACGGTCGAGCGCCAGGAGTTGAGGAACAGGAAAACGATCAACACCGTGAGGATGGCGCCTTCGATCAGGGTCTGACGCACGTTGTTGACCGACACGCGGATGGGGCGCGAGTTGTCGGTGACAGGTTCCAGCCGCACACCTGCGGGCAGTTGGCTCTTGAGTTCGGCCACCGCTTTGATGAGGCCGTCGACCACCTGGATGGTGTTTTCGTCCTGCGACTTTTGCACCGACATCAACAAAGTGCGTTGACCGTTGTACAGCGCCAGGTTGTCCAGCTCTAGTGCGCCGTCTCGCACGCTGGCCACTTGCGACAAGCGGATGGGGGTGCCGTTTTTGCGCGCGACAATGATTTGCCCAAAGTCCTCGGGGCGCTGCATGCGTGAGCTGATTTGCACCATGCGCTCTTGTGAAAGGGAGCGGATGGCCCCGACGGGCAAGTCCTGGTTTTCGCCACGCACCGCGGCCACCACCTGTTCGGCGGTGATGCCCAGCGCCTCCATGGCTTCGGGCTGCAGGTACAGGTTGATCTCGCGCTTGCTGCCGCCCACCAGTGTGACCGAGCCCACGCCCCGCACGTTTTCAAGGCGTTTTTTGAGCACCTGCTCTGACCAGTTGGTCAGTTCCACCGCGTTGAGCTTGTTCCCCTCGGGGATCACCGCCAGCGACCACACCGCCCGGCTGGCCGGGTCAAAACGCAAGACGCGCGGCTCTTTGACCTCGGTGCGCAGCAAGGGGCGCAGCGCAGCGACTTTTTCGCGCACATCTTCGGCGGCTTTGCGGCCATCGATGTGCAACTGGAACTCGACAATGACCAGTGACTGGTTTTCGTAGCTGCGCGAGGTCAGGGCACTGATGCCGGCGATCGAGTTGACGCCTTCCTCGATTTTTTTGGAGACTTCGCTTTCCACGATTTCGGGCGATGCACCGGGGTATTCGGTGCTGATCACCACCACCGGGAAGTCGATGTTGGGGAATTGGTCCACTTTGAGGCGCTGGAACGAAAACAAGCCCAGCACCACCAGGGCCAGCATGACCATGGTGGCAAAAACCGGGTTGTGCAAACTGACGCGGGTGAACCACATGCTGTTGGCCTCTTTATTGGGCTGCGTTGGCCGGGGTCGTGAATTTCACCCGCACACCTTCGCGCACGGCCCCCACGCTGGCGGCCAGCACTTGGGCGCCTTCGGTCAGACCAGTCACAGCCAGCCAAGTCTGTTGCTCGCTTTCGCTGCGCGCACCGGGCTGCACCGTCACATGCCGCACCACACCGTCTTGCACCACCTGCACATAGGGTTGCGGTTTGTCGGTGCGCACACTGGTGATCGGCAAGGCCAGCACCTGCAGGCTTTGGGTGCCCAGGCTGCCTTGGGCAAACAGGCCTTGGCGCAGGCCTTCACCACCCGCCACACCCAAATAGACCACCACACTGCGACTGCCCGCCTGGGCGCTGGGGTTGATGCGAAGCACCTTGGCGGGCACGGGCTGCGCCTGGCCTTCGATGGTCAGTTGCGCCGTCATGCCCACACGGACCTGGGCCGCGTCGCTGGCGGGCAGTGCGGCTTCGAGTTCCAGTTGCGACAGATCGATCACCTCGACAACGCGCGCCTCAACGGCCACGCGCTCGCCTGCTTGGGCCAGGCGTTGCGAGACCACGCCGGACAGCGGCGAACGCAAGGTGGCGTCGTCCAGAGATTTGCGCGCCACATCCAGTGCCGCCAGCGCCGCCATGTGCGTGGCTTTGGCCCCGTTCAAGCTCGCTTGCGAGCTGATCAGGGCGGTCTGCGAGATGAAGCCCTGGTTCACCAAGGCCTGGTTGTTGTCAAACTGGCGCTGGGCAATGTCCACCTGGGCGCGAGCCGCATCGGCTTGCTGCTGCGCTTGGCGCACGCGGGCCTGAAACTCAGTCGGCTCCACCCGGGCCACGACCTGCCCCGCTTGCACACGGTCGCCTTCGCGCACCGTCAAATCCATCAATTCGCCCGCCACACGGGCTTTGATGAAGGCACTCTGACTGGCCTTGAGCGCACCCGAGACAGGCATGCCGAGCGTCAAGGTGCGTGTCTGGGCGGTGAAGACATCGCCCGCGGCCAGCTCGATCGTGGGCACGCTCGGTGCGGCCGGTGGGCTGGGTGGCGCTTTGGCGCGTTGGCTGGACCAACGGGCGCCTGCAGCCAGCAACACGGTCACGGCCACAGCGGACAAAATCCAGAGGGTGCTTTTTTTCATGGGGACTCGGCAATGGACAAACCACGCACCAGCAATTGGGCGTGTTGTGAAATGAAGGCTTCGGGATCGATGTGTTCCTGGCTGGGGCAGCAAGGGGCCATGGAGTGTTTCCACATCACCAGAAACAGCAGCGGGGCCATGATCGAATGCACCGCCAGCTCCAGCGCCACCGGGCGAAACTCGCCTTGGTCGATGCCGCGCTGCAAAGCGTTGCGCACCAGATCGTGGCCTGGCTCGATGACTTCGGTGCGGTAAAACTGCGCGAGTTCGGGAAAATTGCTGGCCTCGCTCATCACCAGCTTTGAAATGCCGGAGGCCTTGGTCGCACCATAGCGCAGCCACCACTGCAACATCATCCACTCGATCAAGGCTGCACTGCTGCCCTGAAACTGCGCCACTTCAGCCGCGCCTTGCGCCACCGTCTCCACGATGTTGTCGCGCACCACCGCCTTGAACAGGTCTTCCTTGCTGGGGAAGTACAAAAACAGCGTGCCTTTGGAGACGCCAGCCCGCAAGGCGACCTCTTCGACGCGGGTGGCGGCATAGCCTTTTTCGACAAACAAGTCCAAAGCCGCTTCGAGCAACTCACCCGGGCGGTCTTGCTTGCGGCGCTCGCGTTTGTGGGGGGCAGCGGTGTCGAGGGGGTTCACAAGGCTTTATTAATGACTGACTGGTTAGTAATGTAAGCCTTGACCACAAGCTCGTCAAGGCGGCGGCGCCAGGGTGGGGCGGATCCACACGCCATGAAAAAAGGGGCCGAAGCCCCTCTTTGGCGACAACCGACCGATTTCAATAGAAAGCCTGCAAGCCGGTTTGGGCCCGGCCCAGAATCAGCGCATGGACGTCGTGCGTGCCTTCGTAGGTGTTCACGGTTTCCAGGTTGATCATGTGGCGGATCACGTGGTATTCGTCGTGGATGCCGTTGCCGCCGTGCATGTCGCGGCTCATGCGGGCGATGTCCAGCGCCTTGCCGCAGCTGTTGCGCTTGATCATGCTGATCATCTCGGGCACGGCTTTGCCGTCATCCATCAGGCGGCCCACGCGCAGGCAGGCTTGCAGGCCCAAGGTGATTTCGGTTTGCATGTCGGCCAGCTTCTTCTGGATCAGCTGGTTTTGCGCCAAGGGGCGGCCAAATTGCACGCGGTCCAGGGTGTACTGACGGGCGCGGTGCCAGCAGTCTTCGGCGGCGCCCAAAGCGCCCCATGCGATGCCATAGCGTGCCTTGTTCAGGCAGCCGAACGGGCCCTTGAGGCCATTCACGTGGGCATCAGGTTTTCGGATGGCACGAACACATCGTCCATCACGATCTCGCCGGTGATGCTGGCGCGCAGGCTCATCTTGCCTTCGATCTTGGGGGCCGTCAGGCCCTTCATGCCTTTTTCGAGGATGAAACCGTGGATGGACTCTTGGCCACCGACGGTGCCATCTTCGTTTTCCAGTTTGGCCCAGACCACAAACACGTCGGCGATCGGCGAGTTGGTGATCCACATCTTGGCGCCCTTCAAGATGAAGCCGCCGTCCACCGGTTTGGCGCGGGTGATCATGCTGGCCGGGTCAGAGCCGTGGTTGGGTTCGGTCAGGCCACAGCAGCCCACCCATTCGCCGGTGGCCAGCTTGGGCAGGTATTTCTGGCGCTGGGCCTCGGAGCCGTATTCGTTGATGGGGTGCATGACCAGCGAGCTTTGCACGCTGATGGCGCTGCGGTAGCCGCTGTCCACGCGCTCGACTTCGCGGGCGATCAGGCCATAGGCCACATAGCTCAGGCCCGAGCAGCCGTAGCCTTCGATGGTGGAGCCCAAAAAGCCCATGGCCCCAGCCTCGTTCATGATCTCGCGGTCAAACTTTTCGTGGCGCGCGGCTTGCAGCACGCGGGTTTGCAGGCGTTCCTGGCAAAAGGTGTGGGCCGCCTCGACGATGGCGCGTTCGTCGTCCGAGAGTTGCTCGCTGAGCAAAAAGGGGTCATTCCATTGGAAGGTGGGTTTCATTCGGTGTCTCCAGTGTGGGGCGTCTCAATCGGGCGAGTGTGTCATACCCGCACCTGTGTTCGTCGCAGGGGCTGTCGTGTGGGCGATTGTTGTGGCTTCATGAATAGTTGTCTAATATTGATTACCGATAGATCAATACATTTTTTAAATTTATGGAATTCCGTCATCTGCGCTATTTCCTGATGCTGGCCGAGGAGCTGCACTTTGGCCGCGCCGCCCAGCGCCTGGCCATCTCCCAGCCACCGCTCAGCCTGAACATCCAGCAGCTCGAAGCCTCGGTGGGGGCCCAGCTGTTCACCCGCAACAGCCGGGGCGTGCAGCTGACAGCTGCCGGTCAGGCCTTTGTGCCGGCTGCGCGGGCGTTGTTGGCGCAAGCCGGCGCGGCGGCGCGCGAGGCCCGAGACGTGGCCGAGGGCCAATCGGGTCAGCTGCAAATTGGCTTTGCCGGAACCATGCTGTATTGCGGCTTGCCCCAGATCCTGAGCCGCTTTCAGGCCAGCCACCCGCGTTTGCGCCTGGTGCTGCGCGAGCTCAGTTCGTCCGAGCAGTTGTCGGAGTTGCTGCGCGACCGACTGGATGTGGGCTTTGTGCACACGCCTCGGGTGCCGCCGGGTTTTGAGCAAATTTTGGTGGCCAGTCAGCCGCTGGTGGCCTGTTTGCCTGCCCGCCACCCCTTGGCCGCAGAGGCCCTTGTCGGTTTGGATGCGTTGGTCGGGCAAGATTTGGTGGTGGTGTCCCGCACCGTCTCGCCCGATTACAACGAACGCATTTTGCAGTTGTGCGAACAGTCGGGCTGGATGCCACCCGTGGTGCATGAGCTGCGCCATTGGCTGAGTGTGGTGTCCTTGGTTTCGCAGGGCTTGGGCGTGGCCTTGGTGCCGCAGGCACTGGCGCAATCTGCCATGGCGGGGGCGGTGTTTGTGCCGCTGCGCGAGGTGGATGTGCGTTACGACACCCGTTGCCTGTGGCGCAGCGACCGGGACCAAACAGCCCTCAGGGATTTTGTTCAAGCGGTCCAGGTCGATGCAGGGCGAGGCCGATAATCTGGCTTTGCCGCAATCCAGTGTGCGGCCATTTTTTTGCAGAGGATGCGACATGACAGAAACTTTGGTCTTGGGCGGGGGTTGCTTTTGGTGCACCGAAGCGGTTTTCGTCAAAGTGCGCGGCGTGACCGACGTCGAGTCCGGGTATTGCAATGGCCAGACCCTCTCACCCACCTACGAACAGGTGTGCACCGGGCGCACCGGGCACAACGAAGTCGTCAAACTCGAGTACGACCCTCAGCAGATCACGGCCCGCGACTTGCTCGAAATTTTCTTTGTCATCCACGACCCGACCACGCTCAACCGCCAGGGCAACGATGTGGGCACGCAGTACCGCAGCGGCATTTATTTCACCACGCCCGAGCAGGCCGAGGTGGCGCGTGCGTTGATCGCCGAGTTACAAGCCGCCAAGGCCATGGGTCAGCCCATCGTGACCGAGGTCTTGCCTTTGGCCAACTACAGTGCCGCCGAGGACTACCACCAGGATTTTTTTGAGCGCAACCCCTACCAAGGCTATTGCATGGCCGTGGCCGCGCCCAAGGTCGCCAAGTTCAAGCAAACATTCGCGCGTTGGGTGAAGCCTTGACGCTTGCCGCGTTGACTTCTTCCATGCACAGCGCATTCATCCAGAAACAGTGAGGAAACAGATGCGTCAGATCGCTTTATTCATCATGGCCTTGAGTTTGAGCGGCGCTGCATGGGCGCAGCACGATGCCAAACAAATTCAGGAGGACATTGCGCGTCACCGCGCCATGGCAGAGGCCCATGAAGCCGCAGCGCGATGCCTGGAGTCCGGCAAAAAACCAGCGCAGTGCACCAAGGAATTGCAAACCGCCTGCAGAGGCTTGGCGCTGGGCAAATACTGCGGCATGAAGCACGTGCACTGAAGGGCAAGAGCCCTGCGCGACGACCGGTCGCTCAAGGCGCCAAGCGTTCGCGCAGCCAGCCCGATGCGGCTGGGGTGTAACGCAAACGGTCGTGCAGACGGCTTTTGCGGCCTTGCCAGAACTGCCACTGGTCCGGCACCAGGCGGTAGCCGCCCCAATGCGGCGGGCGTGGGGGGCTGAGCATGAATTGCGCCGCGTATTTGGCGGCATTGGTCACCAGCACGGTGCGGCCTTCGATCACCTGGCTCTGCGGCGAAGCCCAGGCGCCAATGCGTGAGTCCAGTGGGCGGCTGTGGAAGTAGGCGTCGCTTTCTTCGGCGCTGACCTTTTCGACCCGGCCTTCAATGCGCACCACGCGCTCCAGCTCAACCCAATGAAACTGCAGGGCGGCAAAGGGGTTGCCCGCCAATTCCTGGCCTTTTTGGCTGTCGTAGTTGGTGTACCAGACGATGCCGCGCTCATCCAGGCCTTTGATCAGCACCACCCTTGTGCTGGGGCGCAGGTTGCTGGCCACGGTGGCCAGTGTCATGGCATTGGGTTCGGGCACTTCGGCGGCGATGGCTTCTTGGAGCCATTGCTCAAATTGCCGAAGTGGGTCAGGGTGAGAAGCGGTTTCGTTGAGCTCGGCTTTTTCGTAGCTCTTGCGCAGGTCGGCGATGTTCATGGCCGCAAGTATAGGCAGGTGCCCTGTGTGCTGGCCCTTCAGCAAGGTTTGTACTTGGGGCAGGTGAGGACTTGATGGCCCGGCAAGCGGGGTGGCTTCTCAGTCCGCATGGCGCAACACCTCGGCCAAAGCCCGGTCTTCGATGCCGTGTGCCCTCAGGCTGTTGTAGGTTTGCCGAGCGTAGTCGAGTGTGGTGCCAAAGCGCCCCCGCGCATGCTTGAAGATTTGCCGGTAAGTTTCGGGTGAGAGCTGACCGGTGAAGCTGGGGCTGCTGCTGGGCAAGGTGAAGGCCAGGGCCTTGACGGGGCCTTTGGACGTGGCGCAGGTCAGCCAGCTGGGGGTGTACACGTCCATCGGCATTTCCCTCGCCCACAAACGGGTCAGCACTTCGTCCGTGTGTTCGGCCGCGATGCGGTAAACCACCCCACGGCAGCTGCCACCGCGCACCAGGGCGAAAACCAGACCGGGGCATTCCGGGCTGCCCCGGTTCAGGCGGCTCCACATCTTCAGGGCCCGGTGCCAACCCCAGACCTGGCTGAGGTGCTGCTCTTGCGCTTCAAATTCTGGGCGCCACAACAAAGAGGCATAGCCAAACACCCACAAATCTTGACCTGCTGCGCATTGCGCTCTGAAACGGTCAAGCAATCCGCGCTGGAAGACGGGTGGTTGTTCAGCTGCTGGCGCATCCGTGGCATCAGCAGGGCTCTGGTCGGTCATCTGCAAGCATGTCCCTTTACAATCAGGCCACCATTTTCGGAGAAAACAAACATGTCAAACAATCAAGATGAGAATCAACCCGTGGTCTTGGCCATTTTGGTCGGCGTGATCGTGCTGGTCATTGGACTGGCCGTTGGGATTGGCATCGCCAAAAGCAAAAAAGCAGCGCCCGCTGCCCCCGCCGCCGTGACAGCACCTGCAGCACCCGCTCCAGCAGCGGCCGCAGATGCGGCAGCGCCAGCGACAGCGGCTGCACCCGCTGCGGCGGATGCTCCCGCGGCCAACACGGCAGCCCCAGCGGCCAAGTGAAGCACTTTGCGCCTTGGGATGAACCCGCCTCGGCGGGTTTTTTTACGCCTTCAACGCCCCAAAGCGCTTGTACCCCTTTGGTAAATGGCCATTGCCCCTCGAAGCTGGAACACGGTTACCATCGCATATGTAATTTAGTTACGATGCACCGCCTGGAGGCCAGACATGACACTTCACCCCACCGTGGCCGCGGTCACGGCCCGCAGCACCGAGCGCAGTCGCCCGACACGTCAGTTCTATTTGCAACAGCTCGACGCTGCGGCCAACCAAGGCCCCGGCGCACAACGCATGGGTTGCGCCAACGTGGCCCACGCCTTTGCGGCCATGCCCAAGGGCGACAAAGACCGCGCCACCGCTCTCGACAAAATTCAAGTGGTGGCCCCGCGCGCACCCAACATCGGCATCGTCAATGCTTACAACGACCTGCTCTCGGCCCACGCCCCGCTGCAGCATTACCCGGACCTGATCAAGGAGGAGGCCCGCAAGCTGGGTGCCACGGCCCAGGTGGCCGGGGGCGTGCCCGCCATGTGCGATGGCGTCACGCAAGGCATGCCCGGCATGGAGCTGAGCTTGTTCAGCCGCGACGTGATCGCCATGGCCACGGCCGTCTCGCTGAGCCACGATGTGTTTGACGCTGCGCTGATGTTGGGCGTGTGCGACAAGATCGTGCCGGGCCGGTTGATCGGCGCCCTGCACTTTGGCCACTTGCCCACGGTGTTTGTGCCCGCAGGCGCGATGACCAGCGGCTTGTCCAACAGCGAAAAATCCAAGGTGCGCGAGAAAGCGGCCCAAGGCTTGGTGGGGCGCGCTGAATTGCTCGAAGCCGAATCGGCCGCTTACCACGGTCAAGGCACTTGCACTTTTTACGGCACCGCCAACAGCAACCAGATGCTGCTCGAAGCCATGGGCCTACATGTGCCGGGCACAGCTTTCATCAACCCGGGCGAGGATGTGCGCGCCGAGCTGACCCGCGAAGCGGCCCGCACGGTGCTGGCGCTGGTCAAAGGCCAACACTTCA
>JACCDS010143082.1_pt1 | contig 21414 bp, 18 predicted proteins | sample 7446441 | NCBI WGS metagenome assembly JACCDS01 (sample SAMN15323445, study PRJNA562643) | freshwater metagenome | isolation source: river surface water | place: USA:Blue River Watershed | collected 2017-08-17 | reverse complement strand
CTCTCCAGCCAACTTTCGGCCCGCTTGCGCACGCTCTCGCCTGCCGGGGCGGAACAGATCTGGAATCAAGCCTTGCCCGTCTTGCTGGCCAAAGTGGGTGGTGGGCAAAAGCATGTGCCGCTGTTACGCCACTTTCCGCATGATATCCCGCATGACACCACCCAATTGTGGGTTCGTAAAGTACTCAACCACTTTGCCCAGGCCAGCAACCAGCCTGCCTGATCTCGGGAATGATAATCCGTTTTGCCTCTTCCAACGTATAGGGATGGGCTTATCAGCGCCCGTGATGCGCGATGTGTTTGCGGGGCTGTAATGGCGCGCCAAGTGGTGGCGATTGTTGAAGGGCATGGCGAAGCCGAGGCCCTGCCGTATTTGCTGCGCCGCTTGCGGCAATGGCTAACGCCACAGGACTTTGCTGATTTTCCACAGCCGATCCGGGTGCATCGCGACCGTTTTTTGCAAAGAGAAGATGAATTCCACCGCCAAATGACCCTGGCTGCAGCAAAATGTGGCCAAGATGGCTGGATTTTGATCTTGCTTGACGCAGATGATGATTGCCCGGTGCTGCTGGGCGAAAAAATACTGAGCAAAGCCCAAGCCCTGATTCCACACCGGCCAATTTCCGTGGTGCTGGCGAATCGGGAATTTGAAGCCTGGTTTATTGCCTGCGCCAGCGCGCTGGATGGGCAAATGAAGGACAACAAAAATATCCGTCACAGCCGAAACCAGTCGGCAAATTCGACTCGGTTCCACGCTCGGCCAAGTCACTTCGCTATCACGCGGCTGGTTGCAGGCAATGATAACGTGCAATGGCGCCACTGCCCGTTTTTGATTGACCAGATCATTACTGCGCTGGTATGTCAAATAAGCCGCTCCCCTCCCTACCGAAGGAAAGCAGATGAATTTTTTACGATTACACAAGAAGTGGCTACTCGTCGCGCTGGCTGGCGCAAGCTGCGTCGCCATCGCACAAGATAGTCAGGCACTGGGGCGCAAAGACTGCCAACTGCAAAGCCGACCAGCGTGGCAAGATCGAAATCTGCACTGGGATGGCCCGTGCAAGGCGGGCAAGGCCGATGGCACAGGCGTGCTGAAAGCCTATAGCAAAGGCAAGGCCAGCCCTGAGATTTTCTACGGCCAGGTGCAGGCCGGTGCGCTTCATTTTGGCGTGCTGGAATTGGAGGGCGGCTATCAGGCCGGGCCATTTGTCAATGGCGTGGTGCAAGACGATATCGAGCGCAATCTGTTAATCAAAGCCTTCGACGTTGGCAGTACCGCCGCGCAAGCCTATAGCGCACGCTTACAAAAAGCGGGCAATGCGGGTTCGGCAAAATTCTATGCAAATAAAGCAAAGCGTCTCGCCGAGCAGTTAGATTAATTGCTGTCGGGTGGCTGCGTACTGCGATCTTGCCAGCGGTTGAAAACCGGGTGTTGTCTTCGCTCCGGGTTCAAACCATACCATTTGCGGAATCGCTGGCCAATCCGGTTGCCGGTGCGCTGGTCGAAGCCGGATTGATGCAATGGGAGACGGGTCAGCCACGGTTTTGGCGGTGGATGTCCCGCAGTCGTTAGAAAACATCTTGGCATTCCCCAAGCTGATCCAGCCGATCCACCCATGCATGGATTTGTCAGTTGAATTATGCAAGGCTTCTCGACCCAAACGCGTGACGCTGAACTGCCGGATCGGGCACTATCCGCGTATCTTTTACTCCTGTCATGGGTCAATTTGTGATATCGTACTGACCATTAACCCGCAGCGATGTATGTAAAATAACTTAACCCGCGAACTTATTTCCCCAAAATACTATGGCTTTCACACAAGACAACCGCCAAATTTCGATCACCACCCCGCTCGGCAAGGATGTTCTGTTGTTTCGCAGCATGCAAGGCTATGAGCAACTGAGCGATTTGTTTGAATATCAGGTTCAATTGCAAAGCGAAAAGAAGAGTATTCCGTTTGCCGACATTGTGGGCAAGGATGTTACCATCACCCTCAAATACCAATCCGGGGGCGAGCGCCAGTTCAATGGCATTGTGACCCGGTTTGCCACCTCGGGCGGGTTTGGCAAGCTGACCCAATACCAGGCCACGATCCGGCCTGCTGCCTGGCTGTTGACCCGTAGCTCGGACTGTTGCATTTTTCAAGAGATGACGGTGGTTGAGATCGTCACGGAAATTTGCCAGAAAGCGGTGTATGGCGGGCATATCAAGCTCGATACCAGCTTGCTTGGTACGGCTTATCCCAAGCTCGAATACTGTGTGCAATACCGCGAAACCGATTTTAGCTTTGTGCGCCGCTTGCTGGAGAATGCCGGGATTTACTTCTTTTTCAAGCATGAAAAGGGCCAACACACGATAATGCTGGTCGATTCGTCGCGTGTGCATCAACCGGTGCCCAAGTATGAAACGATTGAATTTGCCACCGACGACCAGCGCGATCGGTTTGGGGACGAGCGCATTACCTCGTGGAGCACTGCCGGGGAAATCCAGTCGAGCGGTTTTGAGATGAATGATTTCGATTTTAAAACGGCGGCCAATTCGGTTCAGGGTAGCTTGAAGGTCAAGGAAAGCATTCCGGCCCTGTTCGCGCAACCGGCTTACCAGCAATATGATTATCCGGGCAACTATGTCACGGCCGATGTCGGCAAGATCTTGGCCAATGCCCGGATTGAAGCGCTGCATGGCCAGTGCGAGCAAATTACCGGGGTGAGCAATGCCCGTGGTTTGACCTGCGGCACGACTTTTTCTATGGACAAGCACCCGGTTGATGACCTGAACCGCGAATATTTGGTTACCTGCGTCCATTACACGCTGAACTCTGACGATTATCAAGCCAGTGCCAGCGGCGAAGGTGGCCAGTTGTTTACCTGCCGCTTCGAGGCACTGGGCAGCGAACACAGTTATCGACCCCCTCCGGTCGGTGCCAAGCCGATTATTTCGGGGCCGCAAACTGCGATTGTGGTAGGCAAGGCCGGGGAGGAAATCTGGACTGACAAATATGGCCGGATCAAGGTGCAATTTCACTGGGACCGCAAGGGCCAGCGCGACGAAAAGAGTTCGTGCTGGGTGCGCGTGTCGCAAAGCTGGGCGGGCAAACGCTGGGGCGCATTTACCCTGCCCCGGATTGGCATGGAAGTGGTGGTGGAGTTTTTGGAAGGTGATCCGGATCGGCCCTTGGTGACTGGCTGTGTTTACAACAGCGACACCATGCCACCGTATGACTTGCCAGCCAACCAGAGCCGCACCACGCTCAAGTCAAATTCGACCAAGGGCGGCGGCGGGTTTAATGAAATCCGCTTTGAAGACAAAAAGGGCGCGGAAGAGATTTTTGTGCAGGCTGAGAAAGACCAAAACCGGGTGGTCAAGCACAATGACACGCTCAAGGTTGGCTTTGAATACAAAGAGCCGGGCAGCCAAACGGTAGAAATCAAGCACGACCAAAAAACCGAGGTGGGCAATGACCAGGTGACGCACGTGATCAAGGATCAATCGATTACGGTGGATGGCAAACACACGCTGGAAGTTACCGGCAAGTCGCTGATTGAATCGAAGGCGTCGATCTTGCTCAAAGTGGGCGGGAGTTCGATTTTGATTGAACCGGCCAAGATTACGATTAAATCAACCGTGATTGCGATTGAGGCCAGCGCACTGGCGTCGGTCAAGGGTACGCCGATCAAGCTCAATTAATCGGTTTGCCCGCGCCACAGTGGGATACAGTGCGGGCAATAAAGCGACAGCTAGCAGCCTGTCGGACATAGGGAATCGAAGCGAAAAATTCGCTACGACAGCACAGATTTTGCCAACTTTGCAGCGTCAATATCGAGATATTGACCAAAAAGGTGGTGAAATATGGGCCGAGTAGCGGATTTTGCAGCCGATTATTCCTATGTCCGACAGGCTGCTAGGGTGGGAAATACGGCGGAAAATACGGCGGGCACGGCCGCCACATGGGCAAGCCGGGGCGGGGGGGGCAAGCCTACCCGCCCCGGCTTGGATTACTTTGTTTCACCCGCCTTATTTTTCCAAATCCACCTTTAAGAAGTGGTGGTTCGATTGCGGATCATTCACATAACCTATCACTTCCTTGCGCACCGGTGTTACCAGCAGCGCATGGGCCAGCATGATCCATGGCGATTCTTCATGCAACACTTCCTGGGCTTTTTCATACAGCTTGCTGCGCTCAGCCTGCTGTGACACCACTTTGGCCTTTTGGTACAGCGCTTCAAATTCGACATTGCACCAGTTCGCCACATTGCCCCCGCCCTTGGCGGCTTCGCAGCTTAAGTTCGGGCCAATAAAATCATCTGGATCAGCCGAGGCACTCCAGCCGAGCATGGCAACCGGGTGTTCGCCTTTCTTGGTGCGTTTTAAGTATTCGGTCCATTCATAGGTGACCAGATTGACCTTGACCCCGATTTTGGCCCAGTCGGCCTGCATTTGCTCGGCAATCCGCTTGCCATCCGGATTGTACGGACGCTGTACCGGCAGATACCACAGATCGAACGCGAAGCCGTCGGGAAATCCGGCCTGCGCCAGCAGGGCCTTGGCCTTGGCGACGTCATACGGACGTTCGGTGATTTTGTCGTTGTACGACCAAAGGGTTGGTGGAAACGGGTTTTTGGCCGGTTTGGCATGGCCCTGATACACGTTTTTCATAATCGCGGCCTTGTCGACCGCCATCGACAGCGCTTGCCGCACCAGCTTGTTGTCGAACGGTTTTTTCTCGACATTGAACGCGACATAGCCAATATTCAAGCCTTCCAGCGAGATCAGCTTTAAGGCCGGGTCTTTTTTCATCAGGGCGATATCAGCCGGTTTCGGATAGGTCATCACATGGCATTCGCCGGTTTTCAGCTTGGCATAGCGCACCGAGGCATCAGGCGTGATGGCATACACCAGATTGTCGATTTTTGGCCGCCCAGCCCAGTGCGCATCGAACGCCTTGTATCGGATGATGGCATCCTTTTTATATGAAACAAACTGAAACGGGCCGGTACCAATGGCTTCGGTGTCGAGCAGTTCCGGGGTTTTGGCCTGTCTCATTTTGTCGGCGTATTCGGCAGACAAAATCGAGGCGAAGCTCTGCGACAGCGTGACCAGCAGTGCCGCTTCCGGGTGGTGCAATTTGAGGCGCACGGTGTGGCTATCAACCTTTTCAATTTTGGCGACGATTTTGCTCATGCCCTTGTCGTCCCAGTAGGCATAGGTTTTGCCGGGCAGGGTGGTGTGGTACGGGTGGCTTTTGTCAGCCATCCGGCCAAACGAGAACAGCACATCGTCAGCATTCATCTCGCGGCTTGGCTTGAAGCGCTCGCTGCTGTGAAATTGGACACCCTTGCGCAGCTTGAAGGTATATTCCTTGCCGTCGGGCGAGATTTGCCACGATTCGGCCAGTGCCGGGGTCAGTTGGGTGGTGCCGATAATCGGCTGCACCAGCCGGTTGTACATCGGAACGGCTGATGCATCAAAGGTGGTGCCGGAGTTGGACAATTGTGGGTTAAATGCATCCGGGCTGCCTTCCGAGCAATACACCAGGGTTTTGTTGGCCAGAGCCGGGGCGGCATGCAGGCCTGTGGCGGCCAGCAGGGCCAGACCCAGCAGGCGCGGCGACAGGCGCGTAAATAATGTACGGTGCGGCAAATTCATTGTTGCTCCAAGTTAAATAAAACGGGCCGGTGTGTGGCCCATTCAGGGTTAGAAATGTGCTGCGACTTGAAATAATACGCTCGAAACAGGCTGGGCACGATAGTTTGGCTTCAGGTTTTTGGCATGGCCAGATTTATGCCAGACAATCGATCGGTACCGGCTTGGCGTCGCCGGGTGCCATACCCAAAATGGTTCGATAAAAATACAGTTCGGCTTCCAGTGAGCGTTCCAGATTTTCGGCGCGGTGAAAGCCGTGTCCCTCACCCGGAAACAGCAGGTAGGCCACCGGAATATTGCGTTCGCGCAGTGCCTCGACCATTTGTTCGGACTGGCTTGGCGGCACCACCTTGTCGTCTTGCCCCTGAAAGAAAATCATCGGACAGCGCAGCTTATCCACATGATTCGAGGGTGAGCGTTCGGCGTACAGGGTTTGATTATGTGGTGGCGGCGCGATCAGATAGTGGTTGTAGTGTGATTCAAACTTGTGGGAATCGGCATCAAGTCCGGCCAGATTCGAAACGCCATAGTAGCAACCGCCGACTTTGAACACATCGTGAAACATCAGGGCTGACAGGGTGGTAAAACCCCCGGCACTGCCACCACGGATGATTAAGCGATTGGCATCAACCCATTTCTGCTCGACCAGATGGCGCGCGCCGTTGACGCAGTCTTCGGTATCGACCACGCCCCATTGGCCGCGCAGGGTATCACGATAGGTGCGGCCAAAGCCACTGCTGCCGCCATAATTGACATCAAGCACGGCAAAGCCGCGTGAAGTCCAAAATTGCAACATCAGACGCAGGCTGTTGCGCGCCATGCCGGTCGGGCCACCGTGGCCGATGACGATTAGGGGCGGCAGCGAATCGGGCGCGGCTTGGCAGGTTGGGTTGCACGGGGCATAGTAAAACGCATGTGCGGTGCGGCCATTGCTCGGGTATTGAATGGTTTGGGCGCGGGACAGCCATGCGGCATCGGGCAGGTCGATGATCGATGAGGCCAGTATCTGGCAATCGGCGTATTCAGTAGCGCCAGCATTGGCACCCGTATCGGCAGCAGCAGCCTGCCAGCGCAGCCGCACCACTTCGACCGCACGGTGCGGGGCACCGGCCAGCATCAATATTCCGGCGGTATCGACCGCCAAGGTGCTGATATCGCTGTATTCGCTGGCGATGGGGTGTAATTGGCCGGTGGTAAGATCGATCCGTGCCAAATGGTTGATGCCCTGTTCCAGATAGGTACAAATCAAGGTATTGGCATCGGCAAAGCCATACATTGGGTTGGCAAACACCCAGTGCGGGCTGCCAAACTCGGCGGCACGCGCATGCACGCACGTGGTTTGGCCTGCTTGCCAACGGTACAAATTCCACCAGTCGCTTCGGTCAGAAGCAAAATACAGCTTGCCATCGGGCGACCAGCAGGGCTGGCAAATGGCTTCGGTTGGGCCACCGGCGATTTTTTGAGCCGGGCCAAGGCTGCCATCGACCAGTACCTCGGCCAGCCACAGTTCGCTGCCTTCCCATGGCATGCGCGGGTGATCCCAGCACAACCAGGCCAGATAGCGGCCATCGGGCGAGAGCCGGGGCGCGGCATAAAAATCGTGGCCACGCGTTAGCACAATACGCTGTGCGGATTGTGCCGAGTGGGCTGGTTCCGGGCCGAGTGCCAGCGCGCACAAGCTATTTTCTGGCTGCAAATCCGATACATGATGGTCTTCGCACACCATGATCACGCGCTGGCGCGACAAATCGATGGTCGGGTCGGCATAGCGAAATTGTGGGTCGCCATCGGTAAAGCGCTCTGGTGCGCCACTGCCCTGCTGCTGATACCACTGATTGTCCTTATGATCGGAAAATAGCAGCGTACTACCCGCTGCCAGATACGCGCCGCCGCCGTATTCATGCACCCGGGTGCGGACATTGAAGGGCCGTGGTGTCAGTTCCTGGGTTTGGCCATTGGGTTCACGCCGCATCAGCGTGGTGCGTCCGCCTTCGGTCGGGCGTCCTTCCAGCCAGTAGCTATTGCCGTCAGATAGCATGGGGGAAGACAGCGCCTGCGCGCCTTGTGCCACGCGCGCGGCACTGATTGGGGATGGCCATTGGCCATGGGGCAGGGAGGTGGTAGCTGGCATCGGGGTATTTGATTTCAATGTAATATGGGCCACGCTTGAGCATGGCAGGGTATTGGGTTGGTATTCGCTTGGTATTGGGTTGCTATTAAGTTCAGGCCGCCAAATGGCGTGCCAAAAATTCAAACACGCTGCGATACCATACCACGCTGTTATTCGGCTTTAAAATCCAGTGGTTTTCATCGGGGAAGACCAAAAATTCACTCTCCACCCCGTGATATTGCAGCGCTTCAAACAACATCAGTCCTTCGCTGATCGGCACCCGGTAGTCACGCTCGCCATGAATAATCAGGGTTGGACTTTTCCAATTGGCGACTTGCTGCGATGGGGAGTAGCGGTCAAATCCGACCGGATCGGCATACGGCGCACCGCCCATTTGCAGCATCCAGAACGCGGGCAGGTCGGTGACACCAGTGAAGGGGGACATCGCATAAATACTGGCATGCGTGATCAAGCATTTGAAGCGCGTGGTTTGGGTACCGATCCAGTTGGTCATATAGCCACCAAACGAGCCGCCCATGGCGGCCATGCGCTGGTCATCAATATCCGGACGGCTGGCGACCTGATCGACGACCGCCATCAAATCTTCATAACATTGCTTGCCCCATTGATTGTTCCAGATACCGTCAATGAACGCCTGACCAAAGCCGGTTGAGCCGCGCGGATTTGGCAACAGTACGGCATAGCCATGCGCCAGTGCCAGCAGCGGATTCCAGCGCCAATGCCAGCCATCGCCCCAGGCATTGATCGGCCCGCCGTGTATCCACAGCAGCAGCGGCAGCGGTGTGGCGTCATGGTTGGCGGGTTTGAGCAAGAAGGCTTGTACCGGGTGGCCATCGGTTGAGATCACCGACAGGTTTTCCACCACCAGTGGCTGGCGTGCCGGATCAAAGCCCGAGAGCCGTGGCATCGCTTGATACGCTTCGGCACGGGTTAGCGGCAGATGAAATACTTCGGGCGGCATGTCAAAGCTGGCGCGGATACCGATCAGGCCGGTCTGGCCAGTCAATTCGCTATTGCCCGCCTCGCGGTGAAAACAAATCTGGCTGTGGCTGCCGGTTTCGGTCAGGCGCATAATATCGCCGGTCGCCAGTTCAATTTGAAACACTGGCACATGGCCGTTTTCATCGGCAGTCACGAACAGATTGCTGCCATCTTCATCCCATGCGGCAGGAATTGGCCAGGCATTCCAGGCCGCAGCCAGTGCGGTCATGCTGGCGCTGGCCACATCCACCAGCCGCAGGCTGCAACTGAGGCAGGCGCCGCTCGGGCGCAGTTCAATTTGGCAGGCAATTTTGCTGCCATCCGGGCTAAACAGCGGGTGCGACAGGGCCGAGCATGGTTCCGGCGCAATTTGGCGTTCACTACCGCTTGCCACATCAAACAGCATCAGCCCAACATCATGCACCCGATCCGCGCCGGGCGTGGCCCAGGTCGCTACCGCCATTTGACCGTTGGCCGACAGATCAAACTCGGCTTGTTCCAGTTCCCGGTCGGCGTTTGGCGTTAAATCCCGCCGTCCATGATCATTGATCAGCACCAAATGCGGGCGGGTATTCGGGAGCCAGTGATCCCAAAAACGGATCGGCATGGATTTGTAGTGCAAGGCCGAAGGGCCGTGTTTTTTATGCCGTTTCGCCGTTTCGCGCTGCTCATCTGTGGCAACGCCGGGTAAAACCGGGGTCAGTAACAACAGCGCATTGGCTCTGGCGGCGAAACGAAATGCCGACACGCCGAGCGCTTCATCGGTCACCCGGCAAGCTTCGCCCCCATCGGCGGGCAAAAGCCAGACCTGGTTGCGTGGTTCGTCGTCGTCAGGCTTGCTGTCGCTGTCGGGCCGGTTGCTGAGAAAACCCAGTGCCCCATCGTGCCGGAAGCACGGAGAATGGTCGCGACTTTTGCCTCGGGTGAGCTGTTGTGTTTTGCGCGAATGGTCGAGCGCGATTTTCCATAGGTCAACGCAGTAACTGCTGGCATCTTGATCAAGCCGCTCCACTGCCACCGCAGCCCAGCTACCACACGGCGAAACCGCCACACCTTGCACCCGTTTGAGTGCAATCAAATCATTAACATCAAAGGGTTTGTTGTTGCTTGGCAAGGTTGAGTCCATGGTCAGCGCCTTTTGAACATGCGTGGGGTAATAATGGTAACGCAAGCCACGCCTGCCGTTCGTTTTTTCTTTATCTGAAAACCAGTTTTTTTCAGGCACTGGCTTTAAAATAGCGTCTGCAAAAACAGATGAGGTATTGGCGCAGCCGGTACAGACAGGGAAGAATCGTGAAAACAGCATTAGTTGAAGGCAAGAAGGCGGCAGATTTTGATAAGTTGATCATGGGCAATTTGTTGTTGACCGTGGCACCGCTTGAAGAAGTCAAAAAAATGAAGATGGTGGTTGGCATCCGCAATGAGGCCGGGGAGATTTTCCGCTTGATCGGTGCCGCCAATCTGAACAGTTATATGAATGCGGTGGAAGAGTTGTTCGATCTGGAACTGGTCGATGAACTGGAAAAAGTGGAAGGCACCCGCCATGGCTGTGATGCCATTTTCCACGGTCTGTAATGCTGGTTGAACATGCCTAATCCGCCCGTTGCGTCCGGCGCTGACACATCCCCGTCCGAAGACGGGGCAACCCGGCTGGTATTGGCAGGCGATGAGGCAACCCGCTTGCATATGCCACCCGACAATGCCAGTGCTACTACTGTTACCACCGCTACCACCACCGCCACCACCAGCGTTAATACTGCCAGTGTCGGCCCTGCCACCACTGCGGCACCGGCCGGCGCACGCAGCAATGCGTTGCCGGTGGGTAGCCGGGTTGGCGAATTTGAAATTACCGGGGTGATTGGGGTTGGTGGTTTTGGCATCGTCTATCTGGCCATGGACACCTCGCTCGGGCGCACCGTGGCACTCAAGGAATACATGCCTTCATCGTTTGCGATGCGGGTCGATGCGAACACGGTGCGGGTGTTGGCCGAAGAACATCGGGAGACTTTTGCCGCTGGTTTGCGCAGTTTTGTGAATGAAGCGCAATTGTTGGCCCAGTTTGATCATCCTTCGCTGGTCAAGGTGTATCGCTTTTGGGAAGCGAATGGTACGGCGTATATGGTTATGCCGTATTACGACGGGCAAACCCTAAAAACCACGCTAACGCACGGGGTAACGCCACCGGATGAAGCGTGGCTGCGCAATTTTGTGGCGCAGATTTTACAGGCACTGGACATTATTCACGCCAAGCAGTGCTACCACCGCGATATTGCACCCGACAATATTCTGATGCAGGACGGCTTGCGCCCGGTACTGCTTGATTTTGGTGCTGCGCGGCGCGTGATTGAGGGGCGCGAGCAAGCGCTAACGGTGATTCTGAAAGCGGGCTATGCGCCAATCGAACAGTATGGTGCGGATGGCGAGATGGGGCAGGGGCCGTGGACGGATTTGTATGCCTTGGCCTCGGTAATCTATTTCGCGATCATGAAGAAGACGCCGCCCCCGGCGGTGCAACGCGTGGTTGGGGTTGATCCGTATCAGGCGTTGGAACAACAGGCCGCCGGGCGCTATAGTGCCGTTTTTTTGCGCAGCATTGATGCGGCATTGGCACTGCAACCGAAGGCCAGGCCGCAAAACGTGGCCGAGTTTCGGGCGCTGCTCGATGCGGATCCAACCCGGATCGATACGGATGTAACAATGGTGGTGCCGAGGGCGACACCTGCGGTGGCGGCGGCCTTGGCAAGTGTTTCCGTGCCAACTGCCGAACCGAATGCCCCGGCTCCGCAGGTTGAGCCAGCCGCGCAGGCAAAAGCATTTCATCCGGGCGGGGCGGGGAAATGGTTGGCCGCCGCCGCCACCGTGGCTCTGCTCGGTGGTGTGGCATGGTGGTTTGGCCGGACTACGGCACCGCCGCCACCGCCAACGCTGGCCAGCGCGCCAGCCAGTACCGCCCCGGCCGAACCAACCCGCGCAGAGCCAACCACCACATCAGCCACACCGGCCACGGCAGCATCTATGGCTGCCGTATCGGCCAAGGTGATGGACAAGGTGATGGCCAGTGCCGCCCAACCGGTGGCCCTGCCATTTGATCCGGCCCGCATGTTAAACGACCTGATCGCGGCAGGTAATCCCCAGCACGAAGTAACGACCATTGTCGGCCAGCAGCAAGTTAGAATCGGCAAGGACAATCTGCGCTTTGAGGTGCGCTCGGCGCGGGATGGCTATGTGTATGTGTTAATGCTCGATGCCAAGCACGAGCATCTGTATTTGATGTTTCCGAATGTGGTGGCCCAGCAAAACCGGATCAAGGCCAACGAGCCGCTGCGTTTGCCGGGCAAGCACTGGCCGCTGGTGGCGCAAGGCCCGGCGGGCACCGACCAGTTTGTGGTATTGGTCAGTGAGGCCCCGCGTGATTTTGCCAAAGCGGGTTTGCAAAAGGGCGATCCATTTGCTGAATTTGATCTAAACCGGCTTAAGGCGGAATGGGCTAGCAAGCCACAGCCGCTGTTATTTGCCGGGCAGGCCAAATGTGAGGCGGGCACGCCTTGCCCAGACGGGTTTGGTGCTGCCGGATTTGTGATTGAAGAAGTGGAAAAGCGCTAATCCAGTCAACCGTAACGGTTCCCCCCACCAATAAGCCGGTTGTAGGCACCACCGCCAATTATGAAATTTTAATGACATTTCGTCCTATGGCTTGACAAGGCAGCGTATAAACACTATCTTGCCAAATCGGTTATGCATTTGGGCGACTCCCCATGTTGAACATAGAAGAATCCATTGTCAGTAAGTTTCCTGTATTTGCCCATCAGGCCCCCATTATTCAGGATTCCACGTTATCAATTTTGCGCAAATTGACGCACGAGCAGGAAATTAATCAGTTTCTGAATGACAATCATGGCATCACTGGCCTTGATTTTATTGACCGGATTTTTGATTATTTTAATTTCAGTTATAGCGTCTCGCAGCGCGAACGAAAAAACATTCCCTCGCATGGCCGTCTGATCATCATCGCCAACCACCCGATTGGCTCACTCGATGGCTTGGCCCTGCTGCGCTTGGTCAGCGAAGTTCGGCCCGATGTCAAAATCATTGCCAATGACATGTTGATGATCTTTGAGCAATTGCACGAGTTATTGTTGCCTCTGGATAATATGACTAGTGGTTCGTACAAGCAAAGCTATAAAAGCATTTTGCAAGCCCTGAATCAGGAACAGGCAATTATCATCTTTCCCGCTGGTGAAGTGTCACGTGCCAGCCCGAAAGGCATTTACGACGGTAAATGGCAGGCCGGATTTTTGCATTTTGCGCGCAAAACCCGTGCCCCAATTTTACCGGTATTTGTTTCGGCAAAAAATTCATTACTGTTTTATGGTGCCTCGCTGATTTTTAAACCGTTGGCAACCGCGTTATTGGCCAACGAAATGTTTAATAAGCATTCGGTGGAAATCAAATTCCGGGTGGGCGAAGTGATTCCGCATACCGCCCTCACCAGCGACAGCTTGGCCGATACTGCCTTAATTGCGCGCCTAAAAAAACACTTGTATAAAATCGGTAATGGCAAACAAGCGATTTTCATCACGGAAAAAACCATTGCGCATCCGGAAGAGCGCAGCGCACTCAAAAAAGAACTGAAAACCGCACAATTGATCGGCAACACGCGTGACCACCACCGCATCTACCTGTGCAACTGGCAGGCACACCCAACCGTGCTGCGCGAGATTGGGCGCTTGCGTGAACTGACCTTTCGCAAGGTCGGCGAGGGCACCGGGCGGCGGCGTGATTTGGATAAGTATGACCACTATTACCGCCATTTGGTGCTGTGGGATGAGGACAAGCTGACCATTGCCGGGGCGTACCGGATTGGTGAAGTGGGCAAGATTTTGCACCACAAGGGCGTTGCGGGCTTATATACATCTGATCTGTTTGCCTGGCAGCAAACGGCCCTGCCGCTGCTGCAACAGGCGCTGGAACTGGGGCGTAGCTTTGTCCATCCCGATTACTGGGGCAAAGCCAGCCTGGATTACCTGTGGCAGGGGCTGGGCGCGTATTTGCAGCACCATCAACACATCCGCTATCTGGTTGGCCCGGTCAGTATGAGCGCCCAATACCCGAAAAACTTGCGTGATGCATTGGTGTTTTACTATCAAAAATACTACGCCAGCGCATCAGTGATGGCTTATGGCCAGCACCCACACAGCCTTGATGTGGAACTGGCTGGGGTATGGCAGCAGCAATTTGCCGGTCTGGATCGGGAGCAAGGTTTTACCCACTTGCAGCAAATATTTTCCGAGGCTGGGCACAAGGTGCCGGTGCTATACAAACAATATGCTGCCTTGTATGAAGACGGTGGCTACCATTTGCTGGGGTTCAGTGTCGATTCAGAATTTGGCAATTGTCTCGATGGCTTGTTTATCGGCGACATTGAGCAAATGAAGCCCGCCAAGCGCGCACGTTACTTGGCGGCAATCGAATCAAAGTAAGCGGCTTGTGGGTGATTTTGTGGGTGATTTATGCTTGGCCCTGCGTCGCAAGTACTTGCCGCGTTTGCATCAAGGCAAACCCGAGCAAATTGAGTCCGCGCCATTGATTAGGATCGTTCGCTGCCGGATCATCCATTGCCAGCCCAATGCCCCAAATCGCATCAACCGGACTCGCTTCCACCAGAATTTTGTTGCCGGTGCCGATTAAAAACGCACCCATGTCCCGGTTTTGGGAGAATTTGGCCAAACTGGCCTGACACACAATTTCAAACCGGTGTTGTAGCCAAACCGCTTCATCAAAACCACGCACCTTGCGCCCGAGGGCCTTGGCCGCATCCGGTTTTTTGGCCTGTAAAACGGCCTGTTCGTTGTCCCGATCCTGAAACAGGCGCGCCTTGGCCGCCATCATGAAATGCTCGGCGGTTGGATAATGCAGGCCATCGACCACAAACGCAGCAGGAAACCACTGGCTAAAGCAGGTGCGGCTGAGGCTGCCATCGTGGGCCGGTTGGTGGCCCCAAAAATGCAGGAAATCCAGTTTTTCGCCTGCGTTATAGCGTTCGGTTAGCGTGGCTACGGTCAGTAGCTGTTCCATTGATGCTTCCTTTTTCTCAAAGCCGAGTTGCATATTCCGGTGAGTTTGACCGGTTCAATCCAGTAAAATGGCATGGTTATAAAAATTGTCATTAAAAACCATGAGCGATATGATACCCCCTCCCAAGTTGCTGCTCCAGCCGGATTTTATTGAAGCGGCAAAAGATTTGTTTGCCATGCTCAAGGCCAGCGTGGTCTGGGATGAGCGGATGCGTGCGCGCAAGACGGCCAGCTTTGGCGTTGCCTATCAATATTCGCAAATCACCTATGAAGAAGCGCCCATGCCTGCGCCACTGGCGGCCATTTGTCAGCGCATTGCCGCCACACTGGGGTTTTTGCCGAATAACTGCCTGCTGAATTTTTACCCTGACGGCAATGCTTCAATGGGCTTTCATTCCGATGCGGTTGATCAGTTGGTACCGGGTACGGGCGTGGCGATTGTTTCGCTGGGCAGTGTTCGCGACATCATCTATCGCAACAAGGTGGATAAGCAAATTGAGTATGCGTATCCGTTGGGTGATGGTTCGCTGCTGTATATGTCGGATCTGGTGCAGCAGGAATGGCTACATGCGATTCCCAAGGCGGATGGGGCGGGAGAGAGGATTAGCCTGACCTTTCGCTCGATGCGGGATGGCGCAAGCAGCTAGCGTATCAGGGCGGCGGTGCAGGGGATACGGTTATCCGGGTTATTTGGTGATTGAGTACATCCCACCAAGAAAAGGATTAGAGGAAGTTCTGATGACTTCACTTGCATGAAAAAATTGGTTATGTTGCCTGAAGTGCCTGACGTTTGATGTAACAGGCAACTATGGCGCAAAGAGTAAGGAGGGTTTTAAATATGCAATTTTTATAATTTAAAAAAATAAATAATCAGGAATTTGTTTTTCTCTTCAGGCGCTTCAATAATCGTAATGCGCCCCAGCAGAAGAGTGGGCAAAGAATTGCTGCTGAAATCGAAAACCACACAAGCATGCTCATGTTGAGATCATCGAAGCTACTGGCCTTCTCAATATACATGATGCGCGTGAGTGCTGATGCCCACCATGCGCCATAGAGTCCAAGTAGCGTAGAAAATAGACAAACGAGGGCTTTTACAAGCATGGCTAGCTTGCTTCCCAGAACCAGATTGTGCCCTTGTCGAAGCTGCTTCCCCAAGGCGTGTAGATGCTAATTATCGATGTAAGAGATGAAAGCCGCCAACCATTCCACAAATCGATGTGATCGCCCTGCCTTCCTGGACCATAAAAGTTCTTGAAGAAGATTATGCCTTTTCGATTTTTGATTTTCTCGAAGCCGGCCTTCCCTGAGTATTTCTCTACTTTCTTCATTCCGGGGACAAGGACGCGCGTGAGTGCGTTTGCCAATTCCTCGGCAGCAAGAATATGCCCCCCTGAGCTTTTGTGTTGCCAGCAGCGTCGGACTGACCAATGTTTCGTACTTATGCCTGCTTTCTCAAAGCACTCTCCCATGCGAATTGCACACTGATTGTCGAAATTCTTCTTGCCATCTGTGGAGCATGGAAACGCCCCTGCTGGATGATTTTCCCATAATCTGTAAAACGTGCTCATTTGAATTTCCTGTTATTGCCTAACGTAGCGGTCATCGGGGTGCTGCAGCTTTAATCAGGGTGCCTGCAGCTACTTACGTAACCGCATTAGCACAAGAATATCAATCCGCAACCACAGCCGCTGCCGTTTCCGGTACCGGGCATTCCCCCGGCAACACCACTTCCACCCCTGCCTCATGAAAGATCTGCGCCATCCCTACAGGCAAGGGCTGATCAGTAAAAAACTTGTCCAATTGCGAAATATGCCCAAGCCGCACCAGCGCCCGGCGTGAAAATTTGGTGTGGTCAGCCACCAGCCACACCGCGCGCGATTGCTCGATAATCGCTTGCGCCACCCGCACTTCACTGTAGTCATAATCGAGCAACGTGCCATCCGGCTCAATCCCGGAAACGCCAATGATGCCGATATCGACCTTGAACTGGCGCATGAAATCAATCGTCGCCTCCCCCACCACACCGTGATCCCGGTGCCGCACCTGCCCACCCGCAATAATCACCTCAGCTTCCGGGTTGTCAGCCAAAATGCTGGCCACATTCAGGTTGTTGGTCACGACCCGAATCCCCCGGTGTTGCAACAGCGCCCGCGAGACTTCTTCAGTGGTGGTGCCCAAATTCAAAATCAGCGAACGCCCGGCTTCCAGGTGTTGCGCCACGCAATGCGCAATGCGTTGCTTGGCTTCCAAATGCATGCCCTTGCGCTGCGCGTAATCAATGTTTTGTACGGTAGAAGGCAAGCCCACGCCACCGTGGTAGCGCGCCAGCATGTGCGCCTCTTCCAGTTCGCGCACATCGCGCCGAATGGTTTGCGCGGTGACGGCCAAAACCTTGGCCAGGACTTCGACCGATGTGTCGCCATTGCGACGAATGTGTTCCAGCAATTGACGGTGACGAGGGATCATGGCACGGCACGGGAAGCAAGAAAGCATCTAGTATATACGAACAAAACCGAACATATGCGAACATTTTTATGTTTTTTGGGGTTGATTTTTTTTCGTTTTGGCGTACAATGAGCATTCCTAACATCCGTTACATAAAATTCCAGCGACTTATATTTGCTTAAAATCAATATGCAGACACAGACTTCCGGGCAAGCCAATCAAGCATACGACCTTTTGGTGGTCGGTGGTGGGATTAACGGCGCGGGTATCGCGCGTGATGCGGTGGGGCGTGGCTTGAAAGTGTTGTTGTGCGAGAAGGATGATCTGGCACAGCACACTTCGTCCGCATCAACCAAGCTGATTCATGGCGGTCTGCGCTATCTGGAATATTACGAATTCAAGCTGGTGCGCAAGGCGCTGCAAGAGCGCGAAGTGCTGATCCGCATGGCACCGCACATTATTTCCCCGCTACGCTTCATCATGCCGCATGACAAAAACCAGCGCCCGGCCTGGATGGTGCGCGCTGGTTTGTTTATGTACGACCACTTGGCGCGGCGTGAATTTTTACCGGCTTCGAATGGGGTGTGGCTGAAACACCACGAAGCGGGTAAGCCATTGCACAGCGGCTACAAGCGCGGTTTTATGTATTCGGATGGCTGGGTCGATGATGCGCGGCTGGTGGTGTTAAATGCCTTGGATGCCAAGGAACGCGGTGCAGAAATTCTAACCCGCACCCGTTGCATTTCTGCCACGCGCACCGAACAGGGCTGGCAGGCGTGCTTGCAGCGCGAAGACGGCAGCCAGTTTGATGTGACGGCGCGTGCCATGGTCAATGCGGCCGGGCCATGGGCGGCGCAATTTGCCGGGAGCATGCCCGATGTGAAACGGCGCGGCAGCTTGCGCCTGATCAAGGGCAGCCACATCGTGGTGCCGCGCATGTTTGATCATCCGTATGCCTATATTTTTCAAAACCCGGACAAGCGCATCATTTTTGCGATTCCGTATCAGGGCGAATTTACCCTGATCGGCACGACCGATCTGGAATACCGGGGCGACCCGGGGCAGGTGAAAATCGATGACGATGAAATCGGTTATTTGTGCGAGGCGGCCAGCCGCTATTTTGCCAAGCCGGTGTTGCGTGAAGATGTGGTCTGGACTTATTCCGGGGTGCGTCCGCTGCTCGACGATGAATCGGAAAATGCATCGGCGATTACCCGGGATTACGTGCTGGAACTTGATACCGGTGCCGACCGCAAGCAAGCGCCGTTGCTCAATATTTGGGGGGGCAAGATTACTAGCTAACGCAAGCTGGCTGAAGAGGCACTGTCCATGCTGGCCGCGCCACTGGGCAACCGGGCACCGGACTGGACGCATCAGGCGTTTTTGCCGGGCGGCGATTTGCAGCAGGCGGGCAGCATGGTGACGACCTATGATGCAGCCGGATTTGAGCAGAAACTGGCGCAGCAATATCCGTGGTTGCCTGCACCGCTGCGCGCGCGTTATGCGCGCAACTATGGCACGCGCGTGGCACGGCTGTTGGGTGAAGCCAAACAACTGGCAGACTTGGGGCGGGAATTGACGCCGGGCCTGTATGAGCAAGAAGTGCGCTACCTACAACAGGTGGAATGGGCCACCAGTGCGCAAGATATTTTATGGCGCCGCAGCAAGCTTGGGCGGTGGGCCAAACCTTCCGATGTGGCGGCCTTGCAAGCCTGGCTGGACGCGGCCAACCCATCACTTGGCAAGGAGTCGGCATGAATTTGGAATTACAGCAGGTGAGCAGTAGTGTTGGCGGGCAAACCCATATCTACCCGCTCGATTTACGCTTGCAGCCCGGCACCATCAATGTTTTGCTAGGCCCGACTCAGGCCGGTAAAACCTCGCTGATGCGGCTCATTGCCGGACTCGATCAACCGGATCGGGGCAAGATTCTGGTCGATGGCAAGGATGTGACCGGGGTACCGGTGCGTGAGCGCAAACTGGCCATGGTGTATCAGCAATTCATTAATTATCCGGGCATGACGGTGTATGAAAACATTGCCGCGCCATTGCGCATTGCCGGTTTGCCGCAGGCTGAGCTGGCGCAGCGGGTCGGTGAGATGGCCGAAAAGCTGCACATCAGTCATCTGCTGCAACGCTTGCCGGGTGAACTGTCGGGTGGGCAGCAACAGCGCTGTGCGCTGGCGCGGGCGCTGGTCAAGCGTGCGCCGCTGGTGTTGCTCGATGAGCCACTGGTCAATCTCGATTACAAGCTGCGCGAAGAGTTGCGCGAGGAATTGACGTCGCTGTTCATCGGCGGCGATACCACGGTGGTGTATGCCACTACCGAACCGCAGGAAGCACTGTTGCTCGGCGGCTATACTGCGGTGCTCGATCAGGGCCGCCTGTTGCAATATGGCCCAACGCTGGCGCTCTACAATATGCCGCAATCGACCCGGGTGGCGGCCATTTTCAACGATCCACCGATGAATCTGTTGCCTGCCACCTGCCTTGGCAGCAATCAGGTGCAATTGGCTGACGGTACGCACCTGACATTGCCGGATCGCAGCTTGCCACTGGCGAGCGGGGCGGCTTGCCAAGTCGGGCTGCGCTGCCACCATTTGCGGGTGAAAAAGACGACAGCGGCGGGCGTGGCATTGACCAAAACCAGTGAGGTAGCGCTGGACTGTGTGCTTGATTTGGCCGAATTAAGCGGTTCGGAAACTTATTTGCATTTGCGCCATGGCGCGGACAGTCTGGTGGCGCAGTGGCCGGGCGTGCATGAACTGGCCCCCGGTAGCCGGGTGCCGGTGGTTTTGCAGCCACACGAGGTGTTTGTGTTTGCCGAGCAGGGCGACTTGATTAGTGCGCCGAACCAGACCAAGGGGGCATGAATGGCACGGATTGAATTTCAGCATTTGGGCCATGCCTATGCCGCGCGCGATGGCAGTGCGGCCAACGCGGGTGGCCGACCACAGTATGCGCTGGAGCCGATGAGCATGACCTGGGAAGACGGCGGGGCGTATGCCTTGCTTGGCCCGTCTGGCTGTGGCAAATCGACCCTGCTTAATATTATTTCGGGTTTGTTGTTGCCCAGTGACGGCAGGGTATTGTTTGATGGGCGGGACGTGACCGGCCTGCCACCGCGTGAACGCAATATTGCCCAGGTGTTCCAGTTTCCGGTGCTGTACGACACCATGAGTGTGTTTGATAATCTGGCGTTTCCCTTGCGCAATCGAAAAATCCCGGAAGCACAGGTACGCTCACGGGTGCATGAAGTGGCGGAAATGCTGGATCTGGCGGCTGATCTGAAATTGCGCGCCAGTGGTTTGGCGGCGGATGCCAAGCAAAAAATCTCGCTCGGGCGCGGTTTGGTGCGCAAGGATGTGGCGGCGATTTTGTTTGATGAGCCACTGACTGTGATCGATCCGCACATGAAATGGCAGTTGCGGCAAAAGCTCAAGCAAATTCACCAACAACTGAAGATCACGATGATTTACGTCACGCACGATCAGGTCGAAGCGTTGACGTTTGCCGATGAGGTGGTGGTGATGACCGATGGCAAGGCGGTGCAAAAGGGCCACCCGGAAGCGTTGTTTGAACAACCCGGTCACCGCTTTGTCGGCTATTTCATTGGCAGCCCGGGCATGAACTTTTTCCCGGTTAGCGTGCAACAGCAGGCGCTGTTTCTGGGGCAGCAGCGGCTGGCGTTGTCGGGCACAATGCTCGATCAACTGGCGGCGGCCAAAGGCGAACTATTGCTGGGTATTCGCCCTGAATTTGTGCGGCTGGCTGAACCGGGTAGCCCGGGGGCGGTGTCGGCTGAGGTGGTGCGGGTACAGGATTTGGGGACTTGCCAACTGGTCACGGCGCAGTTTGATGGGCAGGTGCTCAAGGCCAAGATTGATCCGGGGCAGCGCGTGACGCTCGGGCCGCAGGCATTTACGCTGCTGGCCGAGCAAACCAGTTTCTTTTGCAATGATGAAAGGATAGGACGATGAACAAGCCATATAACAACAAGGCCTGGCTGTTTATTTTGCCGGTATTTTTATCGGTGGCGTTTTCGGCCATCGTGCCTTTGATGACGGTGGATTTTTTGTCTGTGTAAGAGGTCTTAGCCCGGATCCAGCGTGTGCATGTATGACTGGAGAGGTTTCTACG
>JACCDS010236264.1_pt1 | contig 21416 bp, 20 predicted proteins | sample 7446441 | NCBI WGS metagenome assembly JACCDS01 (sample SAMN15323445, study PRJNA562643) | freshwater metagenome | isolation source: river surface water | place: USA:Blue River Watershed | collected 2017-08-17 | reverse complement strand
CTTCCACAAGGACAACCAGAACGCCAAACTCGTGTTGTAGCGATGGTTAACCAAATGGATGCTGAAGGATTCGGTGCATGTACCAATACAGGAGCTTGTGCTGCTGAATGTCCTAAGCAAATTCCTCTATCCGTAATTGCTAACTTAAATCGCGAATATTACAAAGCGAAATTGAACGGTAAGTAATATTAATTAAACCGTTTACTCATAAAAAAAGGTTGCCCATGGGCAACCTTTTTTCGTATTAGAATTCCGTTTTTTTTAAATAACTCAGCCCCCTATTAAGTGAGTTAAATTTCTGTTAGTATGAACTCAAAGGATATTTAAATCCTAAATCCAGCATGCCTTGAACACCCCAAGCGGTTTGAACTCCGCTGTGATTCGGGAGTAACGCAACTTGAGTGCGAGGATGAATAATTAACTTTAATTTTTCTGATAATTCATACTCCAAACGCAATCCCAATCCTACAAATGCATTGAATGGTATATTTTTCACTCTCTTAACTTTTATTCCATCGTTAGGTAATGTTTCTAATGTGTAATCATAGACATTTACGGATTGTCCTTCATCCAACGAAAAACCCTGTGTTTTGATTCGAACGTCATCATGTATTAAAAAACTGGGTGTCGCCGAAGCTGTAACAAATAATTGTGAGTTTTGAATTCTCAAATTCAAACCGTCGATTCGCTTCATATATTGTAAATCCGCAACCAAATAACGTTGGCGAAACTGATAAACCATTCTTTGAGTAGGACCCACCGATAATTGAGCATAGACTGCCAAATCTGGATGAGGCTGATAATTAAACATGTTGTTTATTTTCTCTCGGGAAAAACCCCATTGTTGCAACCCTACTGAAACAGAGAATATTCTAGAATTGGTTTGTTTAAATACCAAACCTGCAGAAAAAGAAAATGTTTGGTAGCCCAAATCATTCGCTCGAAATGAATCTTTTAATTCTTGTTCAGTAATTGCCGGTAACCCCTTAGAACCCGCAAATGGAGTTACACTTCCCAAAATTCGACCGGAATAAACGGGAGCCACTTTTACATCTAAATAACGCTCCCAGCGCATTCCTTGAGCGAAACCATCCCCCGAAAAAATTAAATAAAACAATACAACCGCAAAGTGCTTTTTCATAAATCAGCTGCAATCATACTCGTATTAATTGAATTTTTTAACCGAAAATTGTCAAATTTTCAACTCGGCGGTAAAAACGAATCACGCCAAGAATTGAAGCAATAAACAAACCAATGGTGAATCCAGTCCAAATTCCATAGACTTCTTGCCCCAAAACTTCCCCAAAATAATAGGATAACGGCAAAGATACTACCCAATACGAAATGATGGATATGATGCTCGCCCAAACTACATCCTTAATGCCTCTAAGCAAGCCCATTGCACCAGCTTGAATACCGTCGGAAATCTGAAATAACGCGGCTAAGAAAAATAACGGCAATACGAATGGCATAACATCGGTTTCTGCCTTATACAAATGAGCAATTTGTTCATTGAAAACAATAAAACCAGCGGCATTCAAAATTTCAAAAATCCCCAAAAGGAAAAAGGTAACATGCGCTACTCGACGGATTTTAAATCGATTATGTTCTCCATAGCCGTTGCCCGCCATGATACTCCCAGCCATGGCTAAACCACTGGCTACCATATATGTAAAAGATGCTGCACTCAATGCCATTGCATGCGCCGCCAATTGGGCTTCTCCGTACCACCCCACCATTACACCTGAAAAAGCAAAACATGCCCATTCAGCAAATGTTTGCAATCCCAAGGGAAAACCAATCTTCCAAATAGCAAATGATTCTTGCCAAATTTCTCTAAATTTAGGCATGACTCTTGGCAGGAATTGACTCATTAATTTGGAGTAACGAACATACCATAACCCAGCTAATGCCATCGCAATTCGAGCAATCAACGTGGCCCAAGCAGCGCCTTCATAACCCAGATTGGGCATTCCCCAGTTTCCATAAATTAACAACCAGTTAAGAAACACATTCAGCAACAATCCACCAATGGTAATCATCATTGAAACCTTGGTATACCCCAAACCATCAGTAAACTGTCTGGATGTTAAGAAAATAAGCATCGGCAAAATAGACCAAGCAACAATTTTCAAGAACTTTGGAGCAATTTCGTTGACCGAATCTACTTGTTTTAACCAATGAAAATTTTCAATTAATATCCATAATAGAATCAGCTGAAAAACAAATAATATTATACTCACCAATAATCCAGCGCGGTAGGTAATAAATCCCTTTTCTGGATTGCCCTCACCCACTTTTATACTAACTAGGGTACTTACGGCAAATAAAATTCCAAATGTCAAACCGCTCAGCATGAAGAATATATTGTTGGCTTGATTCACTCCAGCTAAAGCTTCCTTGCCTAAACCTCCAACCATAATGGTATCAGCAACACCCATCAAGGTGATACCCAATTGCCCCAAAATAATGGGATAGGATAATTTTAAAATTTCCTTGATTTCAAGATTGTAGGAACGGATAAAACGAAGCATAAAATTAAAAATCCCGCAAAAATAGTGGAATTCCCCCTCAATCTCTTTTAAAATCAGATTAAACCTTAGGTATTTACGTTAAAGCATTGAAAAAATGGCAGCAGAGTTTTGTAACTTTGCAGTTATGATTGACGTATTGTGGGAAGATAACCATCTGATAATTGTAAATAAGCCTGCTGGAGTTCCCACACAAGGCGATGAAACCGGGGATGAACATTTATTGGGAATGACGGAAGAATACATTCGCGTTAAATACAACAAACCAGGAGCAGCCTACGTTGGATTAGTACATAGAATTGATCGTCCTGTTTCTGGTGCGGTTATTTTGGCAAAAACCTCGAAGGCTTTAGTGAGAATGAATGAAATTTTCCAAAAAAAGGAAAATAGAAAAATATATCACACCATTGTAACTACTCAATTACCTGAAGAATCTGGAACCTTGGAGCATTTTTTAGGGAAAGATTCAGTCACACACAAAGCACTCGCATACAATAAACCCCGCGGTGGTGCAAAACTCAGTATTCTACATTACCGATTACTCGCGTCTTTGGCAGGTAAATACCTATACGAAATCCAATTGGAAACGGGCCGTTTTCATCAAATCAGAGCTCAATTATCCAAAATGGGTTCACCTATTTTGGGGGATTTAAAATACGGTGCTGGAAGTCCGCTTCCTGATCGCTCGATTGCATTGCACTCCAGACAATTAATCACTCCTCATCCAGTAAAGACGAATCCATCGGTGAGTGTCTTCGCACCATATCCCAAGAAACAATGGTGGGATTTATTCAAAGAAGAATCTCGGGCTCCCAAAAAACGTCGTTAAAATTTTGGATTTGGTCATTTACCACAATTATTCCCTCCTTTTCTAATAATTCTTGCATCCTATCTGGGTGTGAAAAATGCATTTTCCCCGTTAATAATCCTTGCCGATTGACCACTCTATGCGCAGGAATCGTCGGATCTACGGTATGACTTAAATTCATCGCCCATCCCACCATCCTCGAGCTTTGTTTGCTACCTAAGAATGCCGCGATTGCCCCGTAAGTAGTGACTCTTCCATAAGGAATAAGACGAACTACGTCAAATACTCGATGATTGAAATCATATTTTTCGCTTTCCATACAACCAACTGCCCTTATTTTTGTCTTAAATTTACAACAAATTCGTTTAACCAATTAAATTACTTAAAATATCGACATGAACATTAAGAATATTGCATTCATTTTTTCGATTTTCCTTATCGGGGGAAGCCCTCTCTTTGGTCAAAAAGGAAGTAAAACAAAGAAAAACAAATCCCAACAAATCGAAAACAACGCAGATGATTCAAAAAGTCAAACTCCCAATGTTCCTCAAATTGCCGAACCCAACAATCCCACGGCAATTGCTGCAATTCAAAATAACAGTTTAAATAACAAAGATTTATCAAGATCTAATTCCAAAATCATACCCTACCAACGTCCGTATGCGGTAAATAAAGAAAACCGAGTTGGTGTATATCCCAAACAAAGAAATCAAAAACAATGGGACGGAAGAACTCCAGGAATCTATTCCGTTCGTTTTAAAATGAAAGGATTGAAACCTGGCGAAACGGTATATATAGCAGACCATCACATTGGAGGCAAATACCTACGTGATACTGCTATTGTCGACAAAAAAGGAATTGCAAATTTCACCGGAAACTATTGGCTTCAACGTGGAATGTACTTATTCGTACTTCCAGAAAAGAAGGATTACTTTGAGTTTTTAATCGATGATGATCAAGATTTTCAAATCAACTGTGATACTTCATGGTACGAACATGATTATTATGCCAAAATGACTGTTGAAGGATCTGAGGAAAATAGCTTATTCGTTAAATATCAATTAGGTAAAATGCGTTCAATTCAAAAATTGATTGAAGTTGACCAACAAATTCAAGCTGACAGTACTCCCGAAAATATTGCAAAATTAAACCCTTTGAAAGAGCAATACTTAAGAGAAAAAAATCAATTCGACAGTCTATACGTTGCTCGTAATCCCAATTCTATGTTGGCGCGATTCTTATTTGCTATGCAACCGGTTACCATCCCCCAAGAACTTCCCACAAAGGAAGACGGGACTAAAGACAGCACCTTCCCCTATCGTTATTACAGAAACCATTATTGGGATAATGTAGATTTAAATGAAGATGCATTGGTACGAATGCCCGTAAATGTATTAAAAATGAAACTGGATGGATTTTTTGATAAAATTATTGTTCCAGATGCTGATACGTGCATAGAAGTTTGCAATTACCTACTTGAAAAAGCGAAAAATAGTGTTGAAAACGAAAAGTATTTGATTTGGTATTTAACAAATCGTTTTGAATCCAGCAATATAATGGGCTTGGATCGCGTTTTTGTTTATATGGCGTTGGGCTACTACTGTCAAGGTAAAACTTGGTGGGTTGATTCCGTAACTACATCCAAAATGTGTGAAAATGCATTTCGCCGTTCACATTCTTTAATCGGTGCACCAGCAGCAGATTTGCAATTAAAAAATCAAGATTCTGCATGGATTAACACCAACTCAATAAAAGCGCCTTACACTATAATGATGTTCTGGGATCCTACTTGCGGACATTGTAAAGAAATCATGCCAAAAATTGCGAAGATTTATGCCGAAAACAAGTCCAAAGGTTGGAAAGTAGTAACACTAGCTTCAGGCGATAAAAAGAAGGAATGGTACGAATATTTAGCAAAACATCCTGAGATTTCAGAATTCACTAACCTAATTCGAGGTGAGGTTTTGTCACAAAAATATGCAGATGCATTATATTCCTATTATGCCATCACAAGTCCGACCATTTACTTACTTGACGAAAATAAGAAAATTGTGGCGAACCGAATTGATGCGGAGAAAATTGTGGAATTTATTGGGCATTTAGAGTCCTTGAAGGAAGCGAAGAAATAAGCGAATTATCACAGAACCATAGTTCGAAATTACATGAAATAAAAAGCCACTAGTAAAATGCTAGTGGCTTTTTTTAATTTATTACTGATTACTAATAATTATTTAGTAGGTTGTTATTTCTTCAATTTATCGTAGGTTTTCATGATTTCATCTGGATAAAATACCACACCGAAGGTATAGTAAGACGACGAAAAAAATGTACCGGGCACCATGGAGAACCTTGCACCCACTCCGGCAGAAACTCCCACGTATTTCCAAACACGGTAACTGGAGAGAACACCGGTTTCAATAGGAACGATGAGATTCGAAATGTATTTATAATCACCATTCTGCTGAATCAGCTTCAAATCAGCGGAGCCCACTCCCAATTGAACCGTTTGCAACAATAGCCATTTATACGATTTATACCATCGATATTCGGTTTGTCCGCTTAAATAAAAATAATCGTATGAATTGGATCGTTCATCTTGAAATGCGGTACCATAAAATCCACCATAAAAAGCCAGTTTTTTATAATCGGCTCCTGCACGCACACCGAATATATTGATTGCAGTTCCTGTAATGTAGGAATGTCGGCTATCTAAGCCAGCTGAGAACTCGGGTTTTCGTTGTAAATAAATAGAGAAACTATCACGAATTGACCACTTAGTTTGGGCTAATAAATTCGCATTCGCAACAATTAGCATAATTAAAAACAGTGCGCTTCTCATGATAATATAACAACAAAATAGAAATAAAGTAGTTAATTTCTCGTCAAAAATACGATTAAATATAATTTAGTACCTTTGTAAAACTATGAGCTTCAAAAAAAATCTCCTTATGTTGGTTCTCGGGGGATGGCTTTCTACCTTTTCTCCATTAGATGCCCAGATTAGAAGACCTGGTTCTGAAAATGATTCTAAACCGGTACTACCCGCTACTCCAACCTCATCTTCTCAACCCAATCAAAATAAAACAGTCGTACAGACCAATACAACACCGTCTAATCCCAACCAGACAAACAACAACACTGCTACAAACAATACTATTTCACCAAGTGCTTCCAATGCTATTAGTTCTCAAACTCCGACAGTAACAAACAAACCTTTAACTGTACAAAAATCAAAAAAAGGAAACTTCAATATTGAAGCAGTGGTGCAATTGGGTGGCAACGGAATAGGTATCGGTATTAATGAAATTAAGGGTCGCTATTTTTACTCAGATAAAAGGAATTACCGCATTCGATTTGCAGGTTTATTTAATAGTGATTTAAATGATATTAGCCCCAATAAAAGCACAAGGGCCGAGGTAAAATACGATCAGCAAAAAATTTTAATTGCTGGGGGTATTGAAGAGCATTATCAGCATTCAAACAGAGTGAATACTTACCTAGGCTTTGAAGCTGGTGGACGTTATGAAAAAGAATCAACCATTGGCATTAATAGTAAAGATGGTATTAGTTTTTTTCAAGGATATACGTACGAAAAGTCTCTTACCGAAAGTGCATTATTCTTAAATGGGGTTGCAGGAATTGACTATTTCTTGAATTCCCAATTTTACATTGGCACTGAAATCACTGTAGGTGTTTCCAACCACACAACTAACTATTCTGGAATAAAAATCGCTACATCGGATGGTATAGAAAGCCAATATGGTTTTTATTCAGGCGGCGGATTTGAGGCAAACTTAACATACAGCCAGGGTGTTCGTATAGGATTTAAATTTTAAAATAATATGAAAAAACAGATTTACACTATTTTATTAATTGCGGTTTGTGCAATGAATGCAAATGCACAAACTAATAAACCTGTTGCAGAAAAACATAGCATTGAAGCCAATGTAAATCTCCAAGTTGGCGATGCCCCCATTTCTTTAACTGCGCCAGCTATTAAATATAGATACTTCTTAAAGCCCAATTTTGCGTTAAGAACAGAAATAGCTGCTACAGTTTTTCAAAATTCAGCACGTATTTATAATAACAGTTTCGATGATTTTGCTACTGTTAAACAATCTAATTGGAATTTAAACTTTGGAGTGGGTGTTGAATACCATTTCCAAGGAACCGATAAACTTTCTCCTTATATGGGAATGGTAGTACAAATTCAAACTGGTGGCGCATCTCAAGAAGGTACCAATACTTTTAATGGATTCTCCTATTCACAGGGTGATCAATACTCAAATTATATTTCGGGAATTTTTGGAATCGGAACAGCCGCAGTAATTGGGGCCGACTATTATTTTTTGAAAAATGTATTTATCGGTGCAGAAATTTCTTATGGATATGGAAGAATATTCAATGGCTACCAACAAGTCTGGTCCACTCGTACAAATGTAACAACTGAAACGAAATTGGCTACTTTCGGTTCTTTGGGCTTGGGAAATAGTGGTATTCGATTGGGAATGAGATTCTAATCGCTTTTACCAAATATAGGAAAATCCCCATTCCATATAATCCGCTTTATTCATGTGTGCTTTAAGTCGATTTCGCAATATCCAATTTTGCGTCAATCGATAATCCCAACCTACCGCATTATAAAACAAAGGCTTAGTACTATGTACTGGCTTTAAAGCGTAATATCCTAAATCCATTCGCAGCCCCAGTCTGCCAAACAAAAATACTTTTCCAACTTTCAAAGCAACCTCCCGAGTATCTTGGGCTTTAACACCATACAATTCACCCCACTGATTCCAATAATAATTGGGATCAGAAAAAAGCTCAACGCCATAATCCCAATAACCTTTTGCATTTTTTTGAACCCGATAATTGATATCAAAAACCCAGATGGCTGTAGGTTGTGGAAATTCAATACTGTGTTCTCGAATCGCAAATTTTGCACCGATAGCATAAGGATAGGCAAAATACTTATGCTTTAAACGATACAACCTCTTCCCTTCTGTTCGATGCGAATAGGGCATATACGAAATCCCTGCACTCCCATTTACAGCATTTAAACCTACATTCGGTTTTTTATAATTTCCGTTGGAACAATGAGTTAAATTTATTCCCGCATTTATGCCTAATTTGTCGGTCAACTTGAATCTTAACTCCCCTGTTATTACACCCATGTAATTAAAATGTGAACCAATTGCTAAATTTACAGGAACCTGCATAGTATTGTATTTCTTCGTTAGATATGAAATTCCATGTGCGTACCTCCATCTAATGGCAAAACGATCGTTGAATGGACGAATTCCCCCAACAGAAACTCCAATCCCCACTTGAGTTCCGGTTGATTCCATACCCATGTTCATAATCAACGCGGTAACACCTAAGTGCGGCTGAGTAAAATACTTTTTATTTTTTTGATAAATGGGTCTTCGCTCTATAGGTAATTCCCAATCAGCATCTATTTGAAACCCCGTTACCGTAGCTGCCAAGGGCGCTATATAAGTTGAATGCGGAATCATTTTGCCATAAAGCATCTTCCCGTCAACAAAAGCCTGAGAATAGACATTATTGGATAATAGTGACCCAAATAAGCCTATCATTATCCATTTGCGAAACATTAAAATCGGCATGAACATTACTTCCTCACAAAGTAAACAGAAACCCAGCATTTTTCGCGAACAATTGGATTCAATTATTCCTAAACAAGTTTTTAAGTACACTTCTTAATGATTATAGTATACTTACGAAGCAAAGATCATTTGGATATCAATTCATCTTCCGATTCTGTATTGAAAAGAATCAAACTATAAGCAATGAAGAAAACAAAATAAAGAGGCGAGGTAATCATCATCATTACATAATCATACATTTTAAACAAAAAATCATTATCGGAAATAATGTATCTAATCAGCGCCACCAGCATACAGAACATATCCAATACAGCTAGAAATAACCAATATTGCACACGTAATGATTTATTGAGATATTTATATACAAAGTGATATCCAATCCATCCGATCCCGTAAACTGCTATTTCCCGCATTGCAAAACGAACTGGTTGCGAAGCAAAAAAACCGCCTTTTAGAAAACTGGTAATCATGTATTTATTGAACCAGATATACGAAACAAATGCAATCCAAATTACCAATACGTATTTTACACTCTTTCTTAAGATTCTTTTAACTTCGCTTTTCTCAAATAAAAAATCCATACGATAAACATAATTGCATAAACAATAAACTGAAAGATGGTTTTATGGAACATTTCAAACCAATCGGGATGGTCTTTGGAAATCTGAAATAATCCAGCAACTCGTAAAACATTAGTAATATATAACACCAGAATAATTACTACAGAGTAAATCAACTTTCTTTTCCAATTCCCTATGGGGAATATCCACAAAAATGCAACACCAAGATAATATAAATCCCATGCATCGCAGGGTGACCCAATTCTTACATATCCTCTTTCATCTCGGACGTTACTCAATATTTCACCGGGTGAACTCACCTTGTCAATACAATAAACTGTGGGTTTAGAACCAGTAAAAAAATCAACGGAATACGCAGAGGCATGTGCCAAATTTTCAATTAAAAAGTTATGCACTGGTAAAAAATCCGCTATAAAAAACCAAATCAGAACAGCAATCACTGCATTTCGCAGAAATTTTCTTTGTCGTGAATTAATATTTTTGAAGGTTCTTCCCCCGAAGCTATTAAAAATAGTATTTAAGCCCATAAGTTATTTTTGGAGTAAGAAGTTTAAACGATCAATTATTGATGGTTCGCAGATTCTCTATCCAAACAATTTGTGAATCACAAATCTAACATTTCCAATTAAGAAATCATGATAATCACTGCTTGTTTTGCCTTAATCACAAAACAATTGTTGTAACTTTTTGTAACGATAATCGAAAATCCCTTGAACTTTCTTATCAACGAACAACTTACCGGCAATTACGCCCAAAATTCCTTTCCCAATATCATAGTGAAGTACGTCTTTCATTCTCACTCCACCAGGTATTTCTTCAAAATGATGTTCATGGTGCCAAATATTGTAAGGCCCTTTCCGTTGTTCATCTACAAAAAATTGTCGATCACGAATATGTGTAATTTCAGTACACCAGTCCATTTCAATACCCAAAAATGGAGCAATTTTATACGTAATAAACAAACCAGGATACATTTCTTTAGGAGGATTCGAAGTAATTTTAAAAACCATATCCTCGGGGGTAATTTCGTTTAAATTATTGGGTGACGAGAAGAAAGCCCAAGCTTCTTCTAATGAAATAGGTAAATCTTGAACAAATTCAATTCGTTTCATGCTGTATAAACAATTGTATATTGAATAAGTTTCATAACTTGCATTCCTAAAATAAATAAAAATGAATGCCTCAGGTTTAACCAATAAAAGAGACCAAATAATTCAACTAATTTTAGAAGTAATCACGTTTATTATAGCGTTATTTTCTGGTGCGAGTTTAAATGAATTCATTGTAAAAATGGGCCCTAAATTGATTCCTCCTCCTCATGGAGCAGACTTCACAACCCAAGCTGGACTGATTCACTCCATGAAAATAATGGAACCAAAACATTTCATTGCTCCGTTCTTAGCACATGCACTTGGCACTTTACTTACCAGCATAATACTTGTTTTAGCCGTAAAAAATTTAAAACGACTTAAAATTTATCTGATTACAAGTTCAAGTTTATTCTTCTTGGGTGGTGCATACATGGTTTATTTGCTACCATCTCCAATGTGGTTCAATTCCATTGATTTAATTCTTGCTTATTTTCCGATGGCATACATTCCCTATTATTTGAAGTCTAAGGGATGAAAATTAGAAGTAATTAAATTCAACTTTGAAGATTCTGTACGTTAAGCCTAGAGTTAAGAAATTAAATGGGTTGAATTAAATCCTGAATAATAATTTTTTTCATTTTCAACATAGAATTCAAAGCGTAGTCTCTCTTTTCTTTTTGGGGATGACCAATCCAATCACGAAGTTGTTGAGGAACAATTTGCCAAGATATTCCGTACTTATCTTTTAACCACCCACATTGACTTTCTACTCCTCCACTTAAAACAAATGAATCCCAATAATAATCTACTTCTTCTTGACCATCGCAGTTAACGACAAAGGAAATGGATTCATTAAATTTAAATTGTGGTCCACCATTTAATCCCATAAATAAGCTGTCATTTATTTCGAACATCACAACAAGTCCATTATCTGATATCAAACGGGCATTTTTGAAAATTGAACAGTAATACTGGACTGCCTCTTGTGCCTGATTATCAAACCACAAACAAGGATAGATGGATTTTTCAGCTGATAATTTCATTCTATTTTTCAGGGAAGTTGGGGGATTTTCGGGGAAAAACCAAGCGGATTATGCAAACGTAAATGGGTAAGTACTTAATTTCAGCAAACCTGTAATCAGTAATCTCTGTGATACAACAACGACTCATGAACCACACTATTGAGTCATTTAGGTTTGTTACCAAAATAAAAAAGCCACCTTTCGGTGGCTTTTCTGTGGTATCGGACGGAATCGAACCGCCGACACAAGGATTTTCAGTCCTTTGCTCTACCAACTGAGCTACGATACCTTTTCCGAGTTATAGATCACTTTCGCAAGTGTTTTACTAAACGGGACTGCAAAAATACAACATTCCGATTATCTTCCAAGAAAAATTTGAAATATTTTTATAATCGATTAAATCCAAAAGCATTTTCCCTGGGCAATTATCCTGCCCAGGTTATACTTTGTTTCCCAAGAAATATTAAAGACTTTTTGAAAATATCTCAATTTGTCCATTTATTTTTGAGTATTAAAACCACCACTCATGTCAAATTCAAATAAAAACGCATTAACGGAATTCAATTCCTACCGTGCAAAAATGAATGAAAAGATACTATCATCTGACAATTTAGTTTTAAAACGACTATTCAACTTGGATGCACAAACTTATGCGGAGGGTGCGCTCAACGTAAAAACGAAAGAGATGCTCGGTTTAGTAGCATCATTGGTTTTGAGATGTGATGATTGTGTAAAGTACCATTTGGAAAAATGTTTCGAACAAGGAACTAGCACAGCAGAACTTTTCGAAGTGTTAGCAGTAGCCAATATTGTAGGGGGAACAATTGTGATTCCACACACTAGACGCGCTGTTGAATTTTGGGAAGTGTTGAATAGTTAAAAATAAAACGTTGAGCCTAGCATTAGGCAATAATGAATGTCATTGAAATACACAAAACCATTGTCACATCACAAGCTTTTCAAATAATTTCGAACAATATAACACAAGCAAACACCCTTACAACCTCATTATTATACAGCAATTTAGCACAAATGACATTATGTGACAGTAAAATTAGCGGGATAATTAAACTCGGAATAAAAAGTAATTAAAAAAGATTTACTTTTGAACTTCGAAATCTTGAATATTTTTTACTTCAAACACAAATAATGAAAAATCGTTTCTTAAAGTCGCTTAGTGCCTTGTGTCTTGTATTATCTTACAGCCTCTCAGTGGCTCAAGGTCAACAAATCACAGGAATTGTGGCCACGGGTGCAACTGCCGTATCTGGTGGAAATGTTTATGGTTTAGAGTGGACATCATCAACCACCACTGGTTCAACTATCATGAAAAAGATTATTGTTTATCACAATAATCTTAAAGGTCAGGATAAATTATTGTTTAGCGGACCTGGATCGACTTCTAATTGGGAAGTACAATTCGGTTCCCCCAATTCCAATGCATGGAAAAAATTCTGTCAAAATAAAACAGCAAATAACAACGGAGTAGATACAGTATATTTACGTTACAATCCAACAACAAGCGGTACATTTACTACTCAAATCTACATAGGGATTGGAAACGATTGTAATAATTCTTTTACTCCATCATTCACTATCAATGCAACAGTACAAGTTACAACTAAGGGTGTTTACACATGGGTAGGCACTTCAGGAATAGATTCTACTTACAACCGAGACGATAACTGGGAACCCATTAGAACAAGTCCAGCTATTGATGATATTTTATTAGTTGACTTAGGGAACAATACCAACACTCAAAAAACCACCATCGACATTTCTGGCGTAACCGAACAGATCGGTCAGTTTATCATCAAACCGTATAATCATGTTGATTTTAAATGCACTACCAATATTGCAAACTGGCAAATTGGTGCTAATGGTTCGACATTAGATGGACACGATTTTGTTCTTGACACGAATTCATTCGTTCGTTTTTCGGGGCCTTTAGCTTCTCAAACAGGAAAATCTTCCTCTAAACTTTCAATTAACCTCGCCAGTTCAAATACACTTGACATGAATGGTAGTATTACAACGTCCAACGGAATTGTTGAATTTACTGGTGCGGGAACTCATAACATTAGTGGAAATATTCATACGATTGGCGGATCACTTTCGTTTCAACCATCTTCAACAAACACATTATTCCTTGATGGTCGCAGTCAATCAGTGAATGGCATCAATGGAACTCTTTATATCGATTCAAACATGAATGTAACCGTTGGCAATGGTGTTGGAAACACGAATTCCACATTTACACTAAATAGGACTTTCCCATTATATTCGATTTTAACAGTAAAACAAAACACTACCGTTATTTCCAATGCCCCAGCTAGCTCTTCTGAAGCCGATTTCAATTCATGGGTGCCATTTTTACAATTCAAATGGACTCAAAAAGCGGTAACAGATGCACATGGTCAACTAGCACCATTACCTTCCACAAGTAGTATTTCAGGTGGTTCACTTTTTGAAATATACAATTCTACTCGTAGAGCATACCGCGCATATGGAATTCCACTCGCTAATGGAACAAGACTTTCTCAGTTTGCAGATGACATCCATCTAACTGGAAATGTAGACAACCAACAAGACAATCAAGATTCATTTACTACAAAATGCTCCTACTGTAAATCTTCTGTATTCTTGTGGAATCAATCCACACAAAATTGGAGCTCCGTAAGATCTACCACTGCTGGTAGTTCATTAAATTTAGGACAAGGCGCCTTAATATTCTTCCGTGGGACTAAAAATGATGACTGGGGACTTGGTGATACATCAATTGCCGCTAATTCTACCCCTATCGATTTTAAAGGGAAAATGCACACTGGAAATACAAGTGTTAGTTTATCCCTTTCTACTGGCAGCAATACATCTTTAAACGGTGCAAATCTTGTTGGCAATCCCTACCCAGCAACAATCAATTTACGTGAGTTATATGAATTAGGAAACAACAAGAATGATATTTATCCTCGTTTCTATTTCTATGATGCCATTTCACGTACATACAACACATGGGATAGTACTTCTAATGGAAAGCCAGGAAGAAGTGGTGCTACACACTTTTCCGCTAATAATACTAAAGCTGAAAACCGTGCTCGATTTGCAGCTCCCGGATCGGCTTTCTTTGTTTTTGCAAAAAACAACAATGGCACACTTTCTTTTGCCGAGAGCATCAAATCACCTTATTCCCGCTCCATAACCAAACACTTTGGTGTGCAAGAAATCACTGAATCTGGCTGCAATGAATTGAAAATGCAAATGAGCTACCAAGAAGATACAGCTGTTGAACAAGATGGTTTCGAAATGAAATTCGACATTCAACAAGCAGACATTACCAATGGCGATGATTTTGCAGATGTACCTAAATTCTATGCAGGATATTTAGGCATTGGTTCTTTGTCGGCTAATGGCAATTGGTACTCAATTGATCGTAAGGCTAAATTGGCGGATATTGGACAATCATATACCCAAGCATTAAAAGTTGCCTATCCAAAAGACGGCTCCAAAAACATTCGTTTTAAATTTAATTACTGTTCTACAGGATTTGCTAATTACAAAGTGCAACTTTTAGACAAATTCACTGGTAAATTAAATACTGTAACTGATAATTTCACTTACGATTATACAATTGCAGAAGCAGGAAGCAACTCCAATACCCGCTTTGATCTTATTTTCACGGGCATTGAACAAACTACAAGTAAAGAAAAAATCACTTGGCAAGAACAACTAGTTATTTATCCAAATCCAGCAACCGATGGAAAATTCCAAATTGCTTCTTCTTCTAACTTAGAAATTACCCAATACACCATTTTAAGTCTAGATGGCAAACAACTTACAAATGGACCTGTTAAAACTTCAAAAGAAATCGATGCTTCTCAGTTAAATTCAGGTATTTATTTAATTCAAATCCAAACCAATCTTGGCACTTTAACCAAAATGTTACAAATCAAATAATTTTAATAAATCAATAAAAAATAATATATTCGCATCATGAACAAGAATTTTAAACTTATCCTACTTGTAGCTCTTGCAGTAACCACTAAAGCAGTTTTTGCACAAGGTGTTCCCGACGATCCAGATTTGCAAGTACCAGTTGATGGCGGAATCGTTTCCGTTGTTGGTTCAGCAATTGCTTACGGTGTTTACCGTTTGAAAAATAAAAACAAGTAATCAAACTATTACTCAATAAAAAAAAGGTCGCTAATGCGACCTTTTTTTTATGTCTTATTTTTTCAAACATTACATTTTTAACTATATTGCCCCACTTTAATTTACTCATAATCAAACTTATGGATAGAAATGCCCTTCATCACACCATCGAAATTGGATCTCCCGCTTGGATATACTTGAATGTTGGATTGATTCTTGGAATCATCATTGTCCTTGTATTCTCCAAAACACAAAAATCGCAATCCTACATTTCTGCTGCACTTGGCTACATATTAATCGCTAACTTCATATTCAATCAACTTTACGCATTATATACCGGAATTTGGCAGAAAGACGTACACCTACCTTTACACTTATGCTCGTTTTCGACTATACTTAGTGTTATTGTACTGTTCTTTAAAAAACAATGGGCATATGAATTTCTTATTTTCTGGTCAGCTGGTGCCATACACTCTTTTCTTACACCGGAAATCACAGATGGCGCTTCTATTTACAATCATTGGGAATATGGCATTGCGCATGCCGGGGTGATCATCACCGGAATTTACGCAACATATCGCTTGAATTTCACACCAAGGAAACACTCTTGGTTAAAAGTGATGGGATATACACAATTAACTCTACCCATAATCGGGTTAATCAATTACTTACTTGATTCCAATTACATGTTCATCGCACAAAAACCCGATGCACAAAATCCATTTATCATAGGCGAATGGCCTTGGTATATCATCGGGCTTGAATTTGCCGTTTTATTGCATTTTGCTGCCTTCTATTGGATTCATTTGAGAATTGCTACCATACGCGACAAAGGAATGTTACAATAACTCCATGACCTCTGGATTGATAATTATCTCATCTACAAATATAAAAGCTTCTCCATTGTATTCAAACCCAGGGTGACCTGGAGGCAGTTTACCGAAATTCTTCGCTTTTACTTTGATAAAACGGGCATTAACCAACCCTTCTTCTTTCCTCTTTATCTTCTTTGATTTTCGACTTGATTTTCCCTTGGAACCATTTAAACTGTTGTCCGTTTGATTCCTTAAAGCAGAACCGTCATCCTTCCCCAAAACCAAAGGCACAACTATGGTCTCATCCCGCTTTAAACCACGGAAATCAAAACGATTAAACAATTTGTAACTTTTACCATCCTCCGAATAATAAAATTCCACATTCTTGGGTTCAAAAATCCAAGCACGTTGATCTGACAAGAATCGAATTCCCAAATACCTCAAAGGTGTAACTTCTTTTAAATCAATTACACATTCAAAATCCTGACTTTGATACCCTTGCCAACCACCAGCACGCCATTCTTCACTACCGTAAACACCATCTATTAATGCTTGATCTCCACCTCCTGAATATTGCGGATTGTAATTTCCAGCAATCGACACCACTTCGAAGTTATTAGGCTGCTCATACACATAGGAAGCCGTGTAATTCAATTGATAAATTGAACTTGCAGAAGTGTCTCCATAAGCCGCCCAAATCAAAGCCGGACCTTGTAAACTCAATACTACAAACGAATCACTTTGCGACAATACATACTTCTGACAAAATTGCCCCGGCAGGGTGGCTCCCTTGAAATCGGAACGAACGTTAGTCGACTCATTCATCATTCGCACAAAAACATGCAATCCTTTCTTATTAAAATCGACTTCCTGATTCAGTTTATTCTCAATTCTAACATACACAAAGTACTTCTCCCCTTTTTTTACTTTTTTAGGGGATGTTATAGCTGCTTGAATTCCATTACCTTTCTCTTGATAACTACCAAACAGCCTCGTAAAAGTTGTATCCAACCAAATATCGGCACGTTCATTTAACTTGCTAGTTTCCAAAATCGGTTTTGAAATACAATTCAAATCAGATTCCGGTCTGTTATTCAAATTGGTCTTTTCACGAACCCCTTCAATTTTGAACTTCACTTCCTTAAAAATCTTCAAATAATGATATCCAATTCGGGGGATGTAATCCGAGTGATAAAACAAGGTTTCTTTGTTTTTCTTGTAAAAATCCGATGCCAAAAAATCCTTCTCCGATCTATCGGCCTCCTCAAACGATTTTAAATACTTGGCAATATTTCCATCCGTATTTAATTCAAAATACTTCGGCGACAATCCATTGTACATAAACCAAATTTCCGACTCCGTAGCTTTTTCCCTCGAAAACGTAAATGTATCACCTTCTTCAGTTAGCAACCGTGTTTTAGGGAACAAAGGCAATCCCAATTCGTATTGATTGGTTCCCGGAGCAACAGGATAGATTCCCAATGCCGACATCACATACCAAGCACTCATTTGACCACAATCTTCATTTCCAATCAAACCATCTGGAGCATTTTTATAGAAATTGGAATACACCTTCCACAATATTTTTTGCGTTTGATCTTTACGCTGCAAATAATTATATAAATACGCCATGTGATGACTGGGCTCGTTACCATGTGCATATTGACCAATTAAACCTGAGATATCCGCTTGCTCTCTACCAGTAGTTTTACTGGATCCGTAAAAAAGGGTATCCAAGTGCTTTTTAAAGGCCGTATATCCGCCATAAGCAGCTATTAAACCAGGTACATTGTGCTGAACACATAATGAATACTGCCAAGCGTTGGCCTCGGTGTAATGATTATTCACTTCATTTCTTTGGAAGGGTGTCAACCACTGTCCGTTATGTTTAGGGCGAAACGATTTACTTTCAGCATCATACAAACTCAACCATCTGTTTTCACGTCTACGCAATTCGTTCACCAAGGAATCGTATTTACCCTTATAAACATCCCCCGAAGAAGATTCAAACCCATCGATTAACTCCAAAACTCTCCTTGAACAGTAATCATCATAGGCATATTCTAGAGTTTTTGAAACAGACTCCGCCTCTTTTAGAACATCAATGTACCCCATTTTCAAATTGTAAATGGTCAACAATTCACTCGCAATCGGTATTGCGTATTGATAGGATAGTTCTTTGCGGTTACTGCTTTCCATTATAGCTTTAACAAGCAAATCCTCGGTCAAACCATCGGTGCCATCCAGTTGAAGATCAATACCTTTGGCAAGAGCCTCAGCAATTACAGGAACACTATGAAATCCGATCATACAATTGGTTTCACAGGAACCCAATTCCCAGACAGGCAATCTGCCCCCATCTTTATATTGCAACAACATACTGCGAACAAACTCCCGCGTTCTTTCACGTTGAATCAAGGTTAAAAGCGGATGGAGTGTGCGGTAGGTATCCCACAAAGAAAACACGTGGTATACTCGATGACTCGCTTGATGTATAGGTGAATTACGATCAAATCCTGTCGATATAGTGCGCTGATCCCTGCCCCGATATTTTCCATCATAATCCGACGCTAATGAGGGATGAATATAGGTATGATACAAAGCTGTGTAAAAGTTGACTAAATTTTCATGAGATCCCATTTCTTTGTTGTACAAATCTATATCTACTTGAATTTTGCTTAATTCTTTATTCCAAACGGCTTCCGCCGCTTTATGCATCCATTTAAAATAATCAGTAGTCGATTTATTAGTCGATTTTAGACCTGATTGCATGATCACGGAGAATTGATGAGGCCATAATCTATTGGGCAATTTGTTAAATTCAATGATCATATCATCATCTCCCATACCTTTTGGGCCTTTCTGAAGGAGAAATTGTTCATTCAATTGTTTTAAGGAAAATCGCTCGTTACCTTCGGCACCATCCATAGAAGTAAATGAAATAGTGGTTATTGCATCCAAAACAAAATGCTGATTTCGAGAAATTTGCAACATTCGATTTTCGGGAATTTCAGGATATTCAGAAGCCATTTTCATGGAATCCACATTGATATTGATTCTATTCCTAAAACAAAGTGCCAACTTGGTTTTATTCTCATTGTATTGGTATTTTAAGATGGGCTGAGAAAACTCTGTTACAAAAAACACCCACTGATTATTGGCCCAAGCCTTACTTCGTCGATGGCCTTTTATTCGATAAATACCTTGTGATTCAATGTCTTCTCCCGGTAAATAATTCTCTAATTCCAACGAAAAAGATAATAATTCGTCACGATGTTCCAAATCAATAATTACCCAAGCTTCATTTTGACTTGCAAAGGTATATCGTTGAATTCCGGTGTAATCTGAAGCCGTTAACTCCGTTTTAATACGAGAACGGCGATAACGAACACTGTAATAACCTGGTGTTGCCAGTTCATCTCGATGCAAATACGCCTCACGATAATCTTTGGGATCAAATTTCGGACCATCCGTGGGTTGAAAAAGAATATCCCCTAAATCCGACACGCCCGTTCCGCTTAAGTGGGTGTGTGAAAAACCGAGCATGGTGGAATCGTTGTAGTAATACCCCCCACACGCATCCCAAGAAGCATCATTTCGGGTATCAGGACTTAATTGAACCATTCCAAAAGGCACAACTGCCCCAGGAAAAGTATGTCCGTGACCGCCAGTGCCGATGAAAGGATTGACGTAATTTGTATATTTTTTATTATTACTTAACCCTTTATCAATATCATCTGCATAAACTGATGGACTTACCACTTCAACAGCTGGAATATCCATTTTTTCACTGTATGATGTCTCATTTTTAATCACAGGAAGTTTGCCTTTCTGCGATTGTTTGTTAGGAATTTGCCTGTTACTTTGGCTCTGTGTCTGTGCAAAGGTTCTATTTACCAACCCCAAAATACAAATCAACCAAATTATATGTTTTGTTTTCATCGAATACTCTTGCAATTAAACTTTGAATTAACGAACCAAAGTTCAACAATTTATTCCATAAAAAAACCGCCTCGTTTAATTAACGAGACGGCTTCTATACTTTTTTATAATCACTTTCTGCAACAACTTAACCTTTAAATTGACCGAAGTCATTAAAAGGCACTTAATCTAATTGCTTAGTTATTAATGGTGATACTCACCATTACACGACGATCAACGGTATTCTCCTTAGAAAATGAAGGTTGAGTAGTAGTTACTTGGATTGGGGCTTTAACTCCCAAAACATCCACTAAAAAGTTCTTTACAGCATCGGCACGCTTAGCTCTCAACTTATCATTTATTTTAGCATTTCCCGTTTTGTCAGCAGATGCGAACAAGTTAACATTGTAGCTGTAAGCCGATTTGCTTTTATCTAATGCTGACTTCCAGCGATACAATTCTTGCATTCCAGCAGTAGAGAGTTGTGCAGAACCCAACTCAAAGAAAACAACTGCATTGTTAGAACGTTCAAATTCTGCTTTAGATTCTTTTTCCAAAGTTTCCAAATCATCCATTTTCTTTTCTAACTCTGCTACCAATTTCGCTGCTTTTTCATTGTTTGCATCCAATGCATTTACACGGGTTTCAACTTCAGATAATTTTTTCTCAATGCCTGAATTATCTGTAGTTTTTTGATTTTTAACTATCAAATCCGTAGTTTGATTTGCAACAAAACCCGATAATTTTGATTTGTCATACGCCTCTTTAGAGTTGATGCAACTCGTGAAGAAAAGGGCTCCTCCGAAAAGAATTGCCAATGATTTTAATGAAATTGTATTTTTCATAATTTATTTCAATTTGCAAAAATATG
>JACCDS011209999.1_pt1 | contig 21420 bp, 14 predicted proteins | sample 7446441 | NCBI WGS metagenome assembly JACCDS01 (sample SAMN15323445, study PRJNA562643) | freshwater metagenome | isolation source: river surface water | place: USA:Blue River Watershed | collected 2017-08-17 | reverse complement strand
TGTAGTCGGCGGTCCGCATGGTGCGCTACACGTGGCTGGGGCGGGTGCTGCGAAGTCATGGCCTCGCCGTGCCCTTTCAGTACTGCCGCTCCACGGCCAGCCAGGCGTGGCCGTCGGGCGCCGCGCGGCTGGGCCGCAGCGGACATTGGGCGCCGGTCTTGCGGTACTCGCGCACCAGCGCGGCGTACAGATGCTCCTCGCGGATCACCGCGTCGGTCTGCAGCGCCAGCAGCCGGGCATGCTCCACCACATTGCGCCACTGGCCGCCGCTCAGGGCGCAGCGTTCGGCGGCCTGCTGCAGCCAGTCGTCGTCCACCGCGTGCGCCCCCAGATGGATGCGCAGGATGTCGTAGCGGCGCAATTCGTCCGGCGCGCGGAAGTTGACCACCACGTCCATGCGGCGGGCAAAGGCCTTGTCGATGCGCTCGGCCGCGTTGCTCGTGACCAGCAGGATGCCCTGGTAGGACTCGATGCGCTGCAGCAGGAAATTGGTCTCCAGGTTGGCGTAGCGGTCGTTGGAGGAGTTCACGTCGGTGCGGCTGGCCATGAGCGCGTCGCCCTCGTCCAGCAGCAGGACGACGTCGAGCTCCTCGGCGGCGGAGAAGGCCTGGTTGAGGTTCTTCTCGGTCTCGCCCAGGTACTTGTTGACGGTCGCGGCCAGGTCGATGCGGTACAGGTCCTTGCCGAGCAGGCCGGCCAGCAGGCGCGCCGCCAGCGTCTTGCCGGTGCCGCTGGCGCCGGCAAAGAGCGCGCGCACGCCGGGGTTGCCCTGCGCCACCGCAGCGCTGCTGGCGGCCAGTTGTTCCCGCAGCCGGCAGCGCAGGGCGAGCGCCTCGAGCTCCTCGCGGATCGGCTCGGCCACCGCCAGGTCCTGCATGGCGCCGCCGACCGGCAGGCGCGTGGCCAGCGTCTCGATGCGCGCGGGCTGCAGCTCGCGGCAGGCGCGCTGCAGGTCGGCCATCTCGATCTGGCTGCGCCCGGCCAGCGCGGCAAAGCCGGCCACGGAGCGCGCCACGCGCCGGAGATTACCGCTGGTCAGGCGCGCCGAGCGCGCCAGCGGGCCGGCCATGGCGGCCGTGTGCTCGGGCACCGCGGCCAGCCAGTGCTGCAGCCGCTCCTGCGCATCGGGCATGGGCAGCTCGATGGCCAGCAGGGGCCGCGCGTCGGCGCTGGCCCAGGCGCCCTGGCGCGTGGTCACCACGCCCAGCGGCCCGCCGACGTAAGGCAGCGCGGGCAGCAGGCGGCTTTCGCCCAGCGCCAGCTCGCAGTGCAGCACCGGCATGGCGTCGAGCAGCACGCACAGCGCGCCGAACAGGCGCCAGCGCGCCTCTTCCTCCAGCACGCCGGGCTCGGCCACCAACAACGATTTGCCGAGCGAGCGCGCGACGCAGCCCAGCAGGGTCTTGCGCCCATTGTGGACCGGGCCGCGCACGATCAGGATCGGGGCCTGGCCCCCATGCAGCAGCTCCGGCAGCGCCGCGCAGGATTCGCGCGCCGCGGCGGGCGCAATGTAGCCGTCCAGGCCAGACAGCGTGGCCAGCGGCAGGTGCTGGAGCCAGCGCACGGTGGGCGCATCGCCGCGCAGGCAGTCCCACAGCGCGTGCGGCACCGACAGCAGCCAGTCCGGGCGCGGCGCCTCCGGGTTCAGCACCTCCAGCAGGCCCATCTGCACCAGCTCCAGCAGGGTGCGCCGCACCTGGTCGGCACAATCGTCGCCGTGTTCGTCGATGCGCCACCAGGCCAGCAGCAGGCCCAGCGAGGGCCGGCGCTCGCGGCCCTGGGCGCGCTCGAACATCTGGGCAAAGCGCGGGTCTTCCTCGACGATGCCCGCGGCCAGCAGCAGCTCCAGGCCCAGCCGCCCCACGCCGGCCTCGGCCAGGGCGCGCAGGGGCAGGCGCCGGGGCGCGCCCTCCTCCCACTGCCGCAGCGCGGCACGCCACGTGGCCGCCAGGCTGTCGGCGCCGCCGATGCGCGCCGTGATCTCCTCGTGGTAGTCCAGCAGAAAGGGATGCGCGGCAAAGGCCTGCTCCAGATCCCCCTCGGTGCACTCTTCCATCAGGTGCGCGATGACCCCGAACAACGCCAGCCGGCAATGCTGCGCGGCGCTGTAGGGCACGTCGGCGAAGACCGGGCCGCGGGTAGCTGGAGGCGTGGCGTTGGGCATGGGCAGGCTCATTCGAAGTGAAAGGCCAGCGCGCGGCCGGCCGCCGGGATCCAGCCCGGGTCGCGGTCCAGGCCCGCCAGGCGCAGCGCCAGCGGCAGCCCGGCCAGCGCCAGGTGCACGTCGACCCGCGTGGGGGTGACGGCCACCTCGGCGCGGTGACGGCACACGAGGGCAGCGACATCGCTTTCTTCGCCCAATGCCTGCTGCAGGCGCGTGTGCAAGGCATCGAGCTGCGCCTGGAAGCCGCGCGGACGCCGCAGCGCGCGCGCCTCGCGCCCGGCCAGCTGCGCCAGCAGGCCCGCGACCGGATCACGGGAGAAGGACTTGGTGAACCACGCCTGCCCCACCAGCGCCAGCCAGTCCCAGGGCGAGAGCTTCAGGTTCGGGCCGCGCGGGGCGCTGAAGTCGCTGTACCAGCCCATGGCGAGGGCCGCGTTGAGCAGGTAGAAGATGCCGCCGAATCCGGTGCGCACGCGCAGCACCTGCAGCGCCTCCGGCGACGGGGGCACGGATGCCTCGGGTTCGACGGGTTCAGGCACCTGCGGCGGTGCGTGCTGCGCCGCAGTCGTTGACACCGGCACGGCAGGATCCACTTGGCCTGCGCGCCCAGGCTCTGGCGGCATAGCCAGTGCAGGCATGGGCATAGGCGATGCAGCACGGCCGGCCCCGCCATCCGGCCACCTGGTCACTGGCCCGGTAGCCTGCACCGCGTGCGGCAAACGCCGGGGGTGCGGCGTCGGCGCCAACGCAGCGCCCGCGGTTTCGTCGCGCCGCGCATCGAAGGCACGCGTTAGAGGCTCTTGCACGGCCGGCTCCTCCACGGCGAGCTGCCCCGGCAACGCCAACGCAACGGTGAACCCAGAGCGGTGCAAGGCGTCCAGTGCCCGCACCAGCTGCGGCGTGCGCGCCCACGCGGGTGCACGCGCCAGGGCCAGCGCCACGGCCAGCACTCGCCGCTGCGCCGGGCGCAAGGCCCTTGCCTGCGCCTCCGGCACGACCTCGACGAGGTGCTCCAGCGCAGCATGCGGCTGGGCAGCGGGACCCGCGCCACCGCGCGTGGTCTGCATGGACACGGTCGTTGCATCGTCACCTTGTTCCAACGGCGACGATGCAGCTACTCGCCGCTCCTCAGGCCGCGCAGGCCGTACCAGTGCCGGCGGCAGCGCGTGCGTGCGCGCGATGCCGGCCAACGCCTGCTCGGCCCGCGCATCGTCCAGGCGCGTCATCCAGGCCACCGCCAGGCCCTGCCGCGCCAACACCGCCAGGGTGGGCACGAACAGTTCCCCACGCGCCAGCACACGCTGCTGCAGCCACGGCGCTGGCGCCAGTCCGGCCAGGACGCCGCTCCACCACCAGCGCTCGGCCACGCGGCCCTGCAGCCAGTCGCGCACCAGGCAGGCGGCCAGCTCGGCCTCGTCGTCGAACAGCACCGCCTCCACCTTGCCTTCGGGCGCGCTCTGCCATGGCCTGAGCGCCTGGTGCATCAGCCCGGCCATCTGCGCTTGGACGGCGCCCTGCCACTGGGGCGACAGCCACCAGGAACTGCCGGCCGCCGCCATGCGGCCAGGCAAGGGATCGCGCAGCCTGCGCACGATCAGGATCGCCGCCGGCGCCAGGCCAGGCGGCACCAGCGTGGCGGAGGACAACATGGTGCCGAGGCGCTGGCGCACGGCCAGCGGATCGTGCGCGCGGGCATGCACGCGCAAGCGGGCGACGTGCAGGTGGTCGGTGCCCCAGCTCATGCCCATCGCACCCGCGCGCGCAAGCGCTGCGCCTCCAGTGAGTGGCGCCACCAGAGTGCGGCCGCCAGGGCGACCATGGCGATGCAGAAGAGCTGATTGATATCGAGTCCCAGCCAGATCGGCCGCGCATTGCCGCGGTAGAACTCGATCACGAAACGCGACACGCCGTAGGCCAGCAAGGCCACCGCCAGGCGCCGCCCCGGCCAGCCATGGGACATGCGCGTGAGCAGCAGGAAGATGAGCAGGCCGGCCGCGGCGTGGTACAGCTGGGTGGGATGCAGATGCAGGCTGTGCGCGGCATCGGCCGCGGCCATCTGCGCCGCGTAGGCCTCGCTGCCAGGTACAGCGTCCACCCCCCAGGGCAGATCCGTCGGCGTACCGAAACAGCAGCCATTGACGAAGCAGCCGATGCGGTACACGGCATAGCCCAGCGCCACGGCAGGCACCGCCGCGTCGGCATAGCGCAGGAAGTCGCCGCCGCGCAGGCGGATCGCGAGCCCACCGGACATCGCGGCGCCCATGAACGCGCCGAACGCCGCACGGCCACCGATTTCCGCGGGACTCAGGGCAGACAGCGCCACGTGCAACCAGCTCACCATCAGCGCGCCGACGAATCCCGCCATCGCCGCCAGGTACATCGTCCAGCAACCGAGGTGGGCGCGGTACGCACCGAACACCGAGGCACCGACCACGACGACCATCGCGGTCTTCGACAGCCATAAGGGATCACCCATCAACATCGCATCCATGCCTGCTCCTACGACTCAAGCCGCGATCGGTGCCCAGAGCGCCGCACGTGACACCTCGCGGTGGCACGAGCGGCGCGCGGGCGATGCGCATGTTCATCACCTGAGTGCCCCGCCTTAGGGACCGATCTTCGTCACCACGGCCCCGAAGGACCCGATGGGCTCCAGGGCCCGGAAGGTCTTGCCATGGATGACGATCACCTTGCCGTCGTCGCGGGCCCCACGCATGATCCAGGTCGGCAGGTTCGCCCCGACGGGCAGCACCGCGTTGTCTTTCGACGGGTCTCTCGACACGGCCGGATTGGCAAAGCTGAAGTGATCGGCGGCCGGTGTACCGATGACCTCCATCTCGTAGCCGTCGCCACCGCGCGATGCGGACGCCCCGCGGACGTCGTTGATGGCCAGGGACAATGTCTGCGCGCCACCAGGCACTCGCAAGGTTGCCGCTGCGCCGATCACGAAGCTGCTCTCCCGAAAGTCGTCCCACGACCCGACGAGGGCACCCATGCGAGCCTGCGGCGAGTGCTTCGATGCCAAGATGAAGGCGCGCGCGGGCGCCACGGCGGTCTTTTGGTCCCGACTCAAGACGCCCCGATAGACGGGATCGAAGAGCTCTTTTTCGCCCGTGAAATCGCGACCGACTGGACCCGTCTGCGTCTGCTTCCCCAGCTCGGTGCGCAGCGTGATCGCCCCCCGCGCGAGCACCGTGACCAGATCTCCCGCGCGCACCGGGACCTGGATCGACTTGCCCTCCTTGGCGTTGGCCCTCACCACGGTGCGGGGGATCTTGATCGCTGGCGGCTCGATGCTGTTCTCCAAGCGCAGGCTCTCGCCTTTCTTGACGCGCACCGCGTATTGCTTGCCTGCTCCGGGAAGGCCGATCTTCGATTGCCATGCCTGCTCGGGATCGGTGTTATAGAAGTATTCGCTCAGCACGACCTCACGGTCAGCTCTTCCCCGCGGCAGGTCGCCACCCCCAGCACCCACATACGCAACCAGGGGAAACGGCGAATTGGTCGTCACGAAGTTCATGTTCGCCTGCGCTTCGTGCCTGAAGAACAAGGTGTTGGGGTCGTTCGAGTCGAGGGTGACGCGAACGCAATAATGTGGCGACGCGCCATAGCTCGTCCTCTCCGCTGCGCTCAGCACCCAAGGGCCAATTTCAAAGAGCTTGCTTCCGGTCGCAGGAATGCTGGCACGGGCCGTCGGGTTGGGATTGATCGTGCCCGTCACGCCAGGGCCGCCGGTGGGAATGTTGCTCCAGCCGGTACCGAGCCCGAAGTTCGTGAATTCGAAGGTCGCGCGCACGCCCTGCGCGTCGCTCAGCGTCCCGCTCTGCGAGAGATTGTTGTGGACGTCCGCGTAGAAGCGGTTTTCTGCATGGGGCGCGAGGCTGATCTGCGAGGGATTGGTCTGATTCGTCCGGATGTCGCTCGCGCTGAAATAGACGCCGTTTCCTATCGTGGTGCTCAGGGTCGCCAAGCCCCACTTGTCCGGACTTGGTGTCCCGGATTCGATCTGGCTGACGATATCACCCGGCGCACCGCCGATGATGCGGTTGGGGGGCCAGGTGTACTGGGTTGCGTCACCCGTCCATGGGTTGACCTCAGCGAGATCGACGTACAGGCCAAAGAAGTCGGACTCTCCGATCGCAAAACCCGCGCGCGGAATCCTGAGCTCGACGGCCCATTTGCCCTGGCAAGTGCTGGCATTGCAGGTTCCGGTCGCGGTCGCCACCTTCGCCTCGAAGCCGGCCGGCAGTGCGGTGGGCGAACTCCAGGTGTACGCTGCACCCGCAAAGGTGCCCGTGTAGTAGTAGACGCTTTGCTGCGGCACCCCCCCTGGCCCCGAGGTCTGGTGCACCGGCTGATTGGTGCCCGTTGTCGCGCAGGCATTCATGCATGGAAAGACATGTATGCGCCGGTAGTCGCCACCCGCCGGATTGGGCCCGAGGAGGAAGACCAGGGCGTCTTCGGGATTGAAGAGGTTCTCCGACGCGTTCGCGGTCTTGGCCTCGATCTCGAAGTACAGATAGACGCTCGTGCCATCGGCGATGGCCCACATCTGGCTCGCAGGGATGTTGCTGCCCAGATCCAGATCGAACTTCGCAGCGCCATTCCATCCAGCATCCGGCACGCCGCCAGGAGCCGTCGTGCCATCGATCGTCGGTGCGGCTCCCGCAGTCCTCGGCACGATAAATCGGTAGTTCTTGTCGTGCGGCGTACTCGCCGATGGACCGGGTCCCGGCCCGGGCGGGCAGGTCGCGCCCCCAAGGAGGATCGCGGCGGCGGTGACAAGCACGCCGACCAGCAGCCGTGCCGTCGATTTGGAAACATGTCTCATATTCGCTCTCCTTGACTACAGTTCGAGATGACCCCCACACCGTTCCTACCTGCGCTATTGCGCGACCACGTCGAATTCAAACGACGCCGTATCGGTCGGCGCGGTCTGCCGCGCATACGTGATCGTGAGTTTTCCTGTCGCACCCGTCGACAAGCCGGACGCAGGACCCTTGAGTTCGACCAGCGCGATCACCGAGGACCCCGTCACCGTGGTCGTGACCGGATTGGGGCTGTTCTGTACGAGCGCCGTCCAGGGCGCGGTGACGGAGGCCGTGATCAGGTAGGTCCCCGGCTTTGCCAGAGTGACGTTCGGCTTCACTGTTCTCGTCTGCCCGGCGGTGCACTTGATCTTCCCGCTCGCGAAGGCCGCTCCCGGAATGACACTGGTGCTGGTGAGCGTGAAATCGGGATTGCTGCCCTGGCCCGTTGATCCGACGGCGACCGGCACATTCTGGGAAAAGTAGCTCGGGCCGGGGAAGTTCTTGGGTACGAGCTCCAGCTTCAGGGTGGCCGATCCTGTGGCCGGCGCCGTCACGGTGACGCTCACCGTGCGGCTGGCCGCCGAGGTCTGGCTCTTGGGTATCGTCAGCTCGGCGGGGGAAGCCTGCGCGCTCCAGCCGCTGTCGATGATGGCATTGACCGTGTAGTCCTCGGCTGCCGAGGTCAGGGCGCTGATCAGGAACGTGTAGACGCCGGTGCCGCCGGGCTGGATCGCGGCCGTCGGCGGAGTGACCGAGAAGCCGAAGTTGGCATTGAGCTGGGTGGGCTGCCCCGGCATGACGAACACGGGCGCACGGGCCGGACCGCCCTGGTTGTTCCTGATTTCCAGTGTGACCAGGGCGCCGGGGTCGGTGATGCCGATGATGGCCGGCACGTCGAAGACCAGCAGCGAGCTGTTGCTCCTGTCCTCGTTGAAGGAAGTAACCGGTGCGCCGCCGATCGTCACGTAGACGAGGTTCGCCACGGCGAGGTTGCGGCCATACACCTGGAGCTCCTCGCCCATCGTGATCGAGTCCTTGTTCAGGCGGATGATCTCCACGGGACCCAGGGTCCCCGTCTGGCCGCTCAGCGCATTGATCTGCAGTTGCAGGCTCGCGATTTCTTCGAGGATGCGGTTCATGAGGGTGGCGGAGATCACATCCCCGGCCTGAACCTGTGTGGGTAGGGTTGCCATGCTTACTCCTGTTCCAAGTGGTTCATGAACCGCCGCAGCAGTCCGCGTAGTTGCTGTAGTCGAAGCGCGCCATGTCGAAGCGTGCCTGCGCGAGATCCGGTACCCATCCGCTGGCAAACACGATGAACGGTTGCACGGTCTGACCCTTGCGCACGGCCTGGACGCCTTGCCAGGGGCGATAGGCCCAGAGAAACTCCTTGCTCACCAGGTCGGTCGGTTCGGCGGCAAGGGCCGCTTCGCGCAGGGCGCCCAGTTGGCGCACGTCGATGAAGGGTGTCTCCTGCCCCGTGCCCGACGCCCCTCGGCGCACGAGGCCAGAGAAGAAGCTTGACTCGAGGAATCCCGGAAGCGGCGGCGCCTGCAAGGGAACGATGCCAAAGGGCGGCAGGTAGCGGAAATGCTCGCTCGCGACGACCGCCAGGGGATTAGTGCTCGTCACCAGCAAGTCCGCCAGGTGGGCCTGGAACTGCGCACACATGGCATGCGCCTCGACCAGCCGCCGCTGCCGAGCAGTGAATGAAAGCGCGGCCAGCGCATCCGGCGCCAGCAAGGCGCGGCGAACCGCCCAGCAGTCCACGAATTGCAGGCCGGCCGCGGTCCAGTACAGGAGCGCCAGCGGCACATCCCGATCGTCCAGGCCCACGCTGCGCAGATCGTCCAGCAGGCCGTAGCGCGGCGGATCGTCGCGCCAGGGATCGCTGCCCGCCTGCTCGCGCGCCTCGATGCCGAAGCAGCGGTAGGCGAGCCGGTTGCGGAACTGCGGCGCGCTCTGGTCCAGATCGGCAAAGCGTACGGGGTTCACGGACAAGAGGCGGAACTGCACGCCCTCCACCGTGGCATCGGTGTTGCAGCGCACGTTGCCCGGATCCAGGCCGTTGGTCGGGGCGCGCCCCTCGCTCAGGTAGGCCGGGGCGAGGGTCAGCACATAGACGCCGGCGCCGGCGATGTACACACCGCCCGGAATGGGCCGGCAATCGGCAAACACGCAGGCGCCCGGCGCGCTGCCCGAGGCGTCGAAGCTGCGCGTGAGCGCCACGCTGATGTCGCCGCCCAGGCGCAGGGTCTGCCCGAGGCGGTTGACGGCCAGGCCGGCCTTGACCTTCAGGACGGGCGCGCTCGCGGTGCTCAGCTCGCCGTCGGGGCTGGCCTCCAGGCCGAAAGCCACGCCATCACCTGCAGCCAGGCCCAGGCGGGTGTCGGCCTCGTGGCGGGCGGCCTGTTCGCGTGTCAGATCCTTGCTGGTGAGCAGCCGGCCGTTGAAGAAGTTGACGTGGCGTATGCCACCTTCCTTGACGGGCTGTTGCAGCTGGAGGATGTCGTCGACATTCATGGCGGCCTCCCCTTTCGTCAGAACACGTACCAGGTGGAGATGCCGTCGGAGACGAGGATCTTCGGGTTCGACACCGGGATGCTGGCCCCTCCCACGATCGCGTCGCCCGTCGCCGGCACGAGCGTGGAGCTGGCGCCCATGGAGCGGACGTTGTAGGCCAGGCCCTTGTTGCCCGGCGCGCACTTGGGCAGGGTCAGCGTCAGGCCGCCATCGCAGACGACGTAGTGATGACTGTCGTCGAGCGTGATGTTCGTGCTGGTGACCACGATCGGCAGGCGCAGCGGGCCGGTGAGCGCGAGCCCGGCAAAGGTGGGCCGCGCTGTCGGCGCCAGGTCCTGCGGCAGCGCACTGCCGCCACCGCTGCCGCCGCCACCGGCGTTGGCCAGCAGGGCCAGCAGCTCCTGCAGGAGCCGCCGGTTGGTGATGACGGGCCGCGTGCTCTCATCGACACTGACCGTTGCCGCGCCGCCGGCCAGCTGCCACGCGCCGGCCGGCGAGCCGCCGGACCAGACGATATTGAAGCCGATGCGCGCCAGCAGCAGGCCGTCCACCCCGGCGTACTGCGGCTGGTGGCAGCGTATCGCCATCCACATCGGGCGCAGCTCGGTGGCCCAGAAGCGGAACACGAAGCGCATGAAGTGCTCGGCCTGGTCGCGCGCGATCTGCAGGCCGGGCGCCGGGATGTCGACCAGGTAGTCGCCCAACGTTGCCACGATGGCGGGCGGCGTCGGCGGCGAGGTGACGTTGAGCGCATCGGTCCAGGGCTTGGCGGCCAGGCGCAGTGCCGCGCGCCATTCGTCTTCGATGTTGGGCGGCCCCACGTGCACGTCGACGATCTTGACGTTCGTGCGCAGCCACAGGACGAAATCGCGCAGTCCGTCCTCTTCGAGCTGGGGCGGTGCCTCGGCGCCCAGCTCCAGGCAGTAGTCGTCGGCGATGCGCGACGGCGCCATGAGTTCGTCTTCGGAGCGGCAGGGCTCGCCGGGGATGGGCACCAGCGCCGTGCGGCAGTCGGTGTAGCGCAGGGTCAGATAGAGCGCGAGTGTTCCCGTCGTGCCATCCGACGGCGTGGGCACGCCGATCAGCCGGTTGACGGTGGCCGCGTTGTCAGGCTTGGCCAGCCATTTGTTGAGCACGCAGCACTGGTCGGCGCCGACGCAGATCAGCTGGCCGTTCATGGCCAACCCGGAACCGGCCGTCACGTGCAGGCGCGGGCCGTCGCTGCCGGCGTCTTCCGCGTACACCTTCAGGCCGCTGAGGGTGCCGTAACCGATGGCGTCGCGCGCCAGCCATTGGTCGCGCTCGCTGTGGTAGGCAAACTCCTGCCGGAAGTCGTCCACCCCGAGCACCATGCCCCGTTCGTAGTTGACGTGCTGGGACGGGTCCACGGGCAGACTCGTCAGCGTCGTTACCGGTTCGTTGCAGCAGCCCATCTTGGTACGCTCCTCAAGTCTGTTGGTTCAGCACGCCAGCGTCATGCGGTCGCGCCCGTGCAGCCGCGCCGGCCCGCCGACAAAACTGGCGCCGAGGTAGGCGCGCCCCACCACGGCGTCCGGCACAAGCTCGGGCGCACGGCTGCCGGCACCCAACTGGGTATCCAGGCCCAGCCGCGCCTCGCCGACGCGGTTGAAGGCCCAATAGAAACGCACGTCAAACATGGTGTGCGCCGGTTTTTCCAGCTCGACGATGCGGCGCGCCAGGCCCAGCCGGTCCTGCAGCTGGTAGGCGTCGACGGCCACGCCGTCCAGCGGCAGCAGCACGGAGAAGCGGTGCGCGCTGCGGTGCATGGCCAGCAGCTGGCGCTCGAATTGCAACCAGTCCACCTGGGCGGCCGTGCTGGCGGGCAGGCGGTCGGGGACGGGGACGACGTCGAAATCCGGCCAGTTGCATTGCCAGGCGCGCTGCAGGCGCTCGATGCGCCGGTAGCGGCGCGCCAGAAAGTCCGCCCACAGGGCGCGCAGCCGCAGGCCATCGCGGCGCGCGCAAAAGCTCTTCCAGTCGGCCGCCTGCGTGGCGTCGGCGGGCCAGTCCTGGGGCAGCGGGACGCGCGCGATGTCGGCGTGGCTGCTGCCATGCTGGCGGTTGAGCTCACCGAGGTTGACGTGCCGCTGCACCAGGTAGTCCTGCCAGCGGCTGCGTTCGTCGCCACCGGCGCTGGGCACAAAGCCCAGGTTGGCCGCGCAGAAGTCCGCCCACGGCTGTTGCGCCCCGGTATCCGCAGGGGCCACCAGCTCGAAGGGCGTGAGCTGTTCGCTCGCCGTGGCCGCCCTGCCCCGCGCCGCTGCCCAGCGCTCTGCCAGGCCGGCGTTGCCTTCTTCCGGCGTCCACAGCGCCTGCCGTGCCACCGCCTGCGGCCCCACCAGGGCACGGGCCGCACGCGCGGCCGCGTCCGCCGCCAAGGCCTGCAGGCGGCGCGTCTGGTAAGCCTCGACGATGCGGATGCGGCGCGCAGCGGCGTCCAGTGGTGTCGGACCGGCAAACCTGCCCGGGTCGAAACAGGGATCGAAGGCCAGCTCCAGCGCCAGGCGCACGCCGTGCACGGTGCCGCGCCAACGGAAGAAGTCCATGGCATGGCGCACCAGCAGGCGATGCCGGTGCTCGTCCCAGCTGGGGTCGAGCGCGAGGTCGAACCACTGGGCCAGCCAGGGCAGCGCATCGCCCGGCACGGCGCGCGCGTCGAACAGGGTCTGCACGGACGCCATGCGGTCTTCGACGCGCGTGAGCGTGCTCTCGAAATTGGCCAGCCAGCGCTCCAGGAAGAGGCCCTGCACCGGGTCTTCACGGTAGACGGCCGGCAGGAAGCGCTGGGCGTAGGAAAAGCGCGGGTACCAGGCGCGCAAGGCGCGCAGCCGCGGCGAGGCGGTGCCGTTGCGGCTGCGCAGGCGGATGCGCAGTTGCAGGTAGCGCCCTTGCGCGCGCTGCAGCAGCAGCTCCCAGGCACCGACGCCCGACTCGCGGCGCGTGGCGCGCGCCGCCTCGCTGCGCAGCCAGGGCAGTTCGGCGCCGCCGCTGCACAGCTGGGGGACGGGCTCGGGCTGCCAGGGGCCGACGACCTGGGGGCCGCTGCCGCCGGCTTCGGCGCCCTCCAGCGGCTCGGTGCATTCATCGCCGGCGCGGCTTTCGATCTCGACGTCGGTGTCGGGCGCAATGCAGGCGTCCAGCAGCACGCGGTCCCAGGTGGTCCCCGGCTCCGCGCTGTCGAACACGGGGGTGACCAGCTCGGCCTGCGCGGCGTAGCTCGGGCGCGGCTGCATCACCACGGGCGTCCAGCGCGGCTGGGTCAGGCCGCAGTCGTAGTAGGCCTGACCCCGCACGGCGATGAGCGCGCGCCCGCCAAAGCGGCGCAGCGGGTAGAGTTCGGCCGCCTGCTGCAGCACGAGGCTGCCGTCGCGGTCGGCCAACTCGAACGCGTGCACCTGGTTTCCGATCTGGCTGGCGATGAACAGGCGCGTCGCGCTGGCCTGGTCCAGGCGCGGCGCCGCGCCAAACACCATGTCATGCGCCAGGCCCGGCAGCTGCTCCAGCCACGGCGTATGCTGGACCTGCCAGCTGTCGCCCGTGCGCAGCAGCCGCACCACGCGCGAGCGCTGCGCAGCGCTGTCGCAGTCCAGCAGCAGCACCCCGGCCGCGCCATCGGCGGCCACGGCCATCGCGCCACGCAAGGAAAACGGCGCCGCGCTCAGATCCAGACCGCGCGGGAATTGCGTGGCCGCATGCGTGCGGGGCGCACCGCTGGCGGGCTGGAAGTCCGGCTCCACCTCGGGCGCGATCTCCTGCAGCGGCTGGCCGCTGTTGACCACGGCCAGCGTGCGATCGAGCTCCCACAGACGTTGGTGGGCACGGTCCAGCGCCCAGAGCCCGCCGCCTTCGCGCGCGCACAGGTCAAACGGCTCCAAGGCCACGGCAGCCGGCCACGCCGTGCGCACCGGCTCGCCGCCGGCGAGAAGATCGAAACTCAGCAGGCCGCGCTGCGCGCCGCGTTCGTAGGCCACCACGAGGTAGTCTTCGCAGGTGACCGTGAGCGCGAGGTAGCGCTCAGCCGCCGGTGATGGCGCGGGAGCATCGGCGGTGAAATCAGGCTCGCTGCGCCGCGCTAAGGACACCGTGTCTGGCGGCCAGAAAACCGTCTCGTTGCCGCTGCCGCAGGACCAGACGAGCAGCGACCGGGCGTCATCGGCGACACGGTAGATGTTGCCGTTGCGGTCGGCCGCGGCGCCACGGCGGGCCTGCCAGCTCAGCGGTGCTTCGCCGCTGGTGGACGGCAGGTCGACGGGCAGCGGCTGCAGCGTGAGTTCGTTGCGCAGCGCATCCCAGGCCGGCCAGGTGGGCGGTGGCGAGGTCCGCGGGCTGTCCCCGTCGCGCCACCATGCCCGCAGCGTCTGCGCTGCGGCCGTATCGTCGACGGCGCAGCGTGCCCAGTCGGCATGGCCGAGCAGGAGCTTGAAGCGGGAGCCGTTGGCGTTCATCAGCAGCTCTCCGGTACGACGGGCACGGGCAGCACAATGACCTCGGTCGCATCGCCGCCGCCGGCACTGGCGCCGCGCAAGGCATCCAGCGGCATGGGGTCGCCCACGACGACCGAGATGCCGAGCACGCGCGGCAGCTCCAGGCCGCTCATCTCGACTGCATCGGTGGCAGCGCGGCTGCCTTCGGCCAGCAGCACGTCGATCACCGCGGTGACGCCCGCCACCCGCGCCACCTCCGCCAGCAGGGCACGGCTGACGACCGGCGTGCGCAGGGGCCAGCCGCGCGCCGGGTCGTCGGTGCGCGGGGTGAACAGGGCAGCCTCGCGCGGCTCGCCGCCCTTCTTGCCCACCGGGGCCAGGCGCTCGCGCAGGCGCGCCTTCACGCCGGCCACCACTTCCGAGATGGCGTAGCCGGCGGCGGCCTCGATGCCCACCGAGATCCAGATGCCCTTGTAGACCGGGCCACGCAGCACCAGCTCGGTGCTGATCAGGCGGCGCGGATCGAGGTGATCGCACAAGGCATTGAGGAACAGGCGGTCCGCGCGCGGCGCGTCGGGCTGGGCCGGGTCGTGGCGGGGAATGGCCATGAGCGTCACCACACCGGGCGCCGAGCCCGGCTCGTTCGGCACGAAATCAGGGTGGAAGGCGGGCAGCACTTCGATGCGGCCGATCTGCAGGCCCGGGGCGCGGTACGCGATGGATTCGAAGTCGTCCACGCTGACCAGGCGGTCGCGGTGCTGCAGATAGCGGCGGATCTGCTTTTCCCCGGTCTCGGTGGTCTCGGCATCCGCCCCGCCCCAGGTCTGGACCGGATTGGCGACCGCAAACCCCGAGGGCAGCTGCGGCGCCGCATTGATGGCGCCCTCGGCCACATTGCCCTGCGCGCCCTGGCAGTAGTCGTAGCGCGCGAACACGCGCGCGCCCAGCGGCAGGCGCCGCCCACGCAGGCCGTCGCCGAAACGCAGCTCGCCCGCCTCGGGGTCGAGCTCGAAGACCTCGGTCAGGGCCTCGCTGCTGTCCCGCCGCAGATCGCGCGTGCTGGAGCGCGGATCGCTCACCGGCACCTCGGGCGCGGCGGCGGCCAGATCGTCGGTCTCCGTCCAGTTCAGCGCCGCCTCGCTGCCGAGCCGGGTGGTGACGGCGACCGAGCCGCGCAGCACCGGTGCGCGCGCCAGGCGCCGGACCTGATTGGGCGAGCCGTCGCCGTCGGCCAGCGGTTCGGCGGCGATGTGCTCGATCTGCTGCACCCAGGCGGCGTTGATGCCGGCCCAGCGCAGGCGCGCCTGGGCCGCGCCATCGGCCCGCACCCGCAGCCAGGTGATGACGCGCCCGGCCAGCGCGGGATCGTTCAGCGTCGGCGGCATGTGGCCGACCCCGCCCTCCAGCGGATCCACGTCCTGCCACACGCCCAGCTGCCCCGCCGCAGGGAGGACCAGCTCCACCACGCCCGGGACCGCCAGCAGATCGACCTCGGTGCGCGCCTCCAGCTGGCGATAGGCCGGTGCGGGCCGGTCCCTGGCGTCGCGCGGCACGCGGCCATCGGCGGGAACGATGGGCATTTCGAAGCGCAGCAATTGCCGCGGTTGCGCCTGGCCGCTGGGCAACAGCGGCGCCGCAGCCTCATCGAGCGCCGGCACCAGCCCCAGCGTCAGGGTGCGCCCGGCCAGCTCGTCGCGCACGCTCTTCCACGGATCGCTGCCGCTGTCGCGCGGGTCGTTCTTGCGCGCGAACAGCGCGATCCAGAGCGAGCGGTCCACCGTCTCGCTGCCCAGGTCGACGCTGTCGACGACCTTGCGGTCCAGCGCCACGGTCTCATACAGGCTGAACTCGGCGGGGAAATCCACCTTGTGCGAGGCATACAGGAGGCGGTAGTAGTCGAGCAGCTCCTGGCTATGCGGTTTCAGGGGCCGCTTGAAGAACACGCGCGCCTCGATCGGCAGCACATCCAGACCGCGCCGGGTGCGGAACGGCACGGCACCGGCCTGCACCTCCAGGTCGCCGGGCAGACTCTCCACGCGCAGCGCCCCGCGTTCATTGCTGAAGGCCACCAGGCCCTGCGCCGCCGAGGCCGGCGCCAGCGGCACGCGCAGCAGCTGCAGGAACTTGCTGCGGTTGCGCTCCGGTATCAGATTGGCGCGGTACAGCAGGTTCTCGGTCAGGAAGGAAAACAGCTGCACCAGGGTGACGCCCGGATCGCTCTGGTTGAAGTTGGTCCACTCGGGCGTGTGCACGCGCGCGCGCGCCAGCGTGTCCTGCGTCAGCTGGGCGAAGCGGCGCTCGTCGATGGAGGGCGTGGTGATCGGCATGGCGGGGTGCTCAGGTGGCGGCCAGGGCGACGGCCAGGCTGATGCGCTCGCGCGCACCGGTGGCCACCAGGCGGTAGGTGACGGTGGCGAGCGCGGCCTCGGCCTCGCCCGGATGCGCGGCGACCTCGATGGACTCGACGTCGATGCGCGGCTCCCAGCGCGCCAGGGCGCGCGTCATGGCGTCCTGGATGCGGGCGTGGGTGGCCGGGTTGTTGGGCTCGAAGAGAAAGCGGGCCAGGCCGGCGCCGAACTCCGTCACGCCGACGCGTTCACCCAGCTCGGTCTTCAGGATGAGGGCCATGGATTCGCGGATGTTGGCCTCCCCGGACGACCAGACGAAACGGCCGTCCGGCCCGACCCGGGGCGGAAACGACAGGCTCTGACCCAGCACGCTGCTCATGAGGACTCCTTCTTGCCCTTGAGGCCGGGGATGGGGAAGCACATCACGAAGTACGGCATCCAGCGGAAGATGATGTCCAGCAGGCTGACGATGATCATCAGCAGGATCAGCGCGCAGATGGTGATGATGGGGATGGACAGCGAGCAGATCATCCCGACATTGATGCTGTTGCTCTGGCAGGGACCGCCCGCCCCGACATCCAGCGGCTTGTGGAACGGCCACGGCAGCACCGACAGCACGAGGTCGACGAAACCCAGGCCCTTGGCGCGCTGCACCTGGCCGCACAGCATGTCGGACATGACGAAGGCGGTGTTGCGGTTGAACTTGCGCAGGCCGGCGGGGCTGGTATCGAGCGGCAGCGAGATGCGGATCGGGCGTGCCGGGGCGTCGGCATCGAAGAAGCTGGCCAGCTGGAACGGCTCGCTGGGCGCCGAGAGCACCGGCGGGTGCAGCGGCCCGCAGTCGCGCCGCAGATAGACGTAGCGGATGACGAAGAAGCCGCCGTCGGCAAACCCATCGGCCTGGCCCCGCAGGGCGTCGGCCACCTGCGCGGCATACGGAACCTGCGGGCCGCTGCGGTTGTCCGCCGGGTCGAGCGCGCGCGCAAACATGGCGGTGAAGCGGTCCACCCACAGGGCCTGCGCCTGGCCCGGCGCGGCACCCGCGATCGGATCGCCCGACGGCTCGTCGACGGCCACGGAGGCAAACGGCGACACATTCAGCTGCTTGTAGGGGCCATCGGCAGCCAGGGTACTGGTCATGCCGGCGAGCGCAAAGTGGAACGGCGGCCACGGCGGCTCGTCCAGGGTCGTGGCGTTGTAGGTGATGGTGGCGGCCTCCAGGGCCTCGCGCACGCCGCTGGCCCGGATGGCGATGAGCGCGTCGCGCATGTTCTCTTTGGGCCTTCTGTGCGAGGGCAGCACTTCGCCGTCGCTCTGCTTCAAGCCCAGCTTCAAAGCGGGTGACAGGGTAGCGGCGTCGAGGAAGTCATAGAGCTTCTTCCTCGCCTCGGACAGGGCGCCGTAGCCTGCGCCCCCGGCCTCGATGACGCGCCACAGATCGTTCATGTGGGCGTCGATGTGATCGGCGCAGTCGAGGAGGATCAGCCACGAGGCACTGACCTGCGCCAGGTTGAACTCCCAGAGGCGGCTGCGCTTGGAAGCATCGCTCTCCGGATCCGGGACGCCGGCGAGGGGGTGATCGAACTGATCCTGCAGCTTGGCGCTGGCGCGGATCAGGCTCTTCCACGGCTCGGCCACGTCCATCTGGAACTGCACCATGCGCGCGCGCACCGAGTCCGGCTTGTCGGCCACGGCTGGCTCCAGCGACGCGCGCAGCCCGGCGGCAAAGCCCGGCGCCGCGCCGGTCATGACCTTCGCCCCGAGGTACTCCTCGCGCCGCCCGACCGGGACCAGCCCGGACCACAGGGCCCGGGTGCGGGCGCCGTCGTCCTGGAAATGCAGCGCAAAGGCTGGCAGGCGCTCTTCATTGGCCACCAGCGCCGTGGCATCGGCCGCCTCCCCGCAGCGCTGCCAGCGCGCGCCGCCGGCGTCCTTGATGAAGGCGAACTCGCGCAGACCGGCGGGCTGCGTGCCGGTGGCCGGCACAGGCATGAGCCGGCGCAGCACGAAGCCCACCTCTTCACTGCCGCCGGCCACCAGCTTGCGGTCGGGCAGGCCGTGCAGGCCGCACACCAGGCTGGCGCTGGCGATGTAATAGCGCTGATGGGCCGGCTGGTACAGCTTGAGCGGCCTGGCCGCCGGGTCCGCCGCCTGGATCGCCGCCTTCGGGCCCCGCGCAAAGCGCTGGCGCAACCCGGCCTGCGCAAGACGCGGCAGCGGCGCGTGGGCGATCGCATCCGGCCCGTCTGCAATCGGCTCGCGCCAGCTCTCCCAGCGGGCGATGCGCCGGTCCAGCGCCGAAGGGTCGCGCGCCAGCGTGGCCAGCAGCTGGTCCATGAAGTCGTCCGTCGCATAGCGCAGCAGCGCCGGACGCGCCTGCATCGCATGCGTGGGCAGACGCGTCCACAAGGCTTGCGGTGCCTGCCAGCGGATGGGATGTTGCGTCGTCATGTGCACCTCACCAGATGTTGCCCGCGCCGGGGGTGTAGGAGGCGCCGATGACGCTGTTGGCGATCACGGTGTCGGCCTGCACCACGCCGGAGAAACGCGACATGCCGGCGTCCACCGTCACCATGCCGGCGCTCACCGCGACCTGGCTGGCGTTGATCGTGACCTTGGCCGAGGCATTGATGGTGATGCCGGCCGCCTCGAGCTTGACGGAGTTGCCGTTGCTGTCGACCACCTCCACCGAACCCGGCCCGTCCTTGAGCGTGACCGACTGCCCGCCCGGCGTCTCCAGCCTGAGCTGCTCCTGGCCATCCTGGTCGTCCAGCGTGATCTTGACGCCGTTGCGCGAGCACAGCACCTTCTTGTAGTTGTTGCCGGCGCCGTCCATCTGCTGCGGCGGCTGGTCGCGCCCGTTCCACAGGCCGCCCAGCACGTAGGGCCGGCGCGAGTCGCCATGCTCGAAGGCCACCAGCACCTCGTCGTCGACGTCCGGCACGAACCAGCTGCCGCGGTTGTTGCCGCCGAACAGGGTGGCCAGCCGGGCCCAGCCCTCGTAGCGCTGCCCGCCGGCGTCCGGCGACCAGGGCAGCGTGATCTTCACGCGGCCCTGGTTGTCCGGGTCCTTGATATCCACCACCAGGCCGATGCACACGCCGTACCAGCGCCCGCCCCAGCCGGTGGGCACGCGTTCGGCCAGCTGCTGCTCCAGGGGTGACAGATCGAACACGCGCATGGTTGTTTCCTAGCCTTGCCCGATGCCCGGGCGGTCGCACCAGAACTCGGTGCGCAGGCCCTGCTTGGGGTCGAATCGCACCTGGGCTTCGGTCACCGTGTAATCGCCCTCGAACAGCGGGCCCACCCCGGTGATGGCGACCTTGCAGCCCACGCGCAGCGCACTCTGCGTCTCGGCGACGCCGCGGCCGACCACGAAGCGGCGCGCCATGTGGCGAAAGCTCGCCTGCGCCAGCGTGCGGGCCTGCGCATCGTCCAGCGGCAGGCCATGGGCCAACGTCTCCACGCGTGCGCCGAAGGCGCGCTGCAGTGTCTGCGCGCCGCTCGCCGTGCTGCCCAGCTCGGCCTGGATGGCGCTCTCGTCCGCCTCGTGCCGGGCCGCACGCTTGTCCCCTACGCTCCACCCCACCCCGACCAGCCTGGTGCGCTGGTGGGCGAGATCAGCGCGCACCTCGAACTCGCGCAGGCTGCCAGCCCAGGCCAGCTCCACCGTGGCCGTGCCGCGGCGGGTGCGCGGCGCGGCATTGAGCTGCGTGCCCTCGATCCAGACCTGCGCGTCCTCGCGCCGCGCCAGATCGCGCACAAAGGCCAGATCGCTCTGGTTGACCTGGGCCAGCAGCTTGTGGGTTTCGCCCTGCAGCGAGAGCTGCGCCTGCAGGCCGTGGTCGCTGGCGATGCGCTTGAGCACGTCGGCCAGGGACGCGTCGGCGAAGGTGCGGGTGCGCCGCGTCATACGCAGGTCCTGCAGCCGGTCTTCCGCGCACACGAGCAGCTGCGGCGTGCCGCCATCCGGGAAGCGGCCGGCCAGGGCGCTGATGCTGCCGTCGAACAGGCGATCGTCGCCCAGCGTGATGGCGATCTTCTTGCCGAAATCCAGGGTGTCGCGCGCGAAATGCTGAAAGCCCGGCCCGCGCTCACCGCCCCAGTTGCCCAGCACCAGCTCACAGTGCGCCATGCCCTCCTGCGACTCGGCGATGTTCAAGGACATCAGGGAATTGCCGAGGGTCGTGTTGCGCTGGCCGTCGATCTCGATCGACGGCCGGGCCGTGCGGGTGGGAAAGGTGGCGACCTGGGCCATGGCTCGGAGTCCTTCCCTGCGCTCAGTGCGCCCACAGGCGCAGCGCCTGCAGTTCGAGCTGACGCAGCGCCAGCAGCACGTCCTGTGGCTCCAGCGGCTCGGGCGGCTGTGCCTCGCCGGCGGCCGCGCCGTCGGCGGCCTGCCGGGCCACCGGGCCGGGATCGCTCAGCACCTCGAATTCATTGATGACCACACCCATGACCGTCTCCTTTGCTCACAGACCGAAGGAACTCTTGGACGCGCCGCCGGCGGAGGCGCGCACCGACACATTGAGGTTCACCAGCTGCCCGGGCGCCATGCGCAAGGGGTCCTCGATGCCGTTGGCGCGGGCGATGCCCTGCCAGTCGCTCTTGCCGCTCTTGCTGGCCATGTTCTGCAGGGTGTCGCCCTGGCGCGCGGCCTTCAAGGGCGTCTGGCCGGTCGCATCGGGCTTGCTGTCGAACTTGGCCTCCAGGATCTTCTGCTGCGACATGGTGAGGCTGATGCTGGCGCGCAGCGGCTTGCCCTGGGGCGAGAAGAACTCCAGCGTTTCCTCCAGGCCCTCGACCATGCCGTCGAACATGAAGCTGCCCCACTGGAAGCGCAGCCCGGGCGGGGCGAGCTTGCTCGGGTCCTGGTCGGACTTCTGCGGCGTCATGAAATAGACCACTTTCTGCGTCAGGCGGCGCACGTCGTCCACCGGGTCCTTCTCCATCGCCGTGACGTCGAACCACAGCTGCAGCGCCAGTTTGGTGGTGCCGGCGCCGACGAACTGCCGCCCGCCGGTGCCCGCCGCCTGATCCCCGCCCTGGGGCTGCACGATCTGGTTGGCGAAGGTGACCTTCAGCGTCTCGGGGTTGAACTGCACGTCGATCTTGCTGGCGCCGTCCTT
>JACCDS011734909.1_pt1 | contig 21424 bp, 19 predicted proteins | sample 7446441 | NCBI WGS metagenome assembly JACCDS01 (sample SAMN15323445, study PRJNA562643) | freshwater metagenome | isolation source: river surface water | place: USA:Blue River Watershed | collected 2017-08-17 | reverse complement strand
GTAACGCTTGATCCACTGGTACAGGCTCCAGCTCGATACCCCGAGTCGCGCGGCCACTTCCTTGACCGCAAACCCGCGCTCCGTGACCTGCCGGACCGCTTCGATCTTGAATTCTTCTGTGTACTTCGGACTGCTGCTCATGACACCTCCTCGTTGCCCAAATTGTAGGCTCAGAAGTGTCTAGAGTTTCGATAGCGATTCAACTTCAAATCACAGATCCTCTCTTTGTTTAATTATGCGGCCTCTCTTCGATCACTTTCAATATTCCAGATTGTAGCTCGAAGATAGTGTCACATTTTTCTAGCGTAGACAAACGATGTGCGACAAGGATGACCGTCGTTCCAACATCAACATTGTCAATTGCGTCCATAATCGCCCTCTCCGTCGCGACATCCAACGCGCTTGTAGCCTCGTCAAATATGATTACGTCTGCTTGCTTGTAAAATGCTCGCGCAATTGCGATTCTCTGTCGCTGCCCTCCCGAGAGGCGAGTTCCGCGTTCTCCAACTACTGTATCGTATCCGTGCCTCCATGATTCAATTGTAGAGGCAATTTTTGCCCTCTCGGCTGCTTGTCGGACTCTCTGAATATCAATATGTTCTCTAGTCACGCCGAAAGCGATGTTCTCGGCAATCGACGCGTCTTTCAAAAAGATTGCCTGCGGCACATGGGCGATGTGTGCCTGCCAAGCGCGTCGGTTAAGTGCTTCAACTGTTTCTCCGTCAATCGATAAGCTCCCTCTCGTAGGCTCAAGGAGGCCCATAATGATATCCACCAGTGTGCTCTTGCCACTCCCGGTTGCCCCAATTATCCCGATCCTACTCCCAATTGGTAATTCAAAGTTAAGTCCTTGCAGAACCCATGCCGAATCGGGTGTGTAGCGAAAGTGCAAGTCACTTACTCGAATAGAGTTACAAAAACTTATAGATTTTTCAATCGGCTTATCACCATCTGGCGGCAAGCGCTTATCAAGAAGGTTCAATACATCTGCCAGTACAGACTGATGTCCGCGTATTGTTGTCGCACTCCAGTACATTAGCTGCAAGACAGGAAGCATCCGTTGCGCGCCGACGGCGAGCGCACCAAGAACTGGAATCGCGTTAGCAACGCTTTCCGGACGCCCTACGTATGAATAAGCTAAAAGCGCAATCAAAACCATACCGAACGATTCGATAAGAAACCGCGGAGCTCCTCCCAATATCTGAATGTTTGCCTGAGACCTTCGAAGGGATAAGTCAGCACTCCGGTAAAGCTCACAAAATACTTCCTGAGTGCCATCGATCAATACATCACGTATTCCTCCAAGACCCTCCTGTAATGCCTTTAGAACACTATTTGTGTTGACACTAATTTCTCGGCTGTCCCGCGCCACAAGCTTTCGGGTAAAGAGCAAAATCAACGAATAAATGACGGCAAAGCCTGAAAGAGAAATCAAGGCAACTTTAGGGTTTATATACAGCAATACGCCAATTATTGTTACTACGATCAAGATCGAACTTGCAACAAACAGCAGCGGAAGTAGACAATAATTTATAACGGAACTCGTCTTTGTGGAGATTCCAGCTATTAAATCACTACTATTCTGACGAACATGAAATGAATAAGGCTGATACAGCACGTTTCGATATATCTTCTCACTGAAATCTGCTCCCACAGCAAAGCCGAGGCGCGTCTGCGCCCATAACAAAGCAATTCTAGCTCCGCCGGAAACCACTGAGGCAATTATAAAAATTGCAGTAATTAAGAGAAGGGTTCGGCCGGTTTCGAAATGATCGATGACCACAGCCATCTTATCGAAAAGTGGATGCTGAAAAACCTCCTCTGGAGCGACTAAGACGCCCAAAAATGGCAACACCGCACCTATGCTTATCATTTCCGCAAATGACGTAAACACCATTAACACAAATAGTAATATTAATTGCTGTCTACGCCGCGCAGAAATATGCCCCCAAAGTCGCTTGAAATCTTTTGACATTCTTGTTTTAAAAAGTCATCCAGCTGGGCGAAATCGAAACCGACTTTGCAAGAGCAACGTCCGCGCCCATCTCTCGAAGCCACCCCTATGTGATATATATTCCAACCCAATCAGGGAAAATATATAAAGGTTAAATATATACGAAAAATTCAAATTATATACAAGCGAAATAAAAACATTCAACAACAACATTAAATAAACGGCTCTTATGTTTGCGGAACTGCGTATCTTTCGCATTAAATTAACAGCAACTAATATAAATATGTTATTGAGAGCGAACACGAAAAGGCCAACAATTCCAGCATAATTCAAAACAAATAAGTAGGATGAATCCAAAGGTACGATATCAGAAGTATTAAGCCCCCACAAAATATTTTCACCATCAATATTGGAAGCGGCTTGAAAAGCCTCAACCCTCCCGTTAATAGTACGAGTCCGCGAGGATAAAAATACTTCGTCAATCCTGCTTGCCAAAGTTTCATAAAACAATACGGTCAGGATAGAAATATAAAATACAGCCTTACGAACAGAACTTCTATTAAAATATATGAATGCAAACAACCCCAATCCCATAAATAATATACTCTGCGATAAGAATATAAAACCAAGGGAAGTGAGTTGCGAGATTTCCTTCCATTTAGCTCTTTCTGATTCGCAATTTGAAACAAATAAAATATAAAGCAGATTTACCGCACCAGCTATGCCAGGCCCCAAGTAAAGCCCCACGTATCTGTCTGGAAATAAGCTATCAATAATCCCGAACCACTGAAATAACAAACCAGTGATATTTAATACAGGAATCGTTGAATAAATATCCGCGACCCTAATTCTGAAAGCAGAAAAAATTAGAAAAAAAAGCAAAGAATACGAAAATAAATTTCGTAAGAAATGCCTCCAATACTCAAAGCCTCCAGAATAAAAACCAGACGCTAAAAAATAAATTGCCGCCAATAATACAGGGGCAGCGGCGATATAAGTAGAAATATTAACCCGGACTGATACCACCACAAACGAGAGCCAAAGAATGATGTCGCGAGCGTAAATCACAAGCTCTATATCGCATAGCCATCTCATGTACGACAGATTCGCCGAAAGCACAAAAGCTCCGACCACGAACATGGCTAACATTATATCTTTTTTAAAAAAACTCTCAAAACGACGCCTAGCACAACATGAAAGATAAGATGCTTAACGACCATTGAATTCTTATATATTGAATTACAATTTTCGTATTGGCGTTGCAGAACGCGATACTGCCTAAACAACATCACCAACTTGTTTGAAGAAATCTGCCCTGGATGAACTCGGTAATACATCAACGCCTGCTCCAATTTCGGCAATTCACGATAAATTTTTAATAAGTCCAGAGTGTAAAGATAATCTTCGCGACCTATAAACTTTTTAGAAACCTCAAACTCGATTTTCTTTGCGATATCAGACCTTACTACGAGTGTCGATAATGGAATACGTGATTTATTTAATGTGCTTTGATATGTTATTTTTCGGACAACCGCGTTATTTAGCTTTTCCCCACAATCAACAGTCACTCCTTCAAAATTTCTACAGCCGGCACAAATCGCCGGGTAATTTTCTTTCTCAAGAAGATCGATTTGGAGCCTCAACTTTTCACGGTGCCACAAATCGTCACAATCCAAAAAGGCAATGTAAGACCCTTTCGCCGCCCTTACGCCGATATTTCGGGGAAATGCGGGTCCGCCACTATTGTGGCGCAATTCAATTATTTTAATATTCTTATAAAGCCTAACGTATTTTTGCAATATTTTAATCGTATCATCTCTTGAGCAATCGTCCACAACGATTATTTCTATATTCCTGAATGTCTGCTGAAAAACATTGTTTAACGCTTCCGCAATATATTTTTCACCGTTAAAAACAGGAATAACAACAGAAACTAGAGGGTCTTTATTTTTTAATTTTAAAGACATAACCAACTAAAAGTGGGAAAAAACTCTTACCAGCAATAAACATCCTCTGAAGTTCTCTAGGAGAAGTAACACCCTGGATGAACATTTTAAAGATATATCTTGGATTCGTATAAAATCTCAACCGAGCCTCATCAGCAAGCCGCAACAACTCGTCCGACGTAAAATTTTCTGTTTTTAGTGGCGTGTTATGGAAACCCTCTTTTGTCAGCCACAGTGTCCAGTCTTTGTGAGCTAGCAAATTATTTTTTTCTGCCCATTTAAACGATTCGGTACCCGGGTATAACATGTGCGGATAAAACTGCACTGTATTCGGCATTAATCGTTTCGAGTACTCGATTGTTTCGTTAATCGACTCTAGTGTGTCCCCTGGAAGTCCTAATATAAAACAGCCATTAACCTTCATACCTACGGTGTTGGCATCCCTCATGTAGGCCTCTTGCTCCTTCAAAGAGGTCTTCTTTTGGATATCAGCCAGAGAATTTGCTGTTGGACTCTCGAATCCAACACAGGTCAAGCGGCACCCCGCGTCTTTCATTGCCTGCAACACGTCCTTTGGTGTGTTTACCCTCGCGTTACACGACCAAGAGATATTTATTTTTTCTTCTTGTATTCTATTACAAATCTCCAGAGTCCTTTTTTTATTAATCGGGAATGTATCATCCTCAATAAATACTTCCTTTACAAAGGGGAGGTTTTTTTCGATGAACGCCAACTCTGCAACTACCGAATTTACGCTCCGCGTACGATAAGAACCAATACTTGGAATGTTGCAAAAAGTACACTTATATGGGCAGCCACGGGCAGTCAATATCTGAATGTAGGGCCAATTAATAGAGGCGTAAAAATGTTTTCGAATTCCGCTTTCACCAAAATGCCTCAAATAGAATTCTGAGACAAAAGGCAATTCGTCGAGAAATTGTTCGGTGGTTTTTCTTGGACCGCGGTTTACAACAACATTATTTTTATCGTTTACGTAAGCCAATCCATCGATATTATGAATATCTTTTTTTAAAGCCATTGCATCGGCCAATTCTAACGAAGTTTCCTCGTACTCTCCTAGCAATGCAATATCCACTGGACTTCCGAATTTTTCATTTATTCTGAAAAAGTCAGCCGTATTTTTGCTCGGGAAAGTTCCAACACACGCCACAAGAGAGTCCGGTACCTGTAGCTTCAATTGCGAACAGAACTTGACATCGCTTTCAATGCTCGGCGTACTGGTATCCACCAGTATAAGGTTCGGCTTCGCAGCTCTTACTCTTTCAATAGTTTCTGCGACCGAAATATCCTCAACGATTGCATCGATGTGCGAAACAGCATGCCCCCCCATCTCCATTGCACATCCTGCGTATGCGAGATAATAGGAAAAATATATTGTTCCACTTTTCGCAACGCAAGGAGATCTACTTTGACGCGAATAGTTCTTTAAAAATGGCGGATTAACCGTACATACCGATATCGAACTCATCTCAACCCCCAAATTGCACCGAAATGTTACGCCCGGGCCGAACTACATCAAAGTCAATTTGCGCAGCGGATAAATTATCTACCACATATTTAAATGCAGCAGCCAAATCGTTGTCATTAGTTCCGTCATTCGCAAAGTCATGATCGGCAATAGGATCGAAAATATATCCAGGGAAGCTAGTTCTATATATATCCTCAATCAGGCTCTCGGCCTTGCATGAAGAATTTATTTCGCGCTCAAGAAATGCAGCAATTCGTGGCCGTAACTCATCCAAATCGTTCAAAATTAATACATCAGAATTTTCCGATAATCGATTTTTTGACAAGGAAATCACTTTAATGTTTTTGCATATTGACTCTAATAACACTGTACCAGTAACAGTCACTACAGCCTCCGCCTCTTCTTGCAAAATCGACATTGGGTAACTACCAGAGACAAAAAATAAATTTTTTTTATCTTTATTCAGTTCATACATGCTTTTATTCACCTGGTACTTTTTTATTGGATTATGCTTTACCACTAAATTCCTATTGAAATCCCGTAGAATATCAGCAAGCTTCGAAATCAAAATCGCTTGATTGGAATTCGCCCCCCCATGGATATCAATATTATTTTCAGGTTGAAGCTGGAGTGCATACAGAAAGTACGGCGCGACATCTTTTGTTTTGCGAATTGCTTTGAAATTCTTTTCGATCTTCCTAAAGTAATATTTCGTCACCATCCAACTCTTCAATTTACGAATAGGCCTTGGAGTAATAACATTCTCCACAAAAAGGGACGTAACAATTATTTTCACGCCATAGGAGATCTTCGCCTTGAGCCTCTTTAGAGTTAAATCTCTAACTCTTATATACGCAGGCTTTACAGAGTTTTCCGCTATCATGCGCACCATTTCTTTGGATCGCATCGAGCTACCGCCTCCTGCAGATGAAAATCTCAATGGATAGTCTGTATCATATAAAAAGAATTCGAATCTTGCCGGCGGATATCTCGTCGCCATTGGATTTAAATATAATATCCCTCTTTTTAAACACTCCTCGATAACCAGCAATTCGTAAAACTGTGTGCACTCTCCCAATACAATATCTGGCGTAAATTCATCGAAGAATTTTTTAATCTGATCTCTGTAACTTTTGTAATTGATATTTATATCGAAATATATTTTCGATCGAGACACTTTTTCAATCGGGTCTGGATCAAACGATTCACTCGGTAAATGCAAGAAATAAAATGGCTCCCCTGAGGATCGAAAACTTTTTTGATAAAAGATTTTATTGAATACCATCCACCTTATCTCTACCGCCTGAGAAAGGTCACGCATCATTTTATTAAATACAATTGCCGACATTCTATTTTCGACCACGACCACCTTTACCATTGATTTCCTTTTTTAACTTATTACGCCTAGCTTTCTCTTCGAGACAATTTTTCTTATTTTCAATTAGTTCATGCTGAGACGCCAAACCGTATTATTACTCAAGCTCATATACAAATTTACAGTTCCTGAAATTTAAGATTCGCTGAAAGTACTTAGCGTTGAGCTTGACGAGAGACGTTTCTGATTTTTGAGTTGCTCAAGTAACGACGCCATCCTTCACTTCTTCAAGGCTTGGCGTGAGACAAACAAGTCAGAAATTTTGGAAACTATTATCTGGCTTTAATTGTGGCTCAGTTCTTAATTTCGGTGATTGATAACAAGATTTTAACATTAAATGCAAGTATTGAATACTTAGTCAATTAAGTAAAATTCGATTTTTTACATTTTAGGTCAACATTGTCAAGCCGCTCTATAACCAAGCTCTCCTTCAATCTTATTCTCTTAAATGGAATAGAGTCCCAGATTTTATTTCATAAGCTCCCAAGAAACCGGAGTTCCTTTCGATATATCACGAATGGCCTTTCTTCCCAATATTTCCTCAAAATATTTCGGCGGCAACCCATATCCCGGACGAATACTACGAACATTAGACTCATTAATTTCATCTCCAGCTTGCACATCAACTACAAAATACAATGATCTGCGAAAAATAGCGCTTGTCTTTTCACTTGATTTTCTTTCATAAGACACGCTACCGAGCGCCCGCCAGGCAGTACGCGCGCTTTCACACAAAGCCCTCATTTCAATCGGCTCAATTGAAAAGCTGTCGTCTGGGCCGTTTGCAGTTCTATCCAACGTGAAATGTTTTTCGATGATACTTGCTCCTAATGCCACACTCGCTATCGCAGTTGCTTTATCCAAAGTGTGGTCGGACAAGCCGGTAACAATCCCAAAGCGTTCGATCATATCTGAGATTGTTAATAAATTGTAATCTTCTGCTGGGGCAGGATATCCACTCACGCAGTGCAATATTGCTAGTTGCCTACACCCAGCCCCTCTCGCCGCGTCGACTGCCTCTTTAATTTCGTCCAAGCTAGCCATTCCTGTCGATATTATCAATGGCTTACCTGTGCTGGCAGCATATTTGATAAGCGGGAGATCAATAGCTTCAAATGAAGCAATTTTGTATGCAGGGACGTTTAAATCCTCGAGAAGATCAACCGCGCTTTTATCAAAGGGGGAACTAAAAATTGTTATCCCAATTTCACGCGCATAATCGAACATTGGCTTGTGCCACTCCCAAGGAGTGTGTGCCCATTGATATAAGTCATAAAGCGTTCTACCCGCCCAAAGTCCCTCATTAATTTGAAAGTGCGGCAGATCGCATTTTAAAGTGATCGTGTCTGGCGTATAGGTTTGAATTTTAATTGCATCAACCCCCGATGCTTTAGCCGCCTTAATTAATCTGAGAGCCGCCTCCAAACTTCCATTATGATTGGCGGACATTTCAGCAATTATAAATGGCGGATTTTTAGCTCCGACACTTTTACCATCAATGACTATCTCACTCGCCATCATGTCTCTCAATTTTCAACAAATATCGACTTCCAAGATATTCGAAATATGCGGGAAATCTCTTTGGATCACATACCCTAAGAAGATTAAACTGTTCAGCTATAGATTTCCGCACATCAAGTCGACTGCACTCGGGCGTCCTTCTCGGGAAATAAGTCGCCTTTGTCAATTTACACTGCTCAACTGGCTCAATTTGGGCGAAATTATTTACCACAAAATTCATAAGCTCGATTTCGGCGGAGAATAATAGATGGTTTATTTCGTTCCACACAGCACATTGAGGGATTGATATTTTAGTTTTCACCCAAATTTTGCCGCTATCTATCTCATCCTCTGCACTTATCATGGAAAGGGTAATTTCTTCCGCGCCGTTAATCAACTCCCAAATATGAGGGCTCCAACCCCGCCCACTGGGTAAATCGCTAGCGTGTAGAACGAGGCTCGCCTTATACTTACTTCTATGCGACACTCCAATAATCTCCCGACATGATACGAGAAATAATATATCCCCTTCTTGGAGTTGGGATTTTAGTCGAACCAATTCAACGTCATGCCGTCCACGTTGTTCCTGCATCCAAGACTGCAAATAAGGATTTATAGGATGACAATCATCACTACACAAAATCGTAATTTTCATCTCGACCGTAACATTAAGTTAGCCACAACGGCAGCTCCCCTTCCGTCTGTAACATTGCTCGCTGAAAATGACATATTCTTTAGCTCTGAAAAATCACCTCTAAAAAAACTCAAATTTGGCAATTTAGTACTTAGATCCTGAATATTTACAGTGATTGCGCATCCAGCCATAGAAATCGAATTTGCGATGAATTTCTGATTTTCCGCCAAAACTAGCTGCACAGTTGGCAAACCCAAGCAACATCGCTCCCATGATGTACTTCCAGCAGCACCAATCGCAATATCACTGGATGCCATTATTTCGGCCATGTTGCTTACACCAGATAGCACTCGCGTTGGCGCGGGCATATCCGCCGCGGCTGCTTTGACTCTTTCCACCCAAGGTGCGTTCTGTCCCATTACTACGGTAATATGCGCCTCAGTTGGTAGACGGCAAGTTTTTAGCGCTTCCAACACTTTCTCGGTTTGGTTGTCCTTATCTACGCCTCCCATGTTAACTAGAATTGATCGTAGCATCGGCTTCAACCGCCGAGCTAAACTATGATCTCGCCATCGGACAAACTCTTGTCGCAATAATGCGTATTTGGGACCGATTAAAGCAGTGGCGTTGGCTTTGATTAGGCCATCGTAATCTTTTTCAGTACGACCCAAGTTTTGGTCTAGAAGTAGATCGCAGTCATGGAATCTATTGGCCAAATCGTCGATAACCATTATTTTGCGTATTGGGATACGCAGAATTTTCTCCCACTTTCTATCTAAAGAATAGTGGTCAATTATTAGCCAATCAATTTGCTGTTCGGACAAGGCCTGCTTTGTTTCGTGAGCATCGATTTCCCAATCGACGCCCAACCAATCTGCATAAATATCTTTTTCTTGTGTAGGTCGCCTCGTTTGAATGGGAGACAGGGCTATAACTTGATGCCCATGTTGACGTATAAGTTCTATTCGGTGCCCTTCATGTTTGCGGCATATAAAAATGCATCTAGCGCCAAGATCGCGAAGGGATTCAGCCAACGCAAGGCAACGCATTACGTGTCCAGTACCTATCACGGTAGATGCATCTGCACGGAATGCGATTGTCGTCCTCATTCATCGATAAACCGGGTATGGATTAGATTCTTTAAACAGAATCGTTGTAGAAATGCGCTCATCGGCATATTCATCGAAATATGTGCGACGATGCGAAAAACATTTTTTCCCCATCATATAATAGAGCCCACTTTGCAAGTAAATACTCGCGTAGTCTTGCTTATATGAAAATATATCATCGTGGTGCACATATTTATTTTTAAATTTACTTCCGGGATCAAAGTCGGTAATCACTAAGAATCCACCTTGCTTAAGAACCCGATCCCCCTCAGCGAGCGCGCGCAACAAAGTACTGCGATCAAAAAGATAGAGGCAAAACGCAAAATGCACCAAATCAAATTCGCTGGTCGCGCAAGGAAGATCGGATCCAACGCCGAACCTCAAGGTTATATTCGCAATTTTTTTTCGAGCATTGCCCGATTCAATGGCCGTAGTGGATGGATCTACTCCTACCCCCGCCGAACCTAGTTTATGACAAATATTTTCTAGTTTCAGGCCATTACTGCACCCGATTTCCAAGATGCTACTAATTTTCTCTTGAAACGGATAAAGCGTCTCACAAATAAAGACCACATCTTCAGATTTTGCAGCCTGCTCTAGAGTTGTTGAGTTCGCCAAATTTCGACCAAACCACGCGTCCCCCTCGCCAGATGAAAATATTTGGTCTTGATTCATTTTTTGGAACCAATCTTTTAATTAAGCCGTTTAAATCCTGAATGGCACACAGGCCCTTTAAGGAGGCTCGTGATTTCCCTTCCATCTTCACACTCTCTTATCAGTGAAAACACTGGATCAAGTGCATCAAAGTAGGTTTTCAATATTTCTGCAGTATGTTTGGTCGAAACGTAGACACAATTACTCGCCAAAAATCCTTCCGCCAACATTTCTTGCGTAACCAGTGTTTTGTATGCCAAAGAATTCGAGCTTTCGATACTAAATCCAGCCAAGGAAGGTAACCCCCAATGATTTATTCTAAGACCATGCTTATCTGCCAAAAGCTGCCACTGCCTTCGAATGTTTAAGCCTGTCTCTGTAATAGTGTCCCAAGAACGAAGCCGCTCCATAATCTCAAGAGTTTTCAATGCTGCAGAGGGACCAATTCGCTCAGTCCAAAACGTGCTGCTAATAAAGGTGGACTGAGCCGCCTCCATGACCTCTCTACGTCCGACCGTTGCAGTTATCGCATAGCCATTTCCAAGTGCCTTACCAAACATAGCAATGTCTGGCTCCACACCGTATATTTTGTGGAGTCCGCCAAAACTTTGGCGAAAACCTGAAGTGCATTCATCAAAAATGAGCACTATTCCTCGGTCAGTAGCCAGCCTGCGAACCTTGTGCAAAAAGTCTCCCTCTGGGCCGTTGCTGCGAGCCACTTCCATTTTGATTACACCTATTGGGTGTTCATTTACTAGCCGCTCTAACTCCTCATAATTGTTGTAATTAAATGGGTAAACCGATCCGTAAAGATTCTGCGGGACCCCTTTCGGATCTAGACCTGGCAACAGATGACCAGCTAGGCTCTCGCCTCCCCCCAAATTCGCAGCCAAATACCAATCGTGCCAACCGTGATAGCCGCATACCGCCACCTTATCTTTACCTGATGCTGCACGTGCTATACGTATCGCGATCGCATTAGCCTCCCCACCCGAGCGCGCGAGACGTACCATGTCTGCCCAAGGATGCAATTCAACAAGCCGCTCAGCAAGATAAACCTCCTCTGGACAGTTGAGAGTAGACATATTCCCAGCAGCAATTGCTTGGCGTACGGCGTCGTCAACTTCGTCTTCACCATAGCCAAGAATATTGGTACCAACACCCATTATGGACATGTCAGTGTACCGATTACCATCCAGATCCCAAACAAAACACCCCTTAGCCTTGCTGAAATAGGTCGGCCACAACTCAGGCAAAAACATTTCTGCGCGCTTCGAGAGAAGCATATTACCCCCGGGGATAACTGCTTTTGCTCGCTTCCAGAGCTTCTGGCCCGATAACATTTTTGCCCCCTCGTTACGAATAATATTTTGATTTTGTGAAAAAATGTCCGGCCGCCTTCGATTCAAATCCAATACTTGCTTCCACGAAAAATAAATATCTGGCTTAAAGTGTGAAAATACGTTTTGGACTACTTTGAAGTCTACCAACTCGTCTACCGTCCAACGTAGGCTCGATAAATCTTCATCATTGAGAAATTCGCTCGAATTAAACAAACCCTGACGTCTCAAATAAGGCGTAACGTGCTCCCGTTCGAACGGATCGCTGCTTTCCATACCTGCACGCTCCAGAGCTGAAACAGTAAAAACTTCAGCATCCAAACCATCAGGAAATGTAGCCGGGAACGCATTGCTCAAATAGTCCACACTTGAAGATTTAAATTTTTGAATTACCTCATCTACCAACTAATGGTCAATCAGTGGACAATCCCCTGTAATTCTTACCACGATGTCAGCTTGAACCTCGCGAGCGGCAGCAACAAAACGAGCTAAGACGTCGCTCTCATCGCCACGCACACATTGAAAGCCTAACTTTTGAACATGCTCCACAAGTGGATCATTGCTTCGATCTACAGAAGTTGCCAGTACAATTTGATCTAGTTGAGTAGATTTAGCCAAACGCGCCAAAAGCAATTCAATCAAAGGGATTCCGCCAACTCGCATCATCACTTTGTTAGGTAGGCGAGTCGACGCCATACGCGCTTGGACGATTGCGACAATTTTCATAACTTACTCCAACTTGCGGGGTTGATGAGTCTATCGTCAAGCAAAGGGGCAAAATTCGGCATACTGGGAAGCACTCCACATGACGCAGCAATGCATTGTTCCAAGTGACTTCGAGAATCAACACCAATGATTATTTTATCTATATGTTCGATATTACTTGCATAACGTAGACAGGCCTGCAGGGGGGTCAAATTAACAGCGGTAAGCCAGCGATCCCACTCGCGCCATACCGGCGTCCAGCGATTGAATTTGGGCGGTCTAGCATAGGGAGCCATGAGCAACAAACCTTGAAGGAACGTCGATCGGGAATGCACTTCGACCCCGTCTTCCTTCAACCTTTTGGCCCATCCAGATTCCACGAAACTTCGGTCCAGAATACTTACGGGCGCCTGCACAAGATCAAATGCAAAATTTCCGACAACAGGCTCCAGATCAGCTACGCCGTACACGGAGACACCTATCTTGTGTACTAAACCTTCAGCCTTGAGCGAAAGTAGTGCTGAGTACAGCTTTTGCCCTAATCTTTTATAACTGAGCTGAGAGGGCGCATGGAGAAGCAGTCCATACAGCTGCTCTACTCCAAGCCTTTGCATCGATGCCTTTACATGCAACCTTGCCCAAGCATCGACGTCTTCATGCTCAACAGCAAACGCAGGCAACTTAGTTACAACTCGCCAAGAGCCCATGCCAAGCTTACCCAGAACCTCCTCACTCTCCCCATAAGCAATTGCAGTGTCCAGCGTATCCAATCCAAATTGATACGCGGCCTGTAGGATAGCACCCGCCTCATCCAGGGAAGGACGTCCCGAAGCGTTCGCGATTCCATAAGGCAATCCGAATTGAACTGTGCCAAGAGCCAGTTTCATTTCGCAAGCGCTTTGTCGAGAGCAGCGACCACTTCATCCTGCTGTTCGATCGTTAATGTTTGAAATATGGGAAGACTGATTGCTTCAGCGTAGTATTTTTCCGAATTTGGAAAATCCCCCTTCCTGAATCCCATCCGCTGGTAAAATGGTTGCAAGTGTACGGGAATGTAGTGAAGGTTGACACCAATGCCCTGCGCTCTTAGATTCTCAAAAACATCCCGATGTGATTGGTGTATTTCTGTCAGACGCAATCGAATCACATAGAGATGCATACCTGAATAGCCGTCTGGGTGCTGCCACGGAATGCTTACCGGTAGCTCGGCTAGTTGTTCATCGTATCGCCGGGCGAGTTCATGCCGGCGAACGATATATTGATCTAACCTTTGCATTTGACTCACACCCAAGGCTGCTTGCAACTCCGTCATCCGATAGTTGTACCCGAGTTCAATTTGCTGGTAATACCAAGGGCCATCAGGCTCATGAGTCATTCGCGTAGGATCGCGAGTTATACCGTGGGTGCGAAACAGCGCCATTTTTTCGGCTAGAGCATCATCGTTCGTTAGAGCCATACCACCTTCAGCTGTGGTAATTATTTTAACAGGATGAAAACTAAAAACGGTGATATCGCTATAACGGCCGCTTCCGATGTACTCACCTTTGTATTTTCCACCGATTGCATGTGAAGCGTCCTCAACAATCCTGAATCCGTATTTTTGCTTTAATGCGTTGATCGCAGCCATATCACATGGTTGCCCACATAGGTGTACTGCAACGACTACCTTTGGAAGCTTGCCCTTCTTTTCAGCAGCGATTAACTTTGCTTCCAATAGCTCGACGGATAAATTGTATGTCTGGGGGTCAATGTCTACGAAATCGATTTTCGCCCCACAGTACAATCCACAATTAGCTGACGCAACGAACGTTACGGGCGTTGTCCAAAGCCAATCATTCTTACAGAGTCCAAGAGCGAGGCACGCTATGTGAAGCGCAGATGTTGCGCTGTTAACTGCTACAGCATGCTTAGAGCCAACATGGTTTGCCACCAACTTTTCAAAGTGAGGCACAACAGGGCCTTGAGTTAAAAAATCAGACTGCAGAACATTTATCGCTGCGGCGATGTCAGCTTCAGTAATATCCTGTCGACCGTACGGAATCATCAAATGCTCCCGATTTTTTCTCTATTGACTTGAATCCATTTCTCTAGAACGATATCCGACATCCATTCAGTATTGCTGTCGCTTGCGTAGATGAAGCCTTCCTGCACTTTTTTACCATTTTTTATTCGTTCCGCGCTATTACTCCAGTCATTTATCGATGGAAGAATTTTGAAGTGGTTTAAGTATTCATAGGTGTAATAAGCATCCTCAGGACCAATCATTTGCTCATGAAGCTTTTCTCCAGGACGTATTCCAATAATTTCCTGACGACATTCGGGCGCAATTACGCGCGCCAAGTCTGTTACTTTCATAGAAGGAATTTTCTTGACGTAAATTTCTCCACCGATCATGTCTTCAAATGCATGCCAAACGAGCTCAACACCTTGCTCTAGCGAAATCATAAATCGAGTCATGCGCTCGTCTGTTATTGGCAGAACACCTTTATCTCGGATTGAAAGGAAAAACGGGATTACCGAGCCACGAGAGCCCATAACGTTTCCGTACCGGACTACAGAAAATCTGGTGCCATGCTCTCGTGAATAGGCATTAGCCGCAACAAAAAGCTTGTCTGATGTAAGTTTGGTTGCTCCATATAAGTTCACGGGGCTGCTTGCCTTATCAGTCGAGAGTGCGACCACCCCCTTAACTTCTTTGTCAATACAAGCATCGATTAAATTCATTGCGCCAATTACATTTGTCTTGACGCACTCAAATGGGTTGTATTCTGCCGTCGGGACGATTTTTGTCGCCGCAGCATGCACAACATAGTCCACTCCATCAAGGGCACGATAGAGCCGATCTTTGTCACGCACATCTCCGATGAAAAAACGAATGCGGTTATCTCCCACATACTTCTTAGCCATCTCCCATTGTTTCATCTCATCTCGAGAGAAGACAATGATTTTCTTGGGATCGTATTTCTGCAATGTCATGGGCAAGAACGTATTTCCAAATGACCCACTTCCGCCAGTTACAAGAATAGTCGAGTGTTTAAGCATGATAAAAATTAATTCCGGTGACTAAGTAGCCGATCGAAATATTCGATTGTTCTTGACAATCCCTCTTCCAACTTGACCTGAGGCTCCCAGCCATGCAAGCAATCTCGAGCTTTGCTAATTTCTGGCTTACGCTGCCGAGGATCATCAAAAGGCAGCGGATGGAATGTGAGTCTTGAGCTTGAACCGGTGAGATCGATGATCTTCTCCGCAAGCTCGCGCATAGTGAATTCCACGGGATTGCCTAGGTTAATCGGACCAGGACAACTGCCCCCTTCCGCACCAGAATCAGGCAAATCCATAAAACGAACAAAGGCTTCTATCAGATCGTCGACGTAACAGAAGCTGCGGGTTTGCTCGCCGGTTCCGTAAAGAGTTATGTCATTACCACTAAGGGCTTGAACAACGAAATTGCTTACCACCCGACCATCATTTGGGTGCATTCGAGGTCCATATGTATTGAAAATACGGGCTATCCGAATATCCACCTTATGCAGACGATAATAATCAAAAAATAAGGTTTCTGCGCAACGCTTTCCTTCGTCATAGCAAGCACGAAGCCCTATTGGATTTACGTTACCCCAGTAACTTTCGTCTTGCGGATGCTCAACGGGATCGCCATATACTTCACTAGTACTAGCTTGAAAAATCCTTGCATTTACTTTCCTAGCCAATTCAAGCAGGTTTATTGCACCATAAACGCTCGTCTTTGTAGTTTGAATTGGGTCACGCTGGTAGTGAATGGGACTTGCGGGACATGCAAGGTTATATATTTGATCAACTTCGACATGCATTGGTGAAGTGATATCATGGTGTATAAATTTGAACCGAGGATTACTTGTTATGTGACTTATGTTGCGCTTACTGCCAGTATATAAATTGTCTGCACATATAACCTCTTCACCGCGAGCGAGCAATCTATCAACTAGGTGGCTTCCGAGGAAGCCGGCACCCCCGGTGACTAGGATTCGCTTTGAATTTTTAATTCTGAGCATTATTGGTTCGCCTTACCTAGCTATCAGTGCCAAAAATATCTCGGGTATAAACTTTGTCCCTAACGTCTTCCAATTCAGGAGCGTGACGATTTGCAACAATAAGATCTGCCTGCGCCTTGAAGGAGTTAAGATCATTGACTAACGTCGATTGAGCAAAGTGTTCGCCGCACATGTTCGGCTCATATATAATCACTCGAACCCCTCTCGACTTCAGGCGCTCTATCACTCCTTGAACGCTACTTGCGCGCCAGTTATCGCTACCCGCCTTCATTACCAAACGATAAACTCCCACCGTTTGTGGCTGTCGACTCAAAATCCTTTCAGCAATAAAGTCCTTTCGGATTCTGTTCGAGCTAACAACGGCTTGGATGAGCGCCTGTGGCACTTGAGTAAAATTTGCTAATAGCTGCTTTGTATCTTTTGGCAGGCAGTAACCGCCATATCCGAAGCTTGGGTTGTTATAGTAATTACCTATGCGTTCATCGAAACAAACTCCTTCAATAATTTGCTGCGTATCCAAGCCAAGAAATTCAGCATAAGTGTCCAATTCGTTAAAGTAAGCGATTCGCATAGCAAGATAAGAATTAGAGAAAAGCTTTATCGCTTCAGCCTCGGTACTGTTTACGAATAATATTGGAACACTCTTCTTCAATGCCCCCTGCTCCAAAAGGCCGGCAAAAGTTCTAGCACGCTCAGATTTTTCTCCTACGATGATCCGATTTGGATGCAAATTGTCATAAAGGGCGCGCCCCTCGCGAAGAAATTCCGGACTGAAAATCAGATTGTCTAAATCTAAGACAGCCCTCATCTTCGCTGTATATCCCACTGGCACGGTTGACTTTATTACAATCACCGCTTCCGGATTGATCTTCCTAACATCTTGAATAACCGCCTCAATCGTTGAGGTATCGAAGCAATTAGTTTCCGGGTCGTAATCAGTGGGAGTAGCGATAATGACATACCTAGCATTTCTATATGCATCAACCTTGTCTAATGTGGCTCTTAAATTGAGGTCTTTGCTCAATAAATACTCTTGCATCTCCCTATCTTCGATCGGGGATTTCTTATTGTTTATTAGATCTACTTTCTCCGAAACAATGTCACATAAAACAACTTCGTTATGCTGCGCGATCAGAATCGCTAGTGAAATTCCGACGTAGCCGGCCCCAGCTATTGCGACCTTCATCCCCCCTCCTCGAATTTATTTTGGCTGTTATTGACCATATCAATCAATGATACCCACCCAGAACGATAATTTATATTCACGTAGCCCTGCAAAATGCGTTCAGCACAAGTGGATTTATCGGCTCCGATGTTATCTGGTGATCTGGGCGAATTAGCTATGTTGATCTAGGCCTATTTGCGACTTCTTTTTCAATTTACAGGCGCCTAGCCGAATAGAAACCATTGCGTCGGGCACCATTCTCGACTAATCGGCAAAGCCGATTTCAGTGGCAAACTCTTAGTTCCCTCGACGCGCGTAAATTTCTTTACTTCAACCATCACTAAATTCCTGACCGGAGATTCGAGCAGAGTGCCTGACATGCTGATCACACGACTCATTTAAGGAGCTTTACCAATGCAAACCCAGTTGGCCTCTTTTAGCATTCAGCCAGCGATCATCACGTGATCCGAAAAAATTTCAGTCAGGCAATATCCGAATTTTTTCGGATCACATAAATGGAAAGCTAAAACGCGGGAACAGAGGGCTTTTCAATTAAATCTAATAAATCATGCGATGCTAGCTGATCAACAATTGGATATAATTTCCACACTGGAACACCACACAGTTCTGCAATATCAAGCAATGAATTTGTTCCATCGGACCAAGTAATTAAGTCCATCATTAACTTGACTTCCACTCCGCTCGATTTTGTTGATAAGTTAGGATAGAGCCCCCTTTTGCCCAGTTGTGGCTCGCACAGTACCTTAACTTTTGGATAGCAATGCCGCTCTATTGCCTCTATGGCCAGCCTGATTGCCCAATACCCTCCATCCAAACCCTCGGGCGATACGACGTTGGTTAAATCATCTAGTGAAGTATGATATTCGTCGTATTGACCATATTTTGTTCTCATAATTGAAGCGATTGGCAAATCTATCCCTGGAGCACAATACTGCCTCTCATCGCTTCCACGATCCTCCCATTTGTAAGCCTTATAATCACCGCACATATGACCCAAAACATGTTTAGCCACAATATCACTAAATGTATTGCCACTACGAGACGGTAGAAAAGAAAACGCGCGATTGTCACCCACGCAAGTGATGTTAAACCCCGCGAAGACTCTTGACTTTAGATCGTCGAGATTTTTGCTGATATAAACAATAGAGCCAATAGTTTCAGGTACAAATACGATTCTGTAGCTAAATCTATTAGATTTTTGACTCCCCAACCAGTGTGCAAGATACGTTGCCACCGTTGGTCCTGAAAGTTCGTTGTTCGCCATTGAAGGATGGCAGACATAAGTTGAAAGAAAAACCTCCTCCTCAGAACGCCCTGGTATTAGCAGCTCTCCGTAAGTTAAAGACCCATCAAAGAGCGCGGTCTCTATATTCACTTCGTACAGTCCATCAATGAGGCGATCTCGCTCCATCTGCGAAAGGCAAAACCCCCAATGCTCTTTGTAGTAAGAGGTCACGTAGGGTATTGCATCTGGTTGTTCAGGCAAGGAGTAGAGGTGGTTTTGTAGTTCACTCAAACGCATCCTCTTTTTCACCGGAACGCTATAACCCACCAAATGCAAATTGTTTTCCTCAAAATCGCAAATTACTTTCCCATTGGGGTCAGTTAATCGGGCACTGATAACCTTCCACTCTTTTGGGACAACCCAATCAAAAGCCTTTACCCCACTCGGCACCTCGTGAATTCGAAGCGATGGTAAAATTTCCTTTATTATATTAAGCGTTTTCCTTACCCCGTCGCCAGTAATACTTCGATTTAAGGACCAGAGTCGCTTTGCAAGCGCATAGATTTGCTTACCAATCAAGAATTCGCCTCCAATGCAAACAACGTTCCCAAAGCCTTACCTTCGTCGATCAATAGCTCAACAAAATTGAACATTTGAGCACTTTTTATTACTCGAAGGCCCGATCCAATTCCCGGCCTTTGACCTTTATATAAACCCTCCTTCCATAACAACTCCCCAGCTGGGTTAACGTTGGTTTGAACCCCGCGCTCCAAATCCCTCACAAAAAGCCTGTACGACTTATTTCTAGTTTCCCCACTCCAATTAGTATAATCGGATGAAAATGTCTTGAAATACCTATATTCAACTTTTTTTACCTCCTCTACATGATGATAAAAGGTCATACTACTCTGATCGTCCAAATCTAAAGAGGCTATTTTCCCATCCATTCTTCTGAGGATGCCAAATGGCGAATCTTCCGAATATCCACTTTCGTTATCGACATTCTCAAATTCTTTCGCACGAGAGCCAATGACTGCAAAAGAGTAAATTGGGTGCCCCGTTCTCACCGATTCTTTGTGTAGGCGCCCCACCTCCGTCAACGCGCCCATTTGTGACGGTGTGCTTCGTATATCGAATCGAACGCCAGCTACGAAGTCAAAATTAAAAAGTGGTAGCAATATCGTCCCTTGGGGGCCGACCAAATCCAAAAAACTTTGCAGAATATCCTCCGGTCTGATGGCAAATCCAGCTCGCCTAAACTCCGCAAGTGTACGCCTTATATTGCTGTGGACTAGAATTACGTCACCGCGCTCCACCCCAGATTTACACCACCTTTCACGCAAAGCACTTTGCATATTTCCTCCGTCACTCAAGGATATCAATTTATGTTCACTTTCGGCTCGATATCTTTTTGATTCCAGTTTTGGAGGTGCTCGCACAACACCCCACAATCCAATTTGGCGAATGGCTTCCGAATTATTAAATTTTCCCCAAATCTCTTCTACATATTTTCAGCAGCTTATCGACATAAAAATCTTAAGCCTAGCGAGGAATTTGACGATATAGCAGCAACGAAAACTTTTGAAAGACCAAGTAATGAGATCAATGCATGAGAAAATGGACTTAGATAACTCGATGAGAATATCGATATAATAACTAAGATCGAACGTATGGGGCTTCAAAAAAATTAATGCTCAAATTTAATGCGCATTAAACAAGAATAGCCCCCCCCTTCTCGCAATCGTTTCATAAGCTGAAAAGCTTGCGAAATTGCGGCTTGACCAAATACTGAGGTGATACTCTTTCTGAGGGACTTTTGTGTTGAAACCAAAGATCAGATTCAGCAACGCTCGCTCCCGCCGTTGTGCATCGCACACACCCCTGTGGACTACATTCTCTCGCGAACAACGGCCAAAAAGTATATCCAACGCTCCGAGAAGTGCTGGGCGATTACCGCCCACCTCGGTGCCGTTTCTGCTCCGGCAGATCGGGGGGGTGGGGAAGGGAAATTCATTTTCTCTTTGGAGGTTGTCGTAGCAGTGCCGCAATCCAGCAACGCACATCGACCAGCCTCAGATCATGCACTCGACACCTCTGATCGAGTCCGGAAGTTGAATTTTTAAGCTTAAAAAAAAACCCAGCGAATGCCTAATGCCAGTCAGTTAAGCTGACTGGCATTTTTTGTTGGATAGGACTTGCTGCGTTGCTTGACTTCGCGCGGATAACTTCGCGGGCGACGCGGGGGTAGCACGTAGCGCGCAGCGATCTTTCGT